>VTLG01002853.1_pt1 | contig 16591 bp, 27 predicted proteins | sample 4694571 | NCBI WGS metagenome assembly VTLG01 (sample SAMN12604809, study PRJNA352737) | marine metagenome | biome: ENVO:00000447; feature: ENVO:00000209|ENVO:00000569|ENVO:01000036; material: ENVO:00002151; isolation source: viral sequences binned using virsorter ...
CATTTGTATTAGTCGAACTACCAGTATAAGTTGTAGCATTTGTATTACTGTTTGTATTTGTATTAGCATTTGTATTTGTTGCAGTGCTAGTGTTGGTATTTACATTAGTGTTTGCATTAGTATTGCTATTGGTGTTGGTATTTACATTAGTATTGCTGTTTGTATTTGTGCTAGTGTTGGTATTAACATTTGTATTAGCATTAGTATTGGTGCTAGTGTTGGTATTGGTGCTAGTGTTTGTATTGGTATTTGTTGCAGTACTGGTGTTGGTGTTAGTATTCGTGCTAGTGTTGGTATTGGTGTTGGTATTATTATTGGTGTTGGTGCTAGTGCTCGTGGTTGTTTGATTATTATTCTCACAAAACTCCTCACCTGCTGTGCAGTCGCCTGTTTGATCTGCTACTAATTGTGTTGACCACAAACTAGCCACTAATAAAAACATACCAATATTGCGTATCTTTCTCATGTGTTTTCCCTTTGATAATTCTTGAAATTACTGATTTATACTAGTATTTATAAAAAAAGGCCTGTCGAAACAGGCCTTTTTAGTGAAAAACAAAAAAAATTTATTCTTCTTTATATAATGTCCACAAGCCGTACACTAATGCAGGCCAAGCTAAAAGTTTAAGTATAGGTGCTGCACACAATACTAATAAACTCATACCAATAATTGTGGCTCCATCCCATGATGTTCTTTCGGCCAATCTGGCCTTGATCCAATCTATCATAGTTTTTTCCCTCTATTTATTGTACATATATTTATATAAATCATCAATTCCATAATGTTCTATCTTTAAAATGTTCAAGTATTTCTTGTACAAGTCCTTTTTTAAGTCCTTCAATACCACTAAAACCTGGCATGCTATTAACTTCTAGTATGTAAGGTTTTTCCTTTTCTCTGTTTTTAGCTGGGATAAAATCTATACCTACTAATCTACCATCAACAGCTTTTGCAGCCGTTATAGAATCTTTTTTTTCCAACTCTGTAAGTTCAATCAATTCTGCCTTTGCACCCAATGATACATTACTTCTAAAATCGCTGTCATCAGTAATTACATTTCTTTTCATTGCACCTATTATCTTATCATCTAAAACCATAACTCTAACATCATACTCTAATGGTATATATTCTTGAATAATAATAGGAAGATATTTACCATACAAAAGTATCATTTGAACAATTCCATTTAACGAACGCATACTCTCTACAATAGTAACCCCAATACCTGTTTGTGTGCCTGTAGATGATTTTAGTATTATTGGAAACTTACTACCTAGTTCTTTAACAGCTCTTTCACTATCTTCTGAATGTGAAAGTGCAACAGTTTTTGGTGTTCGTAATCCAGCTTTTTTACAAAGTATGTCTGTAAAATATTTACTAGAACAATTATCCCAACATTTAATTGATGGTATCGTTGTGAAACCATCTAATTCTAAATCTGATATCATATCAGACCATCCACGACTACTAGTAAAACCTAATGTTCCTAAACCTCTAGGCATAATTAGCGTATCTTCTTTATTCAGTTCTATCGGTGTTTGATATTTTACTTTACCTTTTTCAGGCAGGACCAAACCATCTTCATTTATAGGAAAGGAATTTAAGTATCTTTTACCATTTTTAGTTGATAAAAACCCACCAATAAAATCTACCATATATAATTTTATACCAGCTTCTTTTGCTGATTTCATAATTACTTTATCGTTATCGGTAAATCCTTCTTCTTTATCAACATCTCTAACTGTTTCTCCATGATGATTAAAAACAACAAGCTTGTAAGGTTTACCTTTTTCTTCTGTAAATGATTTAAATTTCTCCATTATCTAACCTCTGTTCAATATCTCTAATTTTTTTATTGAACTGGTTCTTTCGATCTGGGTGCGACCATTTCTCAAGTTTTTCAATTCTTTCCATCATTAAAGGATAATCTTGTTCAAATTTTGATTGTTTTTTTATTAACTCTATATCATATTTATTAGATATATATTCCATAAATTGATCTATACGATTTTGAAAATATATTCCAATTTTAGTAGTTGCATACCACTTATAAAACTGACTGCCTAAAACAGCGGATAAGATACTTCTTAATAAAAACCAATACATAATATACTATTTATGTTCTATTCATATTCGAATTTATTATCAATAGAAGCTGCCTCTAAGTGAGAAATGTAATCATCTATATTATGATCTGCTATTAAATCTAATCTTCCTTTGAATATTGTTTTTAATAAACTCCAACCTTTATCTCTAATTCGTTCTGAACTCCATCTACCAAGGTTAGTTATTTCACCTGTTGATTTAATATAATGACAATTTCCTGAATGTCTCCATCTAAAAAATGTGGGTACACATGGAACAACATCATTATTATTAACAAATCTTTGATGTTTTAAATGTTTATCACACCATGCTCTAAATTTAGGACCACCAGCTCTGGGTGAACCAAAAGTATATAGTGTGTCAACATCATGTCCACCAGCAAATTCTAATCTCTGTGCTAGTATAGTTGCCATTGCACCACCTAATGAATGACCTGTACACCAAATTTTGTGTCCAGCAAGTCTTTCAACTCGGCCTTCAATTACATCATAAACTTTGTCAACTTCTTCTTTAAATCCTTGATGTATTTTTGTACCTGTAACTGAATCAGATTTAAATACTTCTAAATCTGCCATAATATCATTCATTTCTCCAGGTTGAGTTCCGCGACAAGATATGATTATATCTTTTGCATTATAAAATAGATAAGTCTGTGCTCCATCTATATCATAAAATTCTGTTTTATTAAAGCCTTCTGATTTTGCTACTTGCTTGGCTTCTTGATGATTCATATACGCATACTTGGCCATCTTTGCCATTAGTACTCTGCGTTGTGATTCGTGTAAATATTCTATCATTTAGCGTTCCCAATGTTGTACTTCGCGACTAGGTTCCACTCATCTTTTTCTTTATGTGGTAAAACTTTAATCTGACTCATTGGGGCTAAAGGACTTTGTGCTTGTGATGCATTGACAATGGAAAGTAATTCCCATTCTTCTAATAATCTAGATATTGCGTTTCTTCTAGCTATATCGTTTTCTGTTATTGATGATTCTTTTCCGTCTAATGCGAATAATTCTTTAAAATGAACCAGATAGTATCTACCTCTTTTGTGAAGAATATGACAAGATTGATATAGCGTTTTATCTTTTCTAGACGCTACTCCTATTCTTGTTAATGTTTCTCTAATTTTTAGAAAATCATCATTTTCTTTGAAAGAGATTTCTAACATATTATCTATGTCATAACTCATTTCACTCCACCTTTATTCATTTTTTTCCTCAGTACCGCGATATTGTTTTCTGATAAAATATTTAAATATTCTTCTGCTTTTGCTCGAGATACTTGGTAGTATTCCATAACGATTTTCAAATCGTCAATCTTTAACGGTTTTTGCCATTTGGCAAATCGTTTTCTTTTTCTAATTGTATTTAGTAAATAGTGATATTGTAAACGGACTTCTAGTTCAAATCTACGGTTCATTTCATTGGCATAAAGAATACAATCTTGATAATAAGAAAGTGCTCGATTAACCAAAAAAGATTCATACTCTGACTTATTCAAGTCATTCATAATATCTTGTTTAGTGTAAGTTATAGATTTGACAAAATCAAACGGATTCATCTAATGTCTCCCATGGAAAAACAATCCAGGAACCATCATGTATATTAGCACAAGAAACATTAAGATCATTATCTTTTCCAAAAAGACAGAAACCCTGAATTTTATTTATAGAAGGGTGTGATAAAAATTTTATTACCCTATTCATAGTATAACCCGAATCGTAGATATCGTCAACAACTAAAATGTTTGTTGTGTCTTTTTTTAAACCTCCCTTTCTGTAGATCATATAAGGTTCTTTATCTTTACCGTCTCTTGTTTGAAATCCTACTATTGACATAGGTACTTCAAAAACATTTGATATATGGGCCGCCATTCCTAAGCTACCTCTATATATTCCAACCACATGATTAAATTCTAAAGCTTTAACTTCTTTCATATCATGTGCATAATCATGCCAATCATAATAAATTTTATCATATTTTCTATACATCTAACCTACTCGGCCAATATTCTCTCACTTTTTGTGGAGCTCTTTGTCTTGGCAACCAATATTTTGTAAATTCTTCATAATTATTAATACTAGATAATCCTGTTTCATCATGTGGTTTAACTTTTCTTCTATTTAATTCGTCCATAAAATGTTGAACTGTATTTGTAACCCAATACCAAACTAATAATCTGTAAGCATCTTCTCCACCTGGTCTAATAAATTTTCTCTCTTTTTCTTTATTATGAATAGACCATTTTGTTGATTCATTAATAATAAAATCAGAATCAGTTACACCAAACTCAGCAAAAGCTTCTGAATGATCATTTAAAATATCATCTATTACAGGTCTTAAATCATTCTCTACAATATCTTGTAATAATTTCTTTGATCTAAACGGAGCCTCTAGTGTAATTTGTTTGTAATTCTTATCTCTATATCTTGAGAAAAACCAAGATGATGCGTGTGAACTAGAATCATAAGATAAGTTATCTATGAAATCAAAGTACCTAGGAGACACTATGAACGGCATGAGAGCATTTGGATTGCCTACGCCTAGTAAATGTATGTTCTTTCTTAAAGAATCAGGTACTTGATACTCTCTTGCGGCATATATCATTTCCATTCTATGAGCGAAATGATTACCATTACATTGTGAACCAAGAGAAATTCCTGTACACATTGTTTCTATTTCTTCATCATCTAATCCATTACAAATAACTTCAATATATTTTCTCCAAGAATCTACATCTTGACCTTGTGAGATTAACATAATCTTAGCTCTAGAATTTTCTTTCTTAAAAACTTCTATTTGTCTTTTAACATTATCTCTAGTAGCTATAGCTGTCTTTTCTAAATCTTCTCTAACAAATCTTCGACCAGTTATATCAGCTTTCATTGAATTACCACCAGTCAAATTTAAATCATACTCAATAGGTATTTCATCAAATATCATAGCAACATCACAATACTTAGCTTGATGATGATAAATTTTATCTTTTACTTCTGGTGTAATTCCACTTTTCATTCTAGCAAGTTGTAATCCACCCGAATCAGCAAAGATTCTGTGCCACGAATGATTCATAGTATCATTCATAGTTACACCATGCGTTCTTTCAGTATGAGCATTAAAAAGTATAGACATATTCTGATAATCATATTTCTCATTCATATCTATAATCTTTTGATTCATGTGATGAATGTATGGAGCTGCAACTTTGGGATTATAATAGAGATCATCTATTCCCATTGTTAGTCCTGATATTACATATTCAAATTTCATTGACTTGCCAACACCATAAATTCATTTCTAAGTTTTGCGATATCATAAAATCCACCACCAAGTTTTGAAGTTGTCATACCTGAATTTTGATCATGTATTCCTCTTGACTTAACGCATAAATGTTCTGCTTGCATTAAGACAGCAATATCTGATGTTTTTAAAATATATTCTAAAGCATAGAATACCTGTTCATTTAATCTCTCTTGAACTTGTGGCCTTCTAGCAAAAAAGTTTACAATTCTATTTAATTTTGATAACCCAACTACTTTACCATTTGGAATATAAGCTACTTGAGCTAATCCATGAAAGTTTACAAAATGATGTTCGCACATTGAATGAAATGTAATATCTTTTTGTAAAACCATTTGATTATATCCCATTTTATTATCGAATACTGTAACTGCAGGAAATTTATCGTAATCTAGTCCAGCACATAATTCATCAACATACATCTTAGCAACTCGTTCAGCTGTACCACTAATTGAATCATCTCTAGTATCAAGTCCTAAAACTTCAATAATAGTTGTCATATTATCTGCTATAAGTTCTATCTTTTCTTCACGCACTAATTTAACATCAACATTAGGTGTTTCTACACCATGTTGAATAAGATACTCTCTAACTTGATATCCTAATTTTTTATCTGTTTTCATAATTTAAATTCCTTTGTTCTTAATAAATGTCCTGCTTGTGTTTGATAATGGTCAAGCAATGTATGTTTTGGAGTTTTGTCTAATGCATAAATAATATCTTTATCCTCTCTACCACGATAACCGCCATTGAATATTTGAATTAATACTTCATCTAACCAAGGAGCATCCCATGGGTTTTCTTTAAAATAACCATTGCTTGTTATAATTCCATTATTCTCTAATGCTACCCATTTTCTAAAACAAGCCTTACAATGACCACAATGTTTTTCATCTCCTTCATAACAAGAATATGATGTTAATAAAGCTTCTTCTGTTCCGTCCATTTCAAGAAATTCATATACAAGTTGTGTTTTTGTTTTATCCTTAAAAGGAGAACTAATCATAAATTTTCTTTCTTCTGTCCAATGTTGTTCTGACCACATATGGTCTAACAATGTTGTCATGTGGCTGTAAAAGGCTTCATCTTTGTCGAATGACCTATCTCCATAAACAGAACCCAACCAAATAGTTTCTCCATAATGAGAAGCTAATAATACAAGATGTGCATTTCTATTTGGAATGATCGCATCATCCCTTTCATATCTACCCAAATCAATTACATTATCAAGAAAAACTATTTCTTTATCTGGAAATGATTCTCTTTCTCTAGCATCATAAGCTGAATTCATACTGATATTTAATAATACATCTGGTTTAAGTAAATGATCTATTATTAAACTATCCATTCCACCACTATACAAAAGAACAGTTTTACTTCTTACTGTTTCTTTTCCACTTGTTATCATCTGTGCCATGTTATGTTCCTATTTGATTTCCCCAAATGTAACAATGTACTCTAGCTGATACATTATATCCTCTATCCATTGTTTGTTCTGCTATTCTTGATACATGATCTTTACTCTGACTTTCTTCTGTAGCTCCTACAGGCATTATCCAGATCGGATAAAGAACTCCTGAATGTCTAAATGACGCTACTGCATCTTCTATTTCGTCCCAAGATTGATCTGTTCCATTACATACAAATTTTAATTGTCCTTGTGGATCATTAGAACCTTGATATTGATTAAACCTTCCACAAGCATCTTGATATCCTTTTACAATGTCAGGACATATTCTATCTTTCTCTCCACTTGTACTCCATATCTTTGGACTTACTGAAAAGAAATATTCAACATCACCAATACTGTCTGCCATAATTCTATTTCTTAATTCATCTATTATAGGTCTTGTACCATTTGTTTCAAATGTAATATTTGTAATTGCATTATTATATTTCTCTCCATAATAACCATAGTCATTCGTAGCTCTAAATAATTCTTTTATTTCGTGAATAACTTTTACAATATTCTTTTGTGCAGCCTTCATCATTGGCTCACCACCTGTAAAAGCTATATGAGTTTTACTATTGTACATTAAATTAAATAATTCTCTAGCTACTTCTTCTGGTGTACCCTTTCTTTGAAGCTTCTTAAATCTTTTTGACCAAGAATAAGAACTATCGCATCCATAATCAAATACAGGCAATTCTTCTGGTACTGTAATATCAGTTAAGTCTATTTCTTGATAAGGTAAAACATAAGAATCAGGATCAGTTGGATCATCTTGTCCAAATCCATTACACTCTAAATTACAGCCAAACATTCTTAACCATACAGTTGGTACTCCTGTGTAAACACCTTCTCCCTGTATGCTTCTAAATATTTCTGAATATAACATTAAATTGGTAAATCTCCTCTTAAAATTTCATTGTTAAGTTCAACTAATGTTTCAAAATCAATTCTATCTTCATTTTCTTGTGGATAATATATAGCACTATTCTTTTCTGCTTCTATATGATGGCTCTCTAAAACCCAACATCTGCCTTTATATTTCTCTTGTAAAATTGAATCAACATATTCTCCTGTCCATTCAGCTAATCCTTCACTACTAATTGTAGGAAATGTTTGTAATTTACATTGACCTTGTTCAGTTAATTGTCTAAATGTAGAAATTAAAGGATCATCAGATTGAAGAATAACTGTATGATCAAACCAATCTTGTAATTGTCTTTTAACATCTTTTAGTCCTCCAAAGTCAACTACAAATCCTTGTCTATCTAAATTTTTACACCCGAATACAAATTTGAATGATCTACAATAGCCATGTAGTAGATAACAGTCTGTATCAGACCTATGATTACGATAAGCGCATGGCCCTATCTCTTTAAAATATTTTGTTGATTTATATATCATTTGATTTTACACTCCATCATTAACTCGGTTAAACATGCTACCATATTTAACTCTTGATCAGCTACAAAGGCTGACTTATATGTATAATCAGATAAGATAATAATAGCTTGTGGAACACTACTGTTTTCCATTTTTGTATATAAACTATCGTATATCTTTCTGTAAATTGATTGTGGATCATTATGAATATTCAAGCCGACCCATTTTCTCATTTTAGAAAATTCTTTTCCTTTGACAAAGCCTAACAATTCATTTAAACTTTCATCATCTAAATTGGCGAGAATCCCGCTATCAATTTTTCCTGAAGCTGAGTACTTTTGTATCTCATTCAACATCCTTCGGAAATCGGGGAAGAACTTGTTAATTACTTCTACAACTACCTTTTCATTATAATCTATATTTTCATCATTAAGTATTTGCAGGATTCTCTGAAATATTTGGTTTGCAATTTGTGGTTTTTGTGTCGCTTCAATCGTAAAATCTATAACACTACATCTTGAATGCAATGGTTGTATAATTCTGTTTTTATAATTACAAGTAAAAATGAACCTACAATTCTTTGAGAATTCTTCTATAAATCCCCTAAGCGCTGGTTGTGTTGATTGTGGATTAAGATAATCTGCTTCATCTAAAATAACAATCTTTGGACCACCTTGTAATGATATTGTTGAAGCAAATTGTTTTATCTTAACTCTTAATGTATCAATGTTTCGTTCTTCTGAACCATTGATAAGAATAAAATCTGCTCCTAACTCATTACATAATGCTTTAGCTACTGTTGTCTTACCGACACCAGAAGTTCCACATAATAATAGATTTGGGATTTCGTTATTGTTTACAAAATCTAAAAATATTTTCTTTGTTTCTATTGGTAGAACACAAGTAACAATATTTCTAGGTCTGTATTTCTCAACCCATAGAAATTCTTCTCTCATTACTAACCTTCGTTATAATTTGAATCTGGTTCTAATGCTATGAAGTATTCTACGGCTTGATGCCTGTTTGTAAATTGTGCAATACCTTTTGATGATACAAAAACTGTATAATCACCTGGTATCACTTTGACATTTTCCATTCTTAAAAACATTTCGTAAGTAGAGCCATTACCTTGAGCTACTGTTTTACTAAAGACATTAGATGTTGAATTCTTTTTATCTTTAACAGTTAGAACAACTGTGGAACCATCACTAGACAATACCATGTCTGGTAATGATAAAACAGAAGAAGCCTTGAGTAATGAGTCTAAAACACCTTCATCAATATCAAAACTAATTTCAGGATCCGGCATGTTAATATCTTTTTGTGGAGATATTACCATTTGTGGATCAGCATAATAATACTGAACTGTATTGTTGCCTTCTGAAACAGTTACCTTTTCTGCATTGAACTCAAAATCTGGAGTATCAAATAGAGATACAGCTCCGAGATATTCTGATAAATCATATATTGAATGTTCTTTATCAAAATTCTCCGTTACTATTGCTCTTGCAAAAATGTTTTTCATGGCTGATACAGTTTTCAGTTCGTTTCCTTCTTTAACTGTCAACCCTGAATTGATTGTTGAAAAATTTCTTAATATGTTAAGAGTTTCTGGACTTATATTCATTGGTTTCACTTTCCTCATTATTTAAATTGTGCACATGAAGTGCAATTATGCCATAATGTAAAACTTTCATAAGATCATTTTTATTATGGCCATCTTTTTTACCGTAACGCTGAGCATATTTGAGAATGTTTCCTATACAAAAGCCTTCTCCATGTCCACCGTCAATAATAAATTCTGTTGCTTGGAATTTGTTTTTATTATAGTGTTGACTATAAGTTTCTGATACATATTTTCCAAGCTCGTCAATTAGTGTATCTTCACTAAATTTATAATCAATTTTTTCACTCATATATCTATTATAACAGCATTCGCTGTATTGTCAAGTTTTATCCGCCCTTACCACCATTAAAAGGTTGAAAAGTTTTTTCTGGCTGTGGTGGAGTAATTCTCTTTGCATCTTCAATATCATCTGATTCATCATATTCTGTTGGATGCCAAATTGGTTCTAATTCATCTTGCATTATTTCTGATTCAGATTTTCTATCGTACTTTGTCTTATCTTTATGCGTACGCGGCTTATGAAATTTATCCATATTCTTTTTTACTGGATTTGTTTTATTCCCCATAATGAATTTCCTCCCATAAGAAATATTTAAGCCTTGATTGAGCTATCTTATAATAATTTTCATCTAACTCAATTCCTATATAACTACGATTTAAATTATCTGCTGCTAGACAAGCTGTTCCGCTTCCCATTGTAGGATCACATACAAGATCGCCTTCGTTAGTATATGTTTTTATTATATATTCAGCAAGAGCTATAGGCTTTTGAGTAGGGTGAAGTTTCCCTTCACTTTCAGCAGTTCTAAAGTATTGTATTGATCGAGGATATCTTCCTCCTTCTGACTTTACTTCTACTGCTACTTGACTTCCATATACTGCAGTATCTCTCAATGCTGTTCCTCTTTCATATGCATCACCTGGTGCCATTTGTGGATTATATACTGGAGGCTTTTTATAAAAAACACAAATACTTTCATGTGCTCTCATTGGTTGTTTTTTAACATTTAAGTAACCAGTTGCTTTTGATTTTTCCCAAATCCATTCATATTTAAAAAATTCTATTTGAGAATTAATTAGAGTTGTTGTAAAAGGTTGTGCAGCATGTAATACAACTGCAGCATTTGGTTTCGATATTTTCCAAACTAATTTCCACCATTCATCTAAATCTATTACTGTATCCCATTTACATTGTGTTGTTCCATAAGGTAAATCACAATACAATAAGTCTACTGTACCTTCTTCTATTTTATTCATTGCCTCTAGGCAATCACCTAACCACAATTCTTCCATTATATATAATCTTTTCCTCTGATCCAATTACCATGACAAGCACATTTAAACGGCTCCGACAATATTGACTCTGTTGTTTCATAATCAAAAGTGAGTTGTTCATCAAATGGAATATCTTTTAATGCATAAACAATAATACCCTCACCAGCAAATTTAATTTCTGTATTTGGATTGCAATGATGATTTATCTTGCCTGCCATAAAGTTTTCTATATGTTTATTTTCATCTATTTGAATTGAAGTTCGAGTAGGGCTCGTTACTATCATGCCGCTTAATGAAAGAATTAATTCACCTTTTTCATAATCTCTTTTTGTAAATAGACCATAGTTATTACGCGGCCAGAAATCATCTGTAAGTGGTTTAACTTCAACTCTTGATTCATCTACTAACCAAGCATCTAGATCATCTTGTGTTAATTCTATCTCTGGAATATAATTCATAATTCTTTTATAGCTTTTAATTGTTTGTTTACTTCTTCTGTTTTTAAATATCCCATTACATCTGCACATATTACTGTATCATAAACTATAATGCCATGTAGTTCTACTGCTAATTCCCAAAGTCCTAGGTGGCTACCATAACTACCCTTATGACATATAACACTAGCACCATATCCATTTGGAAACTTATATCTTTTTTGAATGCCTTCATAAAAATCATTAAGCTCTGTTCTGTATTCTTCAAAAGGATCAGGTTGATGTTTCATTAACATCTTTTTTGTTTTTGTCATTACTTTATAAAATTTCTTATCTCTTTCTTCTAAAATATCCATAATCTAATCCTGGTGGAGCTGAGAGGGCTCGAACCTCCGACCTACTGGATGCAAACCAATCGCTCTCCCAACTGAGCTACAGCCCCTTATTTTTTTTATCCAATTTCTCATAACAACTCATACAAAATTCTGGTAGAGGTTGAATAAACTGTTCACTATCGAATGAAGGTCGGCCTATCATATCTAACACTAACATATATTCAACATCTTCTTCAATATAAATTCCACACTTCCAACACTTTGCTGGACCGAAATGTTTATCTGCTTTCATAATTAATAACTCAATAATCCTGGTGGAAAATGCCACAATACTGTAAATAGACCATAAATTAAAGCTCCAACAAATAAACCTAATCTTTGTTCACGCCAGAACAATGTTAATAACAAGAAAAAAATAACTATACTTATATCTGCTATTAATACATTTGTATAATCAACTGTCTTAACTAATTCTGTTTTTTTAATCATCTTGAGAAAACCACATTCTAATCAAATAGACTCGTATTACAGCAACTACCGTAAATCCAAATGTCATAAAAACTGATGTTGTAAGAATGTCTAATTCTAGTAGATCAATAAAGAGATATAAAAAAATAATACTAATAGGCCAATTTATAATAAACCCAGTGCCTACTGTAACTAATGCTTCTTTAAGTGCTTCTCTCTGTTTCAGGTTCAAAATTTTCCACTACTTCCATTATCTGTTCGAACATTGTTCTAAAATTTTCTATACTAATAAATGCTGCATCATGTTTAATTTGATTTCTCCTGTAAACATCATAAGCATCTTCTAGTTGTTTTTCTAAATATAATATCATATCATAATCTTAATAAATCTGGCGGGATGGAGCTACTGTCTATACATAAAAAGTATAAATAAAGTGAGCTTTTTGTATGTCGAGCTCCTGTCCCTCGCCCGAGGTAATTAACCCCCTATTGTTAAAATCTGTTTCGAATAAAATCATACACTATATATCCGAGTAAAATCCAAAATCCTGCAGCCATTGCATATTTTAGTATAATTATTGGTAATAAAAATATGTCTACCATTTTTCTTTAAATTCCCTTCTGCCTACATACTTACCATCTTCATATTTGTAAATTGGTTTTGCAACTACAAATGGATTGTTTCTTCTTGTACCAACCCAAGTAAAATGTGATTGTGCCATAGCTGGCGTTATATCAGATGCCCAATGTTCTATGGCTAATCCATATTTTTCAAATAAATCTAATTGACCATCTTTCGGTACTGAAAAATTATCACAATATTTGTAAACTTCTTCTTCTGTTTCTGCCATTAAATAATAAAGTAATCCTTTACTGTCTTTAGCTTTTGCAAATACATATCTTTCCATTTAAAATCCTATTATCTTTTTAAAAATAAAATAAACTAGTACACAACTTAATGCACCTATTACTGCAGTATTCTCTGCTGAAAGAATGCCTACAAGGCATACTGTACTAATAAGTGTTGTTTGATATTCTTTTAAAAATTTCATTCTGGTCTAAATATATCTGCTAGGGCTCTTTGCCAATTTGATATTAATGAAGTTTTAGATAGTTTCGCTCTATGCCAAGTAGTTTTACCTTTAGGTTTATTTTCGACATATTGAATATCTCCATTGTTAAATTTTGTTTCAATAATTCCATTATTTCCATGAATGTATTTTACACCCTTGCCCCATTTCTCAGCAGCTTGTTTATTCCTTTCTCTTTCTACTCTATCTGTATATTGTGTCATAATTATTATTTATTGTTTTTAAATACCCCTCTCTTTTAGAAAATTTCCCTACCCATTTCAAGAACTGATTTGAGTAGGGAAACGCGAGGTAATTCTTCTTAAAACGCCTCCTCTTTATTATCTGGATCGGCGAATTCGTCAAACTCTGTTTCCATTTCTATTTCATCTTCATCAGTTGGAGTTGGAACATCATCTGGAACTTCAATTGCTTCTGCATCAACTTTAGTGTAAAGGTCTAAAAATGTTGCTTTAGTTTCAGTATCAAATCTTGAAACACACATTTCAATTGCTTTCATTTTGTCGTTGAACATTGAGAAAGCTTGTGATATGTGAACTAACCTTCTTGTTGAGATCAATTCATCAATAGCTCCTTCAAAGAAAGATTTTCTGATAACATCTGCCCAATTCACAAGATTAACTACATAACCTTCTGGAGCTTCAATTTCTAATCTTTCAAATTCTTTGACAAGAATTTTTTTCTCAATTGCGTTTGATGGATACTCTTGCTCCATTGTAATTGAGAACCTTTCCAAGAAAGCTTCATTTAAAACATTAGTTCCGATAAATCTTCCATCATCTGAACCTTTACCTTTTGTATTCGCTGTTGCGACTATTGTAAATCCTTTTTCAGGTGAAACATACTCACCTGTTTTTTTGTTTAAGTATCCTTTTCCTTCAAGAATGGACTGTAAACACATAATTTTGTTTGACGCTAAATCAATTTCGTCAATTAAAAGAACTGCTCCTTTTCTCATTGCTTTGAGAACTGGACCTTCTCTAAACTGTATGTTTCCATCAATCAAAGTGTTGGATCCTATTAAATCATCTTCATCAGTTTCAATAGTAACATTCACTCTGTAACACTCTTTTTTGAGTTTCGCACAGACTTGTTCTACCATCATGGTTTTACCATTTCCTGATAGGCCTGTTATAAAAACTGGGAAGAACAATCCTGATTGAAGGATTGATTTTAAATCTTTGAAATGTCCAAATGGGACATATTCTTTAACTGCTTCTGGAATAACTGTTATGTCATTCATTAGAACATTAACTGCTCCAGCAGATGCTGGTCCGACTGGCAATGTAACTACATTATTTTGAACTGCAACTCCTGCTAGTTCAAGTGAATAAGTCCCGTGACCTACTCTAAAAGCTGGCTTACAAAGCCAAGATGGAAATGGACAATCTGTTTCAGCTTGTACATTCCTTATTTGAGAAGTAGAAAATTCAGACTGACCGGGATAAACCTCAGCTGCTGCATCTATAAATTTCTCATGTTGTGCCGTAATTTTTATCATATTTTTTTCTCGCGTTTTTTCATTATGTACATAGTATAACAAAAGTGTACCTGCGGTTTCAAGTTTTTCTTCATACTGCCATTTGTTGAACGAACTTATTAAGTATCACTCTTTGATGCATTTTGTTATTTCCTGCTTTCACTAAAGCTCTCTTTAGTGCTCCTTTATTAGCTCCAACTTCTACATTTAATTCATCTTCATTGTAGTTAAGTTCTAATTTCTTTTGATTGATAATGATTGATAAATCGTAATTACCATCTTTATCTTCAAAAGTTGTTGCTAATTTATTAAATTCACTTTTCTTTTCCTTTGCTTCATCATCCCAAGAATTACATTCAACTCCTGCAAACATTTCAACATCAAAGAAAAATCTTCTACCAGCTGTTTTTGTTAAGAAGAACCCTATTGTTCTAACTTGTGCTGTTTCTCTTATCCATCTTAAAAGACCTCTTGTTTGGCCACGATAACCTTCCATTTTATGAACTTTATTATATCTTCTATCAACTAAATGAGTATTTCCATGAAACAAACCATGGCTTTGACCATCTGTTAATGTTATGAAAGTTGTAATATCTAGTCCATAATCTCTTTGAAAATCTTGTAAATAATCTCTCATTAAAACTATTGAATGATCTAATGGAGTTCCACCCAAGTGTAATTTTCCTGGTACTCTAAAATCTTTATGATAATTCATAGAATGTTTGTTTTCATAATAATAATCATAATGATCCATGTGAAATCCTAATTCAAACCAATTTTCCATACTTCTTATAAATTCTGAATTACTCATTTTTTCATTAAAGATTTCAAGAAGTCTTAAACCTCTTAAAGACCATTTATTCTTATCATCATCTTTAAAAGGACTTACACCAAAAGTTTTTTCATAATCTATATTCCAATATTCATCTTCTAAAGCATCTCTTTTTTTACGATCAACAATTTTCACTCTTTTTTCATAATATTTTCTATGTGCTAGTTCATCAGCTTCAGACTTATAATGATCTGAAAAGGCATAAAGTCTAAAAGGAATTTGTAATCTTCTGCAAAACATGGAAAGTAATGCTGCTTGTTCTATTGTTGGTTTTACTGAACCACTCATGGATCCAGACCAGTCAAGTATCATAACAACTCCATGATTTTTTCCATCTGGAACTACTTGTATTCTATTGAAGATATCATCTTTTAATTTATAAAGATGAAGTTTATCCATGTTAATTTCACCTGTTTTAGCTGACTGACTTCTTTTGTAATCAGCAGCTGCTTTTTTCATTTCAAATTCTTTGACCATGTAACTGATAACTTTTTTATTTTGGTCAATAAAGTTTTTAGTGTAGCTATGAATATTTGTTCTATCTAAATCTGAATCTCCAATTGTTTTATCAATTTCTTTCCAAGGAATAATGAAATTATTGTATTTAATTTTTTTAGCTAATTCATAATAATCTGGCTCTCTATCGCTATAATCGCTAGCATGTAAGTCACCTTCATTTTCTCTAAATTCTTCATCAGTTTTAGATTTATTTAATTCATCTTCTAATTGTTCTTCTGGAGATTTACCACCTTTTTTGCCACCATCTTTTGGTTCTGACTGTTCATTGCTCTCATTATCTGCATCGCT
>VTLG01008966.1_pt1 | contig 16589 bp, 17 predicted proteins | sample 4694571 | NCBI WGS metagenome assembly VTLG01 (sample SAMN12604809, study PRJNA352737) | marine metagenome | biome: ENVO:00000447; feature: ENVO:00000209|ENVO:00000569|ENVO:01000036; material: ENVO:00002151; isolation source: viral sequences binned using virsorter ...
AAACAATCTTATTTAGGTAAACTTCTTTGGGTAAGAAATCATAGTAGCTTATTTGGTGGTAAACCTAGAGTTAACTTTAAAAGGGCAAAGGAAAAACATTTAGTTAAAGATAAACTTACAGAAAAAGATATTCTAATTGACGATAGAGAAGATACTATTGAAAGATGGAATACAGCAGGTGGTACTGGTATACATTACAAATCGGCTAGTCAAGTTTTAAATGATTTAAAAAAATTAGGTTTATGAAACAAAAAGTACAAGGATTAAATAAACAATTTAAAGAAAAAGATGTACAGAGATTAAGAAACTTAATTACTGGAAAACATGGGGCTAAAACAACTACTAGTATTGGTTATACTAAAGCTGAGGAGTTTCATAAAGAAGGAGATATTTGGGAAAGTGATGGTAGAACTTGGACTATAAAAGATGGTATTAAACAAAATATTACTAAATTAGATAAAGCTAAAAAAGCTCATGTAATACCCTTACTTTGTCCTTGTTGTAAAAAAGTAATGAAAAAACGTATTGACAAACCTACTTATAATTTACATAAAAAATGTTTTGATTGTCAAGCATTAGTAGAACATGAAATAAGAAAAAGTGGTAAATGGGAAGAATACACCCATAAACTTCATAATGATTATATAGATCATAATATTGATGAACTAGAAAAATTTATTAAATATAAATTAAAGGAGGGGAATAAGTCATTTGTAACTGAAGATGGTGATATAGAAAAATGGGTAGGTAAATTAGATAAAGAAAAAGTAGAAGAATATCTTAAATCAGTAAAGAAATATGCTACAGCACTTAAAAAGTAAAGTTATATATTTATAATAAAATAATTTCCCTATGAAAGATAATTTTGATACATATAAATGGAAATCGCAATTTTATGGCGATTCAAAACCTTCAAAAAATGATAAATTTGATCTTTATGAATGGAATCAAAAACGTTATTTAAACGAATTAGATATAGATCAAAATATAAATAAAGATGATGAGGGTTCTTCTTTTAATATTACTAGAGGGGGAGATGATCCTAAAATGGGTGCTGAATTAGAATCCGATGAAAATGTAGTGGGAGAAGGAGTCAATGATAGAGAAATAGAAGGTAAGCTTTCTGATTTAACATATGATTTTTTATCTAATTATTTTGAAACAGAAAGATTTAATGCACCTAACCCAGATGATAGTTCTCGAACTATTTATAGTCCTGACCAATGGGAAGATTGGAAACAAGGTATTATGAAAAGGTTTGGGGATGTTAATATTAAACTAGATAACCAGGGTAATTTTGATAGTGATAAATTTCAAATTTTAGATAAACAATTTCAATCTGACAAAAAAGGATTTATTCAGAGCAAAGCCGCTTATTTAGATAAAATTAGACAAAGAACTAATTTTGGTTTAGATGAAGCATTTGATGAATTAGATGATGGGTTTGACCCAGAAATAGAAGCATTAATAAAAGCAGGACCTAGACTAAATAAAGAAAGATTTAAAGATGTGATTTATTATATTCACAATAACTGGATGGCGGGTAATTATGGTGATGATTATGCCATAAAAAGAATAAGTAAATACCTTAATACTCTTGAGGAAAATATTGATTATGATGAAGCTTTAACATTAAGAGGAATGTTAGCTGATTTAAAGAAAGAAAGAGAGCAATTGTTTATAGATATGGAACAAGAAGCAGAACCTGAAGGTGGTCCAATTGCTGATAGATATGGTAACGAATTAAATAAAATAGAAGATCGTATGAATAAAATTGCTAAACAACTTAGTGATTATGATATGAATGAAAATGTAGCTCCTAACCATGATGGTAAAGCAGCACCTTATGGTTCAGGATATGAATCTGTTAAAGAAACCTTAAGATTTATTAAAGAAAATAATCCTGAATTTACAAACGAAGAAATTAAAGCAGAACTAGAAGAAATTAAAGAATTAGGAAAACAATTAAATGAAAAATTATGTCCTAAAGGTGAAGCTTATAGAAAAAGACGAATGGCTGCTGGAGAAAAATCATCAGCTTATTTATCTGGTCGTGCAGTAAAGGTTTGTAAAGGTCAAATGAGCGGAAAGAAAAAGAAAAAGAAAAAATAATGTTACCTAATTACGAAGAAATATTAAGAGAATCTTTACGTGACTGGTTTAAAAAAGAAAACTGGGTAAGGATTAATACTTCTGGTAATATTACCGGTCCTTGTGGCACTATGAAAAAAGGTAAACCAACTACTAGATGTTTACCTAAAAAGAAAGCACAATCCCTTACTAAAGCCCAAAGGAAAGCTACAGTAGCTAAAAAAGTACGTGGTAGTAAAAAAGGGAAACAATTTGTAAAAAATACCAGTAAAGCAAAATTTAAAAAGAAAAAATGAAAAAATTAATATTATGTTTTTTACTAATATTATTATGTAGTTGTTCTTCTTATAAATTAGCTACTTTAAATAATGATCCTCTTTATCCTATAGATTATGTAATACCTGTTACAAATGATACTAAAATAGATACTATTAATTCCTTTTCGGATTTAAAATGGAAATTAAGGACAGACTTCAATTTTAGATGGGACTTTGCCCAATATGCAATGCAACAACCTTATTCTTGGTATTGGAATAATCCAAGATTAGATGGTATATGGAGACCCTATAATAGATTTGATATTTATTTTTATAGCAATTGGTTTTGGACTGATTGGGCTTGGAATTATCCTTATTCAGCTTGGGGATGGAATAATTGGAATTATCCTTATTATTATGGGTGGAATCAACCTTATAGACCTTGGAATAATTGGTATAATAGACCTTGGCATAATACAAATTATAATGTAGTATGGAATGCTAGTAGAAGAGGAAATAATGTAGCTTATATTAATGGTCCTAGAAGCAGTAGAGTTAATAATAATATAGAAAACACTATAAGCAGAAGATATAATAACCCTAGACCTAATAATAATTCGGTTATAGATAAAATTGTTAATACTTTTAAAGAAAATAACATAAGGGTTAATATTAATAATAATCCTCCTAATATTATTAACAATAATAATGTTATAAGAAATAATTACTCCAAACCTAATTATAATAATAATTCTAGATCTAACAATTATATAAAACCCCCAACTTTTAATAACAATTCTAGATCTTCTTATAATTCTAGACCTGTAATTAGTAATAGTACAAGATCTAGTAACACTAATATATCAAGAGGCAATTCTAGAGGAAAAAACTAATATTTATAAATAAAAATATACTATAATGGACAACTTTAATTATCAAGCTTATCTTAAAAGTGGCAGAATCCATGGAGATAAAGCAGTATTAACTGAATCGGAACAAGTTTCTGAAAAGAAATACAAACAAGGCTATGACGATAGAGAAGATGAATCTCTAGGAGCTCGTAGAGGGGCTGAAAAAGGCAAAAAACAATCTTTTAAAGACCGTAGAGATGATTCTTACGGTAAATTTGGTAAGCGTGATGCTGAAGCTAAAGGAAAAGATAAAGGCCCAGGAAAAAATAAAGTAAACAAAGAGGGCGTTGACGAAGCGGCTCCTGGATATACTCATGATTGTGCTGCACATGTAATGCATGAATCACATGGTTACGGTTTATGTTTGGAAGGAAGACATACCTTAGTTGAAACTACAGAAGGCCATGCTGAAGTAACTCATTATGATGTTATGTTTAAAAGTGGAAATATAGTAGAAAAAATTCCAGTAAACGAACTTAAAGTAATAACCTCAGAAGCTCACCACCATGGAAAAGAAGAAGATCTTGAAGAAGTAGGCAAGGGATATTATAAAAAAACATTTGGAATAGGTAAAAAAGGATTTTCAATGGATAAAAGAAAAAAATTAAAAGAAACTATTATTGAAATTCAGGCTAAAATGAATGAAGGTTCTTATCCCTTTGATCAATGTATTGCTGACCAAGAAGGTAAATATGGTAAAGAAGGTGCTAAAAGAGTTTGTGGTGCTATTAGAGCAGCAAATGAAGGCCAAATAAATGAAATGGATGAAGTTTCTTGGAATGAAAAAAATAATCCTTCCAGAAGTGAAGCAGTAGGAGAAAGAGATCCTAAAAAAGTAGGTCAGTCTACTTCTGCTTATGCTATTAATGAAGATAAAAGAACTGATGCTGAGGAAGAGGGATATGAAGATGGATTTAAAGATGCTAAAAAAGACATGAAAGATGCCCTTAGTAAAATGAAAGTATCCGAACTTAAAGCTAAAATTAAAGAAGATATTATTGAAATTCTTTCTGAACAAGATGAAGAAGTGGATGTAGATATTGAAGATGAAGTAAAAGTAGATGCTGATGTAGATGTAGAAGATGATGTAAGTGTTGATGCTGAAGGTGATGATATTAACATTAAAAAAAGATCAGTAAAAGCAGACATTGAAGTTGGTTTATCTCCAGAAGAAGAATTAGTTCAAGATTCATTAGAAGCGGCTATGAAAGCTTCAGAAGCTTTAGGTAATAATACACTAACAGATCAAATCGGTAATACTATTACTTACTTTACAAGAGAATTTGTCGTAGGTAACAGAACTGATTAATAATGCTTAACGAACGTAAACTCACCGAAAGAGAACTAGATAAACGCGAAGAAGCCATAAAAGGTTTGTTGTCCAATAAGCGTAAATTAGTTAAAAAATATGGTAAGGATGCGGAAAAAGTTATGTATGGTATAGCAACTAAACAGGCAAAGAAAAAAGTTGAAAATATGAATTTAGATAGCTTAAAAGAACTAATTAAAAAATCTCTCCAAAAAGAAGCTGGCACATCTACTATTGATACTGGTTTTTCTGGTAGAGCTGATTATGGAGAAGAGGATAGAGCATTAGGTAGGGAGGATGAGCTTGAAATGAGAGGTTTGGAAGAAGGTCATGGTTTAGGTCAAAAAGATTTAGATACCCTAGAATCACTTAGAAATCAAATAGAACAAGGAACACTAGATAGTAAAAAACAAGATGAATTTATTAAAGTTCTTGATTTCCTAATTAAATCAAATATATTACAAGACAAAACAAAAGATTTATCTAAAGGTAAAGTTGACGAAAATTTAATTAAAGAATTTATTGGTGGTGAAACAGAAAAAAGAATAACTGTTTTGTTTGATAAATTGGTTCCCGGTTCAGGTAATGCTGATACTGTAGAAGGTGAAATTATTAGAGCTATAAATAGAATTATCTATAGATGGGGTAATGATGGTGATTTATTCTGGTCTGGATATGGTGCTGAAACAGCAGGTCCTGCTATGGAATATTTAACAGATGCATCTGATATTCCCTTTGAAATAAGAGAAAAATTTAAAGCTTGGGAAAATGATAATTTTGGAAAGGATTATGATAAGGGAGAATTAATAGATTTAGCCCAAATAGCTTTACAACATGTTGAAATAAAAGTAAAAGAAGATGATCTTACTAAAAATGAAGACGATTTATTCAACTATGGACAGAAATATATTGATCATGTAAGAGATATGGAAGAGGAGGAAGATGAATATGATGATTACTATGATGATTATGATGATGAGGATGATGAATTTATGAATGAAGGTCATATGATGCCTATGGATGATTTAGATGTAGGTCATACTGATAATGAACCACATATGCTTAAAAAGGAATTAGCTAGAGCAGGTCAAATGGTACAAATGCTTTATAGAGCAGTGGATAAATATGATGGTCAAGGTGAAGTTGATTTTCCACAATGGTGGCAGAAAAAAATTATCCAAGCAAATGCTATGTTAGATAGTGCTTTTGATTATATTGATGGTGAAGAAATGGTAGCTAAAATAGATGCTATGATTGATAATATGGATTCTGTTGAAGTAGATATTGATGTAGTTAATGAAGAAGAAAATATTCAAAAAAGATTAGATGCGGAAAAGGCAATTAGACAAACTTTAAAAGATGAAGGTGGTGCTGCCGGTTTAGAACCTTTAGTTAAAGCAGTAAAGAAATTTGGATTTAATAAGGCTGAATTAGTTAAATTACTTAAAAAAATAGTTAAAGTTGATAAACATAAACATGGTGATTATATTTTAACTCCTATAAATGAAAAAGAATTATCAAAAAGAGAAATAAATTCACTTAAAAAAATAGAAAAAGAATTAAGAAAAGCTTCACAATCACATAAATCTCAATCTAAAGCATTAGCTAAATCTACTAAAGCTCATAAATCTCAAGCTGATAGAATTAATAAATTAGTTAAAGAAATGTTAACTGAAATGGATGGTGGTACTTTATTTGATTATTTTAATAAAAAATATATAGTAGATGATCATTTTCTTAGTGATGATAGTTATATTGTTAAAAGAGAACCATCTGGAAAAGATCAATATGTAATATTTGATTACGATAAAGATAAAGATCAATTCCAAATTAGACAAATGGGTGGTTATAGAATTGATAGATCAGAAGCTATGAAAGCTGGAATGAGAGAAACAAGTAGCTTAGCTAGAGCGGGAATGGATGCTTATATGGTAGATGGTAATTATTCACCAACACCTATTTCAATTAAAGGTTTAAAAGATGTAGTTGATCATGTAATGGGTGGTTTAAGTAGAGAAGCAGCGGCTCAACAGGATTATTATGCCAGAAGAGGTCCTGTATCAGGTACTATAGATGAAAAAATTAGACTTGCTGTAGAAAAAAAATTAACTGCCGCTGAAAAGAGAAAAAAAGAAGACATCATTATGGCTCTTAAAAAACAAAAAGGTGGTAAGAAAAAATTAGAACCAGTTGATTATGCTGTAGCTACTGATAGGGCTAAAAAATTAGCTGAAGAATTTAAAGTAGGCCAAAAAGTAACATACTTAGGAAACCCAGGTGAAATTACTAAAGTTGATAAAGATGTAATGGATAGAGTTTACTATAATGTATTATATGATAAAGGTACGGGTAAAACTAAAGCAACCAACATCTATAATAAAGATGGTGAAATAAAAGCTGTATAATATGACTGCGGCAGAATTAAGAGAAAAAATAAAAATACTTGTTAAACAAGTATATTCTGATGTGGTGAAATCCGATGAGGCGGCTCTTGCCTATCCTGAAATTCAAAAATTTCCCGCTCTAAAAGAAATTATTATTAATTTATTAACTAATGAATTTGATTCTTTTGTTGAATCTGTAGATTGGGTTGCTCCACGCCCTACTACTTTTAGGATTAACTTACTAAATGGTGAAAATTTTCTTTTAATGTACACTATTAAAAGTTGGATAGCAACAGTTTTAGGTAAAAAATATTATCTACTTAATCTTGATGAAGAAGAAAGATGTGCTTTGGCAATTAACAGACTATTAAGAGTAGGCCCAGAAAGTGGTGCTGATGTAGAAGGTGGAGCTGATGCAGAAGCTGGAGCTGAAGCAGATACAGGTGAAACGGAGGTTGAAGATGAAGTAGATGTTAATGTAGATGTAGAAGCATAATGGATGTATTTGATAAAATATTAAAAGAACATAGCTGGAAATTTAAAAAAGGATATCCAGATATTAAGGACATTGAAGATAAAACTCTTTTAGAAAAAATTGTTAACAAATATTTAACTGAAGCTGAAGAAGAAATTAATATTGATGTGGAGGATAAAGAATCTTTGAAGGTAAAAAAAGCTTCACCTCCTCAACCAACTAAAGGTTCAAAAGTTTATAATGACACTATAAAAAACGCTTTAGATGTAGAAGTTATTCCTACAACACCTTCTAAATATAAATTTAATGGTTTAGGAGGAGCTACCTTTACTGAAACGGTTAAAGAAGCAGATAAGGCAATTTTTAGTAAATTATATCCTGTTAAACCACCTAAAACAGGTCAAGAAGTAGGTACTGCAGGTTCATTAGGAGTAGGTAATGGGGAGATAGCGTTATATTGGTTATATAATTTTTCTAATAGTGATGTAGCAGTAACCGAAGGTAGAGAAGGAGACGACCCTGATCTTAGATTTAATGACGTAGGTGTGGAAGTAAAAGCTTATAAAAACCCTGATGGCACTGTTGGATTAGGTAGATTTGGTGCTGATAAAGAAAATTTAGCAATTTTAAGTATTATCTTTGGATTAAATACTTTAAGTAAGGCATTAGGTGATGAACCACCAGCAAGATCAATTAATCCAACAAATTTTAATGGGCAACAATTAGAAGATGCCATGCAAGTTCTTATTGATTTTGATAGTATTGATGGTTTAAGTAGTTTGGCAGAACAATACCCATTATTTAGATCTATTCAAACTAATATAGATTCTGTTAAATCTAAATTAGGTGACTTTAGTGATGCTAAAACAGGTGCAATACTTATGGCCGATAAATTAGTAAGATCTAAATTAGGAAGAAAACCAGGTAATGGTGGATACTTAGCTAATGTTAAACCAGATGGAGGATTAAAATTTTTCCAAATTGATTTGGATAGGCTAAAAGATGAAGATTTAATTAATTCATTTAAAGTATCTCAAAGTGCTATTTTAGTTAAATTTTCAAATATATTTAATTAATTATGTGTAATTGCGGATGTAATACTTGTGAAACAATAAGAGGTCCCTTACTTACAGAAGGTAAAGTTGAGGTGAAACCTTTATTATCTGAAAATCTACAATATCATTTAGATAAGAATATTCCTTTATTTGAATCAGTATTTAGAATTGGTTCTAATGCTCACTTAAATTTAATTAGAGAAGCTAGAAAAATGTATTCTAGAGATATAATAGATTTATGTGAAGAAGATGAGGGCCTAATTAAAACACATTTAGGAGAATTTGGAATATATGAAGGTGAAAGTGTACCTTTAGATTTACCTATGTTAAATGAAAAGAAAAAAGCTAAGAAAAAGAAAAAAGACCCACCAATTGGAAAACCAAAAAGAGGAGGACCTAAAGCATATTATGTATATGTAAGAGATCCTAAAACAAAAAGAATTAAAAAAGTAACATTTGGTTCTGGTGGTTTAAGAGCAAAAATTAGAAATCCTAAAGCAAGAAAAGCATTTGCAGCTCGTCACAGATGTTCCCAAGCAAATGATAGAACAACAGCTCGTTATTGGTCTTGTAGATTACCTAGATATGCTTCTCAGTTGGGATTGGGTGCTAACATGAATACTTTTTGGTAAAATGAATCCCTATAAAGATAATTCTAATATTAGAAGTTTTTCTAAAAATGTCAAAAAGAAAGAATTAGTTTGGCATAAAGATGATGAAGATAGAGATATAGAAATATTAGAAGGTAAGGGTTGGCAAATGCAATTTGATGATGAATTACCTTTTGATTTAGTAAAAGGTGATCATATATTTATAAAACGACACCGTATTCATAGGATACATAAAGGTGTAACCGATTTAAAAATAAAAATAAATGGATAACTTCGATTTAAGAAAATATTTAGCAGAAGGTCCTTTAAATGAAAGACAATTTTTTGACGATAAACAATTAGCAAATGACATTTTAAGAAATCAAGCTGATGTTGAAAGACAATTAGGTACGAAGTTAAAAGATTTTAAATTTAGTGGAGATGACAGAGTGTTTACTGCTGTTGATCCTGAAGAATTTACTGTTTATGCTTTTAAATATAGAGATGAAAGAGATCCCAAGTTTCCTTATAAAGATGAAAAACCATTTTTATCAGATGAAGGATATAAACCTCAAATAATAAAAGTAGATGGTAAAAAAGTTGCAGTAACTGTAGGAAATATATAATTATGAATTGCGATTGTAAAAACTGTAATTGTGAAGTATGTAATTGCACTTGTTGTGATTGCTAAACATATAGACTGATTCATAGCCAGTCGATTTATTAAAAAAATTAGTGGAGCTGTGGCCCAAATATTTGGAGCTACAGCTTTTTTTTTGTATATTAATGTGTAAAACTTGTATTAAATGAATATAGTAATAATAGGAGCAGGTGTAGCAGGTGTTAATGCTGCTACAAAATTAGTTGATAATGATTTTAAAGGTAAAATCACTATTATAGATATGGGGTTGGATCCATATTTAAGACCATATGAAGAAGTAATGACAGGTTACTTAGGTGCAGGTGGTTGGTCCGATGGTAAATTAACTTATTCTACTCAAATTGGAGGGCAATTATCTAAGTATGTAGGTGAAGAAAAAGCTATGGAGCTTATGAAACAAGTAGTAGATAATTTTAGCAGATTTCATCCTCATCCAGAACAAATTATACTATCAAACCCTGATAAAGAACCGGATTTTATTAAACCATATTTTGGTTTAAGATTATTCCCAGTATGGCACATTGGTACTGATTATTTACATGAAATTGGTAAAAGTTGGTATGACTATTTACTTGATAAAGGTGTTGAATTTCATTGGGAACATAAAGTAATTGATATTGATTTTGATAATAAAGAATTATTAGCTGTATGTGAAAATCCAAAGTTATCTTTAGAATGTAAATATGATAAACTTATATTTGGTGTAGGTAAAAGTGGTATTGATTTTACTTCTAATACTATGAAAAAATATAATTTACCTACAGAAGAAAAACCAGCTCAAGTGGGTGTTAGGTTTGAGGCACCACAAAAACACTTTCAAAAATTAATTGATGTAGCTTATGATTTTAAGTTATATAGAAAATTTGAAAATGAAGGTGTATCATTAAGATCATTTTGTACAAATAATAATGCAGCATATGTAGCAGTAGAAGAAACATATGGAGATCACAGCTATAATGGTCATGCTAAAAAAGATAAAGCATTTGAAAATGGTATGACTAATTTTGGTATATTAATGGAAGTACAAGGTATTAAAGAACCATTTAAATGGGCTAGAGAATTAGTAGGTAAAGTACAAGAAAATAGTACAGGTTTATTTTATAGTCCAACTAGAGAACCATCTATAACATCAGAAGGAGTAGATGTATCAGCTACTAAAATAGATAATTTAGACGTAGTTAAAGATGCATTTCAAGGATATTTTAAGTATATTGATGATTTTATCAATGATATGAAATTAGTATTTCCTACGTTGAAAGACGATTGGGGAATCTATGTACCTGAGGTAAAATACCTGGCTCCTGAACCATTAGTTAAATATTCTGATTTATCATTAACTAAATATCCTGATGTGCATTTTGTAGGTGATGCGTTGTCTGCAAGAGGGATTTCGGTATCAGGGGCTCATGGTACACTTGTTGCTGAAAAAATATTGGAAATTTAAAATAAATTACGTATATTAATGTTATGAGCGAAAAATGGGAACAAAGTAAAAGATTAAAAAAGGCTGATGGTACAATAGCCGTTGTTTGGGAAGGTAAATTACACAATTGGGATGGTCCTGCTTTAATACCACAGGGTAATAATAAAAAAGCAGAATATCACATTTATGGTATTCAATATTCTAAAGCAGAATGGACTGATAGAAGAAGGCAAAGAGAGGGTTTACCATATTATAAAAATCAGTCTATGAAATCTAAATTAACAGACTATAGAAATTAAGTTATGAAAATAGGTTTATGTGGTACAATGAGTGTAGGTAAAACTACATTAGTAGGTGCACTAAAAAAATTAGATCAATTTAAAAATTATAATTTTGCTACTGAACGTAGTAAATATTTAAATAATTTAGGGATTCCACTTAATACCGATTCTACATTAAAGGGACAAACTGTATTTTTAGCAGAAAGATGTGCTGAATTAATGAATGAAAATATTATTACAGATAGAACTGTAATTGATGTTATGGCTTTTACTTTAAATGCTAAATCCATACATCATCAAGATAAAGATATATTTGAAAATTATGCAAAAGAATTCATACGAGAATACGATTATATTTTTTATATTTCTCCTTATGGCCTTCCTATTGAAGATAATGGAGTAAGAGAAACTGATGAACATTATAGAGATTTAATTGATTTTACTATTACTACTTTAATTAAAAGATATAGCCATATGTCCAAATCAATTGAAAAGATATCTGGATCTACAGAGGAACGAATTCAACAGATATTAAATATTACAGGTCTTTAACATATTTATAATAAAACCCTTATTATAATGAAAAAATCTGACTTAAAAAATTATATTAGAGAAAATATTATATCTACCCTAGAAGAAGATATAGCTGCAGATACTAAAGCTCTTGAAGATTATGAATCTAAACTAGATGATGTAATTAAGAAAAAACAAGAAGCAGGTATCGAAGAACAAGTAGATAAATTTAATGTAGATGTTTTTGGTTACAAAACCAAATATTATAAGGTTTGCCCAGGAGCTAAAGCATTTATGGATAAAGTGATGGCTGGTGACTATGGTGATATGTCTGATATTAAAGAAGAAACTATTAGATTAGCTAAACTGCATGATGTTTTATTTAAAATGGAAATAGAGGCTTTAAGGGATTCTAACTATGCGGCTAAAATTATAAATCGGGCTGAATTTGTTGTTGATACTATTAGAGATCAGGTTGACATGATAAATAAATTAAGTGGTAAAAATATACCTATGGATGCTGTAGATTATTTAGATAATCATGTAGAAATAATTAAAGATGCAGCTAAAAAGAGAGATCAAATAGCTGCTGATGATATGTTGGAAGAAGTTAAAGTTGATATTCCCACTCCCACTATAACAAAATATAATCAAGGAGTTACTGATGTTAAATCTGCTGCACAGGCTATATTAGATTTTTATAGTCAAATACAAGATAAAGAACAAATTGATTATATGAAAAATCAGCAATTTAAAATTGCAATGGATAAACTAAAAAATTTAGCTAAAACGGAAGATCCAGTTACTGAAGAAGAAGAACCATCTGATTCAGAAATTAAAAAAAATAAAAGTTTAGCTAAAGCGGCTGAAGAATTAGCTATTTTACAATCGGAAATGAAATCATTGGCTAAAAAATATTCTAAAGCTAAGGGGCAAGAAAAAGAAAATTTATTAAACACACTAAAATCTAAAACTAAATTAAAAAAAGAATTAGAAAGTATTTTAGATAAAAAATTATAATGGGGTATAGAGAAAGGGTTATTTATATTTTAAAAATTATTATTCTTATTTGTATTATAGCTTGGTTGCTATATTCGGATAGAGAACGTTATGTTGAAGAATATAATTTTAAAATTAATGCTTTAGAGCAAAAAGTAGATTCATTACATAGTATAAATGATGATTTAACTTTTAAAATTGATACCTTAAATGGACAAATACAATCCCTAGATAAAGAAATTTACTTAAAAAACAATAGAATTAATAATTTAAAATATGAAATTAGCACTAAAGTGGATGCTGTTGATAATTTTAATGATGATGAGCTCGAAAGGTTTTTCACAGAACGATACGGTCCCATCCTCGATTCAATTAAAAAAGCCAATAGCAAAATTAGTAATTAAGGATTTAATTACAGGCGATGGAGCTAAAGAAGAATTAGTTCTTACTGTAGATAAAATTCAATTATTAGAACAAAAAATTATTTTTAAAGATAGTATAATAACTAACTTAAATAATCAGATAGGTAATTTTAATTCTATACTAAATACTAAAACTGACCAGTTAAAATTATCTAGGGAACTTTCAGAAAAACTTCAAAAAGACTTGAAGAAACAAAAAATAAAAACTAAATTAATGGGTGGGGTTGGTATAGCAGCTGTAGTTGCCGTAGCCGTAATATTAAAATAAATGTCTGAATTAAAAAAAGTAATAAGACAGGAATATCTAAAATGTGCTAAAGACCCAGTGCATTTTATGAAAAAATATTGTTATATCCAACATCCCCAAAGAGGACGTATTCAATTTAATTTATTTCCTTTTCAAGAAAAAGTATTAAAATTATTTAGGGATAACCCTTATTCTATTGTACTTAAATCTAGACAATTAGGTTTATCTACTTTATCAGCGGGTTATTCCTTATGGATGATGACTTTTTATAAAGATAAAAATATACTTTGTATAGCAACAAAACAGGAAACTGCTAAAAATATGGTAACAAAGGTAAAATTTATGTATGAAAATTTACCTTCATGGTTAAAAGTAGATGCTACTGAAAATAATAAATTAAATTTACGACTAGTAAATGGCTCCCAAATTAAAGCCACTTCAGCAAGTAGTGATGCAGGTAGATCAGAAGCAGTATCATTACTAATAATTGATGAGGCAGCATTTATTGATAATATAGGTGAAATTTGGGCTTCGGCTCAACAAACATTAGCAACTGGTGGTGGTTGTATTGCCTTAAGTACTCCTTATGGGACTGGTAATTGGTTTCATCAAACATGGACTAGAGCAGAAGCTTCCGAAAATGATTTTTTACCTATAAAATTACCTTGGTATGTTCACCCTGAAAGAGATGAGGCATGGAGGCAAAGACAGGATGAATTATTAGGTGATCCTAGAATGGCTGCTCAAGAATGTGATTGTGATTTTAGTACTTCTGGTGATATTGTTTTTTATCCTGAATATATTAGTTTTTATGAAAAATCTTATATAAAGGATCCTATGGAAAAACGGGGAGCTGATCAAAATTTATGGGTTTGGGAATCACCTGATTATACTAGAGATTATATTGTAGTAGCTGATGTATCAAGAGGGGATAGTAAGGATTATTCTGCATGTCATGTTATTGATGTGAAAAATAATGTACAAGTAGCAGAATATAAAGGTCAATTAGGAACTAAAGAATATGGACATTTATTAGTGGGTTTAGCTACTGAATATAATGAAGCAATGTTAGTAATAGAAAACGCTAATATAGGTTGGGCTACTATTCAAGTTGCTATAGATAGAGCATATCCTAATCTCTACTATTCACAAAAGAGTGACTCCCCAAATGCTAGTTCGTATTTTGATAAGTACCAAGACCATTCAAAAATGGTTCCTGGTTTTACTATGTCTTCAAGAACTAGACCTATGGTTATAGGTAAGTTTCAAGAATATATTAGTGATAAAGGAGTAACAATACAATCTAAAAGGTTATTAGAAGAAATGAAAACCTTTATATGGAAAAATAATAGAGCGGAGGCTCAAAGTGGTTATAACGATGATTTAGTTATGTCGTTTGGTATTGCAATGTATATAAGAGACACTGCTTTACGTTTAAGACAACAAGGATTAGAAGCAACTAAAAATGCCCTAAGTAATATGCATGTTAATAGAACAACATATCAAGGGGGTTACTTTTCAAAAGGAGCTGATAATCCATACCACATAAAGACTCAATATGGTAAAGAAGACATTAGTTGGCTTTTGGACTAATATTTATAATAATAAAACAAAATTATGGCTGATAAAAGCGTATTTTCAAGATTAAGAAGATTATTTTCTACAGATGTAATAATACGAAATGTAGGGGGTAATCAAATAAAAACTATAGATTCGGGTCATGTTCAATCAAGTGGTGAATATGAAACTAACGCATTAGTAGATAGATACAATAGAATATATTCAACTGCACCATCTTCACTATATGGAGCTCAATTTAACCTAAACTATCAGTATCTACGTACAATGATATATTCGGAGTATGACATTATGGATCAGGATGCTATTATTGCTTCTGCTTTGGATATACTATCAGATGAATCTACATTAAAAAATGATATGGGTGAAGTTCTTCAAATTAGAAGCTCTAATGAAGATATTCAAAAAATCTTGTATAACTTATTTTATGATGTTTTAAATATTGAGTTTAATCTTTGGATGTGGATTAGGCAAATGTGTAAATATGGTGATTTTTTCTTAAAATTAGAAATCGCAGAAAAATTTGGTGTATATAATGTTATCCCCTATACTGCATATCACATGGAAAGACAAGAAGGATTTAATGAAGAAAATCCTGCTGAAATAAGATATGTTTATAATCCTGAAGGTTATGTAGGGGGAGGAAGTATGAGTTCCGGTTATTATACTGTTAATCAAAATCCAGATAATACTACTGGTATTATAATGGAAAATTATGAAGTAGCTCATTTTAGATTAATTGGTGATGTAAATTATCTTCCTTATGGTAGAGCTTATATTGAACCAGCTAGAAAATTATATAAACAATACTCATTAATGGAAGATGCTATGTTAATTCATAGAATAGCTAGAGCACCAGAAAAAAGAATATTTTATGTAAATGTTGGAGCTATACCACCTAATGAAATAGAAACATTTATGCAAAAAACTATTTCAAAAATGAAACGTACTCCTATGATAGATGAAAAAACAGGTGAGTATAATTTGAAATATAATATGCAAAACATGATGGAAGATTTTTATATTCCTATTCGTGGTAATGATGCAACTACAAAAATTGAAACTACTCCTGGATTACAATATGATGGAATTCAAGATGTGGAATATTTAAGAGGCAAATTATTTGCCGCTTTAAAAATTCCTAAAGCATTTTTAGGTTATGAAGAAAATTTAGAGGGTAAAGCTACATTAGCCCAGCAAGATATTAGATTTGCTCGTACTATTGATAGAATTCAAAGAATTATTTTATCAGAACTTAATAAAATTGCTCTTGTTCATTTATACACTCAAGGTTATACAGATGAAACATTAACCAATTTTACTCTTGATATGACTACGCCGTCAATTATCTATGATCAAGAAAAAATTGAATTAATGAAATCTAAAGCTGAAT
>VTLG01015099.1_pt1 | contig 16588 bp, 19 predicted proteins | sample 4694571 | NCBI WGS metagenome assembly VTLG01 (sample SAMN12604809, study PRJNA352737) | marine metagenome | biome: ENVO:00000447; feature: ENVO:00000209|ENVO:00000569|ENVO:01000036; material: ENVO:00002151; isolation source: viral sequences binned using virsorter ...
GTCTAAAGCGCTTTGTGATTTATAACCCCATTGACTATCAGCAGATATAGGATTGCCTTGCCAATCAGTTATACCACCAGTCCTAAATAAATTTTGCATCTTAAAAACATCTTCAGGGTTTGAAGGGTTAAATGTTTTTGCAAAAGCTCTAGCTTCATCAGTAGGGTCTGTATATCTAGTAACACTTTCTCCATCTGGAGTATTAATGGTAGTTATTGCTCCTTTTTGATTAGGAACATCTGGAATTTTACCTCCTGGTAATGTTATTCCAGAATCACCTGCATTCACATTATCTGCAAAGTCTCTGTATCTACCAAACATTCTACCTTGCTCTCCACCTTGGAATAAACCCTTATTGTCAGTCATACTTCCTTTAATTAATTGAAGAAGATTAGGTTTTTCAGTACCAGGTACTCTAGCTCCTTGAGCATCAAATGTGCCTCTGTAATCTGTAAAGCCTTCACCTGTAGCTCTGTTAGCTTCTACGTTTGATTTAAACCCTTGACCAAAGCCTTCCATCCCAGCTTTTAAATTATCAAATAAACCCATACTTACCCCTTTATTTCTTGACCCCACACTGTTGTTTGGCCTTTAATTATTTCTACTACTTCTACTTTAAAATTTCCCCCTTTGAACCAATCTACAATTGCAAAGGCGTGATTCCAATTAGTTAACTTTCCACCCAACCAATCTTCATCATGTTCTATATCTTTTAAACAACCTAGACTCCACGAGCTTATAGTGCCTCCATTAAAAGTTTTTGTAAACCTTTGTAGGTCATGGGTATGTCCATACATAATACTCTCACCATAGTGGTCAAGATGTTTATAAGCATGATATTTGGGTACATATTTTCCATGTGTAAAGTTAAGTTTTCCAATTTTTAAATTCTTTTTTCTATTATAAGGATGATATTTATATCCTCGTTCTTTTAATTTTAACGCCTTAGATGTTTCGTATTTATCTAAATATGGATATCTAGTAACAAATTTATCTAACCATACCTCATGATTACCTTGAACAAAATGCCTTTCTTTACAATCAACTTTATCAAGACTCTCATCTATCCAATCCATACCTGCGTTTACTTCATTTATATCTGATTCCAATAAAGGCATCAAATCTTCCATTGGTTTAGCAAACTTACCTTTCCAGTAATGTGTGCTAAAGTAAGACCATTCTCCTGTATCGCCTAAGTCAATATAGGTATCAGGTTTTACTATTTCTATTGCTTGCTTTACACAGCTTATAGCCTTAGGGCAGTGTAAAGGAAAGTGCTTATCTGGCGTTACTATCGCTCTTTTTATTATCATAATAATTTAAGGTCGAAGTCCAGTGCTTTGGATATACGGTTGTGCTACTTCTTTTGCCGTAATTCAAAGTGTACAAGGTCGTTGAAAGTTTGATCTTTTGTTTCTCTGTCGCCATCCCAATCACCTCCCCATCTTATATCTATCCCCATAGATTCGGCGATTCCAAGCACGAAACCACCGAAGTAGTAGTGCCTATCTATGTTCTCATAATCCACTGGATATGGAGTAACGTCGACCGCTATAGATGGATAGTAGTTATGTTTACCGTACTTAACCTTCGTCTTGCCTTCTTTATATAACTTTTCTTGCTCAGCAACTTTTCTATGACCTTGAGTTACTGTGCAATCGAAATGCTTTACAACTTCTTTAAATAAGATTTGTAAATCTTTCTCGCAAGACGCTAGCCTTTCTTTTGATTTTTTGCCAAACTTCGGCATTATTTAAGTATCACTTTCTTTAAAACAGCTTCTACAGTTTCCCATATAGCTGAAAGAATTTTTTCTTCAGTCTTTTCATTAATAATAGGAATGTTAATGTTTTCATTTAATTCCTTAATGACCTTTGCTTTCATTTCATCGTTAAATAAATACGCTGCAATCATTTCCTTCATTTCTTTAACTCCTTCTTTATTTTAATTGTAAGATATATGAACGTAGCTATTGCTACGAAAACACTTGCGATATCTGGTATAATTTCTAAATGAGGAAGGCATGAAGCGCATATTCCTGCTGTTGATGTTTTTATAGTATCTAACATTTGTTCTCCTATTGTGAATTAATCCAATCAATTATTTCATTTAATTTATTTATTATTTCAAACTCCCAATTTGCATTGGTTTGTAAATATTCTTCCATATCTTTTAACTTTTCCATAATTCTCCTAATTAAGGCGATACTAAAAAATACTCTACGTTAGGAAGTACTACAGGAACCCCAGGGTCAGTATCGCACATCCATGCTGAGTATATCCTATCACCTATAGATAAACTTTCATTAACAGTTATTGTTTGCTCATAAAAGGTGTCAGCCGCAACAACTGACGAAGAGTTAAATGTCATATCGCTACCTATTTGAGTCAAAGAATCCATTTGAGTATCCCCGTTAGTTACAGTACCTTTGTATATTCTACACCTATATACAATTGCGCTATCGAAAACAACTCCTACCTTTATAGATTTTATTTTACAAACATGATAAGTATAAAAATCATATTGAGACATTCCAGCGGCAGTTAATTTAGCCGCAGTTAAATCACCCGAAACATTAAACCAACTTCCTATATAAGTATAATCATCATTAATAAGCCTCATTCTACTCCCATTATGGGCGCTTTTAATCGTTTTTGGAAATGTACCTGCAGTTGTATATGTATATCCAGAACCTGATATATTATTATCTTTTAATGTGAGGCCTTCTACAACAATTCCGTTGTCAGCAGTTTTTTCTGATATAGCATCAGTTTTTACTGCTGGAGATTGCATTGTACCTTTTATATCTATTGTGGAATTAGCTACAGTAGCATTGGGAATTATCTGTATAGCTGCTACATGAGAACCAGATATTTTACTTGCAATAGTTAAATCATTGTTATTTTCTGCAGTAATTAACCAATTTTTACTATTTGATGTTGCATTATCTGCGATTAAATTTAGACTGCCATCTGTACTTGCTCCTCCCATTACAGTTAGAACGCCAGATTGACTTAATTTCATTTTATCGGTACCAGCACCTATTCCACCTGATCCTATAGCCCATATAAAATCATCAGTTGATCCATCTAAACCAACAGACCATTTACCGCTTGCTCCTTCATAATATTTTGTAATACTATCAGCTCCTGAAGCACAATACATAGCTAAAGTTGCTGTGCTAGTAGTAGACCCAAACAATATATTTTCAGCTGTAAATTCTATACCATTTGAATTAGGATTACCTTTAATATATACTGTATTACCTAAACCATTAGGCATTTCTATTTCATCACCATTGATAATTAACTTGCCAGCTAATGTTGTATCTTGAGAACTATCTATAGTAATTACATCTTCTAAGTCCGAATTTTGTATTATATTTCCAGCTAATGCAAGTTTTTGGTCAGCTGTTAAAACAAGAACATTTTCATTGTCACTATTTCTTATATGATTTCCACCTACTATTAACCTACCAGCTTTATCTACAGCCAATGAAGTACTCCAACTTGAACCTTCATAGTTTTCAAAATATAAAGTTCCACCATCTGCAGACCTTATTCTATTTATATCATCAGCAGAGCTTGCACCATCGGCTATTAATTCTATTATTAAATCCCCTACTGCATCAGTAGTTTTAAATGCATATATATCTTCAACATCAAACATTAATTTATTTCCAGCGCTACTATTGTCAATAATTGCGCCGTTTTGTAAAACAATTTTACCATTAATTGTAGTGTTACCAGTTAAAGTAGGATTTGTAGGTATTCCTAATTGTATAGCTCCAGTTGTATTAGTAACTTCAATTTCATTTGCTGTTCCAGCTATTGTTGATTTTACAAGACTACCAGTATCCCCTCTACCTACTAATATTTGTCCATCAGTATATGTTGTTTGACCTGTACCACCTTTATTTACAGCTATTGTAGTTGCATTCCATGTTCCAGTTCCTATGGTCCCTAAAGTAGTTACATTAGTAGTACCAGCCCAAGCTGCTAATTCTGTATCTAAAGTTACTTGTGTAAACTCAACATCAGTATTTCCTGAAGTATCTGTATAATATAATTTGCCATCACCTTTAGTAAATATAAGTTTATCGTATAAATCTGATATATTCCCTGATAATAAAGTTTGAGCCATTATTCTTCACTCCAATTTTCTGCTTCACTAGATGATTCAGTCCATGTACCTGATGCAAGTGATTCTTCGCTCCAACTTTCTGTACTTCCTAAAAAGTTAAAATTAGCTGCAGTAAACAAAAATGTAAATGTGTTTATAAGTCCATCTGCTGCAAATGTTTCTGTTTCTGACCAAGCCATTAATAATCGTGTCCTTTTATGTTATATACATCCCTAGCATCTTTATCTCTATTAGCTGCTCGTTTTGCTTCCAATACAATTGAAAGATATTTATCTCTCCAATATTGAGCAGTTCCAAATTGCTCTACGCTTCTTTCAAATAATAATTCGTTAGCTTTGCATATAATAGCTTCATGAAATTCTATTGGTATATCTGTTGAAACAGTATAATCATCTGACATTGTAGCGCCAGTATTAAATGTATTTCCTACTTTGTAACATAAGATTCTAACTTGCAATGCACTAGAAGGTCCACTAAATGTTTCACCATCAGTACTTTGAGATATTGCTATTTTATTTCTTTCTACCCACCAAACATAATTGCTAGGATGTTTATAATAATCGCCCATTATGATATATCCCTTGTTGTTGGTCTACCTACTAATTTTAATGCTTCTTTTCCATCCACATCTACAGATAGTATTTCTATAATATCAGAATCTAACTCATAGTATCTTTTATCTATTGTAGTATTCTGTGTAAATGTTCCAGTTAATATTTTAGTTTTATGACTAAAATCTCTAATAGCTTCGTTAATAGCTCTAACAATTCTATTTAAACTAGCATCTGGATGCTGCTCTTGTAATCTTTCTACCATTTCTTGTTTAGTCATTATTGAACTCCAAACATAGTTTCATATCGTTGCTTTAAAGATGCAAGTTGAGCCTGAGATCCATTTACTAATTCTATATCCTCATCATCTTCAAGGTAGTTATTTACTCTTTCTTCTAAGTTTAGTATAGATGCATATACAACTACATGTTCGTAGAAATCTTTAGGAAAGTTTTCAGATATTGTAGTAGCCCCATTATCAAAACTTGAAAGTGTATAGTCAGGAATATGATAATATAAACCTTGCTTAGATCCCGAACATGCAGGGAATATGTAAAGTTTACCCGATTCTCTTATATATGCAGGGTCTTTATCACTGGCATAAAATGAACTAGCAACGTCTGTTAATTTATCAAAAAATAATCTACTACTTTCTTTGCACATAATTCCATCTCTTGTAACTAATGCTACTTCTCTAGTACTACAAGCAACTCCAGCTGTATGAGTATCAGTAGCTGTAATAGCACTGCTTGCTTTTAAAAATCTAGCTAATTCACTAGATCCTCTAGCTTTTAATTTACTTATAACGTCATAGCATCCATCAATACACCATTTTTCAGCGTTTATTTCAGCAGCAGAATCCACTAATGTTCCAGATAAAGATTGAATCAAATTCTTAAAATTAGTTTCAGCTGCCATCTATTCTCCTGTAAAGGTTGAGCTATTAGCTAATGTCTGAGCTTCAGACTTGGTTAATACACTAAAGTTTGGATATGCTTTACTAGCTCCTAATGCAATCAGTTCAGATAATACACCATCCTTCATAGACCATTCACCTTTAACAATACAATACGATTTATCATGTGAATATCTTGGTGCACCTACCTTACCTGAAAAGATTACATTATGCCATGTAGGATCTGATTTATATGTTACAGTACCATCTTCTGCTACTGATTCTACTATTGGATATAGTGCTTTAATTTTAGGCCCTACAGCACTATCATATGCACTGCTAGGTATACAAAAATACATTTCATAATGTGCCATTATTTGTGACTCCTTTTACCTGCTTTATAAATTCTATTTACTTCTTTTTCTGTAAGCCATTTTTGATAACATAATACATCATCAACCTGACCATTTACTTGTCGCTGGGCTGTATTGTCTGAACCTATCCAATATGTATTATTTAAATCTGTTCCATCAGGCATCCCTGTATTATCTGTTATAGTTTGTGTGTTCACACTTCCATTAACATAAACTTTTGTTATAACATATTTATCATTAGTGTCCCAATCATCACTTCCACTTAGTGCCCCTGTTACTTCTGTTAAAGTGTTATCAGTAATAGTTGCCCCTTGTTCATCTGTGCTATCCCATATTCTACCACCAATTAATTCATCAACTATAAAATTAGCTGCACTATCTACCAATGTAGCTGAGTTGTTGCCTGTGCTTACTCCTGAACTACCACATACAACTATATGAGTCCATTTACCTTCACCAATATTATTAGAATCATTAAATAAACTTACACTTCTAGACTTACCTCCAGCAGTTGTTTCTAATGCTACCCCTATTTTAGGTGTATTTCCAGAAATACCTACACTAAAATGATTACTATCATCATCATTTAGTTGTATACATGATTGTATTCCTGATGCATATAGTCTATGAGGTTTTACCCATAAAGAAACACTAAAATCATTTGACAAATTTAAAGGATTGTCAATTATACCTACATATGTTATATCATCTGGACTATTTATTGTATTTAATCCATCTGCCAAATTTAAACTATTAGTGTCCTTCTGTCTATTTATATAGAAACCTTGAGTACATCTTGATGATTCTACACCTGCTGGAAATAATACGGTTTCAACAGCATTGCAATTTATATCATTACTGCCTACTAAATCTTTCCATTCAGCTAAACCATCATTTCTCCAATAATGTGCTAAATAGCTAGCATCATTAATGTTTCTAGCATCATATGCTTTACCATCATTATATAATTGATTTACATTTACTTGTCCTAATTTTCTATTTGCAAAATAAGCTATTTCAGTTATACAACCTCTAGTTTCATATTGATCAGATGCATAACCATTCATAAACCTATCCAAAACAAATGCTGTTCCAGTCATACCACTATCTGTATCTTGTACTTCTCCATTAACGTAAGCTGTCATGCTAGTATTACCATCTACAGTAATAACTATATGAACCCATTCGTTGTCTGGTATTTCATTATCAGATAAAGAATGATATGAGCCACCTGAATCCCTATAATAAAGTTTTCTATTTGCATTATTGTCAAAAACAAAATTTGCAGTTGTAGAACTACCCATAAAAAAGTCAAAATTTTCATAATTTTCTTGTTTAAAAATCCAAAATGACATTGACCAGTCAGTTGTTGTTGTACTGATTGTACTATCTAATGTTGCACCTTGTGCTGAACCTCCACCTGCAAACCAAGCTAACTGATTATAAGATTGTAATGCTGTTTGAGGTATATCTAGTTGTTGATCTGCATCTGTCCAGCCTGATGCTACACCTACTTCTTTAATAGATAATGAATCTAATAGTATTGAGCCATTATCTTCACTCCCAGATTCCTTAGCTCCAAAATATCTATGAGTAGTACTATTATATACGAAAGTCAAAGAGCGTTCATGCCAAGCAGCTGCATGACTTTCTTTGTTCAGTTCATCACCTACACTTATAATTCCAGAAGATAGATTAGTAGCAGAAGAAAATCTAACCTTATGTCCATTACTAGCATCTCCATCTCCAGCATGCCGAGCATAAATACTAATGGTATATCTTCTGCCTGCTGTACAATAATTGTCCATATCTATATAAACACCACCACCATTACCAGTTGCTTGGTATTTAGTAGCATAACTGCCATGATGTACAGTTGTACTTTCAACTGATATAGTCGTTGTAGATGCATCTGTTGCTGTCCAAGCACCAGTTCCATTAGCTTCATTAGTTATGCTAGATGCATCGGATGTTGTAAACAATTCATCGCCAGTAAACACAGTAGTTGCATGATGCTTGTAGTTTACTCGCTTTACTGAAAAATTAGATACAGAAAAATCACAAACTTGGTAAGTACTGCGAAACCCAAAATACATTGTAGAGTCTGTTGTATTACTATTTATATAAAATGTATAAGTTCCAGTAGATAGCGTATCAGTCACATAATCTGCACTTCCTAAATGAGCATTTGTACTTAAATAAAATCTTAAAGCAGAACCAGTCGTTCCACCTAAAGTAAATGTTACTTTAAACGCATCTCCAGATGTCATATTTATAGCATTACTATACAACTCATGATTTGCAGAACCATTACTTACAGCTGATGTAATATTTGTTCCAGTTGAACTAAGCGAAGTAAAGTCATTGTTATTCCATCCAGTTACTATTTCTTCACTTCCCAATCCTGTATTAGCTCCATCCATTATATAAGACTGTTGCCCTCTATGTCCATCTTGCATAGGATACCAGAGCTTTAGATTAGACTCTGTAAGTGAAGTACCACCATTACTTAATGCTAAAGATTCAGGATTAAGGTAGTCATATGTTACATCAGATTGTGTCCATAATTCATTCCATACTTGAAAATCAGCCATCATACCATCAAATGGATAAGTGGCTGCTGTGCTATGACCACCTATAGTTGTTACATGGCTTGGACTTATATCTCCAGTCCATTGAGATGTGTTTGTATTTAATGTTTCAATTCCATTTACATACATTGTCATATTGCAATTAACTCCATCAAAAACACAAATAACTCTATGCCACGTTTGACCAGATGTTCTAAAATCAAAACTTCCAGTTTGTTGATGTCGTGTTGTGCCATCATCTACTTCCATAGTTATAAGCCCAGTAGTTTTTAAAAGGATTCCATATCCTTCGTTTCCTCCACCTGCACTAGAATAAAATATTTGTTGATGAGCTGCAAATGTTCCTGTTTCAGCAGTTTTCATCCAAAAAGCTACAGTTCTATTATCTTGAGCAGAACTGTTCCCAGAAGTAGTTAGCATTCCTACTCCCCCTGCTGTATCTCCATTAGTAGTAGTAGGTCTTAAATAATCACTAACACCATCAAACTCTAATGCTCTACCTGAATATATCTGTCCATGATTGTTGTTGCTAAAAGATTCTAGTAAATAGACTTGAACATCATCTATATTAAAATTCCAACTTGTTTCAGAAGCTGAATTTCTACCAAAAAGAACAGTATTAGAATTAGAATTTGCTGTCCATTCAAATTCATAGTCAACATATGATGTAGTTAATGTTGTAACAGTATTACTAGCAAGTAAACCTCCAGTATTAGAAGTATTGTCTTGAATCCTTATTTGATTTGTAGCACTTCCTTTAGCTTTAAATTTTACTCTATATCTTTTGCCAGCAACAAAAGGGTGAGACCCTGCAACCCAGCCTGAAGCTTGTGGAGCAGAATAAACAAAAGCTCCAGATGATTCTATTGTTATTTTTAATGAATTATCTCCAGTGTCATGTGAAGCTCCTTGAGTGCTAATCCAATTATTAATATTTGAATCAAATGCTGGGTTTATTACATAATTTTGACTAACTGGCTGATATGACGTAGAAGTATCTACTGCTCTGTATTTAGTTGGTTTTAATATTTTTTGTATTGTAGCAGTCATTATGCTAGTGTCCCATTGTTTGAACCATGTGAATCATTTGCATCTACATCTAAATTCCAAAATGATACTAAACTAGTTTTTTCACTAGTTGTTAAATCTGCATACTGTTTCCACATAATTGATTTTATTTGTGCTAGAGTTAAAGCATCGGACCATATTCCTAAATTGCATGTATATCCATCAAATGCAAAAGAACCACCATTATCTCTAGAGCAAATGTATCTATAGTCCCAATCATCTGAATCTGTATGAGTTTCTGTTTGCAAAACTCCATTTAAATATGCTCTGATAACATTAGACCCATCTCTTGTTAAAGCAATATGGACCCATTTATTGATATTAATTGTATCTAATGCAGTTCCACCATCTCCAAGAGTTTTTCCTGAATTATTTAATCGTATTGTGATTTCAGTTGCACTATTAATCCTTAAATAATCTGTTGAACCTACACCCATTATATAATTTTCAGTAACATGTGTTGGGTAAAACCAACCAGCTACACTAAATGCACCAGAGACAGTTGTAGTTTCTCCTAAATCTATATATTCAGAACCTTCAGTATATACAGCACCATCACTTAATGGCTGTACTGCACTAGAATTATATTTATGTTGCATGACTAATCCATCACGAACAATAGTAAGACCACCAGACGATTGTCCAGCGCCTAGTCCTTGTCCTAACCCTAGTCTCATTAGTAAATAAGAGTTACAGCGTCAGTAGCTATTGCACCTGCGCCAGCTGTTAAAACATTAACAACGGAAAAGGGGTAAGTTACACCTATATTTAATACCATATCTTTGTCGCCACCACCATCAAATTTTAATTGATATGTGCCTTCTACATTTACATGTATAGCTCTCGTGGGACCAAAATCGGCAGTATTGTTAGCAGGAGCTGCTGCGGATCCTACTGCTTTAGGTAGGGATGCATAGTCTGCGTTTCTATCAAAAGCCGTTGCGCCTGGAGCGACAGACTCTTGTACGGTTAATCGGTGGACACCAGCCATAGTTTATCTCCTTTCAGATGTACTTTAAGGTCTTTGGCAAGACCATGAATGTACTATTTACTTTCTTCTTGCTGAACAGCACTGAGTGCTTCAATAGCACCTAGGGCTTTATTTTTCATAGCTTTCGCATACTCTTCTTGATTTGAAAAGTCTTCTACTTGCTTTTTTAAGTTTTCTAAAGTCTTAGTAATATCAAGTGGCTGTACCTCTTCAGCCTCCTTGACTACTTCCGCTTCTTTTGCTTTTGCCATTTTTACTCCTAGTTAAGTGGGGGAGCCGAAACTCCCCCAGTTGTTATTTATTACGCTTCGTGAGTAAACTCACCAATACCTCCAATTACATACCAATCTGAACCATCGCAAAGAATTTTAATATAATCTCCTAGATGTCCAGTTGCTTTAATTAATTGAACGTATTTATTGTCCCCACCATCCATAACAGATACCAAACCATCTGCTGTAGTAGCATCAGCGTTTTCACCTTCTTGTTGACCAACATACCCAATGATTTTTCCACCAACGGGTGTTATTCTACAGGTTTCTCCTCCACTAGCGTTTTTTTGAATGAATGTTAATTCAATTCCTTTTTCTAACGCTGGTAAAGTTATTACTACATTAGCTGCTCCAGCGCTCATGAAAATATTTTTTCCATGGTCAGCTGAAGTTAATGTTGTAGCTGCTGTTACTTCTTTGATGCTTGCTGCGCTTCCGCGTATATAAGGTCTAGCCATAGCTCTACCCTCCTTATGCGGTTATTTTGAATAATGAGTGTGAGTCAATTAATGAAATACCAATACCCTCATCTGAGAAGTATTGATCTTTAACTGCGTCAAACGCATTATCAGTTTTGATATTAGTCTGATACATAGGTGCTCTGTACTGAGCATGGAACAGATTACTATCATCAACACATAGCATGTACTTGTTGTAAGGTCCTCTTAGTGCTGGAGTTGGAATCAACTGAAGCATTCCATGAGGAGTTTCAAGTACTCTATAGTTAAATCCTAGAGCATCACGTTTCATATCACCTAAGTTAACAGTCCAGCCTGAGTTACCAGCCATATTAGAAGCGGCTGACATCTTAGACCAGTATCCTAGTGCACCTGCACCTACGAAAGCTCTCTTAACACCACTTGTTGGAACGTATTGGAATACTTTTTCCATATCGTCAACAAAGTTTCCGTAAGCATAAGCACTATCTACAGTAAAGACGTTTTGGTTATCAGCAGTAGCTGATGATACACCGTAATCTTCTATTGCACTTACGATACCATATGTGGATCTGATTAGATTTCCTGCACTATCTGTTCTTCCAGAATCACCGAAAGTTTCACCAGCAGTCATATCTGTTTCACCAGCTCTAGCATCTCCTAGATTAGTACCACCTACTCTTGTGCCAAATAAGAAAGCTCTTTCTTTTTGGATTTTGTGCTCTTGGTTTTTTTGTAAACGTAATCTTTCAAGCTCTGAAGATTCGCCTCTTAAAGCTGCCTGAAGCAATGTTCCAGTGATTTGAAGTGGAGTTTTGAAAATCTGTGTAGAGTTCCAAACTACTTGCAATTCATCAGACCATGCTTCTGGTGCTGTAGTACCTTCACCATGTGCACTACCGATAACTCTATAAACATCATCATCAACAAGAGTATAATCACCACCACCAGTAGTCCAGAGAGCTTTTACTTTAATCTCGTCTGCATCTACTATTGAAGAAATTAATACTACTGCTTTTTTTGCTGTTTCAGCTGCGTTCCATATTTCGCATTCTAGTCCTAGCCAAGAGTCATCTACAGTTGAAGATAATCCAGTAATTCCATCAATATTTAGAGCTGCGCTTTCAGTTCCGTTAGCTGCAATAGTTACAGTCTCAGCTGCATTATCGAATTTCTGGTTTATCCAAGGGTTTCTATGTTCAAACATTTTAAATAATGGGTCATTAGTACTTCTACTACCCATAGATGAAATCATTGTTGTAAATGGAGCTACATCTGTCCACAGTTCATGTACTGTCTGAGGATCGATGTAGAAATTTCGTCTATCAGTATATAAAGCACTAGTGGCGCCACCATTAAACAGTTGTTTTTCTGTTGCTGCCATTTAGTTTACCTTATTCCTTTTGCCATCGCTTTTCCTCTAGCGAGTAAATCAGCACTAAACATTTGCTCATCAGATTGAGGAGGAGGTGTAGTACCTGTAGTAACGGCTGTAGTTCTAGGAACTTGCATTCGTTGCTGCATATTCTGCATCTCTTCTACTTTTTCTTGACGAGCTACTTGTTCAGGTGTAGGTGCTATTTGTTGTTCGTAGATTTTAGCAAGGTGTTCAAAAGTAACATTTTGAGGATTTTTAGCCCATTCCATAAATCCAGCAGTTTTCTGTTCATCCCATCCAACATTATTCATCATATATTGGCGAGCTTCTACATCATTTCTTTGCTGTTGAAATTGTTGCTGTTGCCTCGTTACTTCTTGTTCCATTACTTGGTCACGTCTATCATAATAGTCTATTACACCATCTCTGTATTCATCTAGTGATTGTCTGTATTTAAAACTCTCGCTTTCAGGATCATTGAAGGCATCGACCTCGTTATATGTATGCGGCTTCTGTGGACGAACAGGTTTCTGCAATGAAGGCTCCTGATTTTGTACACCAGTAGGTTGTCCATTGGAAAGTTGAGTTTGTTGCGCTTGGGCTTGTGTCTGCTGTATATATTGAGCAGCTTGTTGTAGCTCCTGCCTCATCGCTTGATTCTCACTTAATACCTTATCGTGTTGAGATTGCCAATACTCAAAACGTTTTTGGTCTTCTTTGTTAATTGGAGCAGTTTCTTGTACAGGCTCAGGTGATTCCTCAACTGGCTGTGTTGGTGGAGCTACCGTTCCAGTAGGTAGTCCGTCATTTCTGATTGCTTGATTCTCGTGACCTGCTCCACTATCAGGAACATCATTAGTAATAGTACTAGATGCATCCTCTACTGGTCCTCTCGCAGCATCAGAAGTTGGTATTGTGTTATTTGGGTCCACTATGACCTCCTTGTGTTTGTTATTATCAGCAACACTACAGACCTATGACCTTGTTTTTCGGTGTCTTCGGCTCAATTGCCTTGGCTTCATCCTTTATTTTCTTAAGCTCATCGCCTGCTCGGTGACTAAAGAGTTGCGCAGCCATCTCTGCCTTTGCTTCTGCCTTAGCCAACTTAACCTCAAACTCCTTAACTTCAAGCCTTTTACGATCATGTACAGATTCCCTTTGTGCTGTTTGCAGGTCACCCTTAGTCTTCTTGAGCTCTTCAGTAAGCTGTTCAACTTGCTGTGCTTGTTGTGCAGCGATACCGCTTCGTTTCAAGACGCCCTCGTAATCGGCTACGTCAGTTTGTTTGAGTAGTTCCACTTGGTCAATAACCCCAAGTTGAAACAATTCTTTATAATATTCAAATCTTGCCCATCTATTAGAAGGCAATGTAGAACCAGATACGACCTGGACATCATATCTTCCTACTGTTATATCATTAGTTTTTCCTACAAATCCTCCAGTAATTGGGTCAAACTCTCGCTTGTTCAGTTCAATTACTTTGGGACCTGCGTTAGGTTGTAATAACCTAATAATTTTTTTATCAGTATATATAGCTTGCATTAATTCAATTATAATTCTACCAGCTACATTTAAAGATGATTCAATGTCATCTTTCTTAGAACGTATTCTTCGTTGTCCAAACTCATCAATAGCTATAGTACCTTTATAGGTAGAAGGAGTATTCTTTGGGTCTCCTTGCATTGATGAATATATACCTAATATTTGCTCTATATCTTGTCTTGCATCTGCTTCATTTTTGTACAATTCATTTGGAAGAGGTACAGGACCAGCTACTATTGGTTGTCCAAGTTCAGGGTCAAACTCAATAACAGCCGTACCAGCTCTACCCCACTCTTCTTCCAATTGCTTTTTATTCATTGACCCTCTCGGAATCAACAGCTTAACATTAGTTGAACTAGATGCATGTGCAACTATTAGGCTTCTAATTTTATTTATATATTCTTGTAATCCTTTTACTAGTCTAACATCTGATAAAGGATATGGATTTCTATTGTGACCATTCATGAACGTAACTATAGGATAGTCTTCAATAGGTTTTATTTTTTTATATAGCATCTGGTCGCCAATAGAAACACAACATTCAATTCTATCCAATATTATATCAACTACTTGAACAAGTCCATCTTCAACTAATGTTGCAATAGTCATAGGAGTTAAATTGGTTGTAGAGTTTGGCACAGAATACTCATTCTCTTCGCCTTTAATTGGCTTTATCTCACCTGTGGCAGGGTCTTGAAACTCATGAAATACTCCACCATAGGTTTCATATACTCCCCTAAGCTTTGCAACTTGCTCTTGGTTTGTTACAAATTGAGGATTCTCATCTCTTCTTTCTATCAACCATACTTCGTTTTGCAAGTAATTATTAAATAGTTCCTCATCCATAATCTTTTCTTCATCATTATATGGATCATATGTTCTTTTAAATGGAACTTTTACTTTAGTATAGCGTTCAAATACTTCTAATTGCTTATCATCATCTGCACTTCTAACATCAGATTTATCATGAGGTATTACCTCTTCATGCCAAAGCTGCCCTCTTGAAGTTCCTGGCTTATCAATATAACTAGTTTCAGTTGCTTGGTCAATTATTTCAGCATAAGAAGGAAATGATTTTAGCAATTCAGACTGCATCATCTTTCTAGCTATAATAATATTTGATGCGTCTTTTAAATAAGGGTCTCTACATGCTGGGTCAATGTATAAATCAAGTGGATCTATTGCAGCTATTTTAATATCACCTTTTCCGAAATCAGCTAAGGGGTCTGCGTAAGCCATCATAGCACCCATACCCTTAACATAATAATCATCGATTACTTGTTTTAATATGCTGTTACCATCATTCTGGTCCCATACCCAGCTTAATAAATCAGAAAATATTCTTGCAGTATTATTATCAGAATCGTCTCTACCTGTACATTGAAATCTTGGTCTATTTGATGTTAAAAGAGCTTTGGCTTGTTCTACAGCTGGATATACTACATTAACAACTATAGGTTCCTGAGCTCTAGCTCTTAGAACCTTTATGTTATCATCTTTCCACTGTTTTCCATTTCGGAACTCATTATCCTCAATGGCTTGCTTAGCCCAATTTTGACGGGCAGAAGAATATTCCTGAAGCAGGTCGTGGGTTAACTTGACATCTTCATTTATTTCAGTCATACCTTCCTTAAAAAATTGCTTCTAATTTAAATTAAGTTGGTAGCTCCTGCAAACAAAAAGTTTAATTTATGCAGTCATCCATGAATTTTTACTGATAATTATGCCTTTTTGGTCATTTTTTTCTGTAGATTTTGAATATTCGCCATGATTCGGGGGGTAAATCTTTTTAGTTGCATAGTATAACCCATCTAGTAAATCATCATGTTTACCCCTAGGATATAATAGCAATTCGTCTTTTAATTCTTGCATATCTTTGCGAATGAATGTTTTTTTCATTGCGAAATAAGGCTCCATAGTTTCAAGCCTAGAAGACTTAGAATTTCTAGGATTTTCTCTAATCTCAAGACCTGGTACAAATATATTCTCTTCATCACATCTTTTTTTAATATATTCTCGTAACATTTCCTGATACCCAACTGATTCTATCCTAGTCTTGTCTGGTTTGTATATTTTAAATTGAGCTAATATTTTTTCAGCTAATTTCAAAGGAGTAGCCCTATCTCTGTAATAGGGAAGTACAAAGCGGTTATTATCCTTATCGACAGCTACAGTAACAACTGTTGAAAAGTCAGCAGTTTGTTTAGTAGATGACGCAGGGTCTACTCCCATAAATATGTTGACGGGGCGGTACTCTTCAACGGATGAGTTGCTATCAATGGAGGTGATGTGGAGGTAAGCACCGCTATCCCGTCTGACGATATCTCCTTCATAGTATCGAAGGTA
>VTLG01015888.1_pt1 | contig 16588 bp, 6 predicted proteins | sample 4694571 | NCBI WGS metagenome assembly VTLG01 (sample SAMN12604809, study PRJNA352737) | marine metagenome | biome: ENVO:00000447; feature: ENVO:00000209|ENVO:00000569|ENVO:01000036; material: ENVO:00002151; isolation source: viral sequences binned using virsorter ...
TAAAGAGTCCTTTCTTTTCTGGCGGTTTTCCTTCCATTTATTTATTTTCTTTTGTAAGAATTTTTGTACACGTTTCTTGATTGCGTCAAAAAACGGTTGTACAGCTGTAGTTGCTGCCACAGCTGCTATTGCCGTTGTTACTGCAGTTATAACTATATCAGTGGATGGTAAAGGTACTGGTTTAGGAATAAACGGTACATTTATCTGCCGCACTTGTGGTTGTACTGGCTGTATAGCTGGTTTACCATCAGGTCTACGTAAATCGCTAGGAGGAACCGACATAGGTTTATAGCTAGGGACATCAGCCGTAGGTACGTCCAATGTCATCCTTTTTAACTTCGGAGCTTTTAATAAATCTAATGTTGGTAAATCCATTATGCCGCTTCTAAGGCTGCAACTTTAGTTTCTAATGTTTCAATTTTTGCTACAGCTTCTTTCAAAGCAGCAGTTATTAAAGGAACAATTTTAGATTGATCTATCTCCTGATATATGGGATCTCCTACTTTTCCCTCAGTAACATCTTCTGAATCTATTAAAGCCTGTGTAACTACTGCGTCTTTTTCTCCTGAAATAGCCTCTGGAATTACTGATGAAACTTCATGTGCAAGAAACCCATCAACAAGTGTATTTGTTTCATCGGCAATAAAATTAAATCTTGAAGGTTTTAATGCTTTTAACCTTGTTATGCCATCAGATATCTCAACTACATTTTCTTTTAGTCTATAGTCTGAAGTTGTATTAAATTCTGTGCCTGTATTTGTAATTCTTATAGTACCTACACTAGATAAAGCAGAATTACGAAAAACTAAAGCGTTGCCTTTAGTATTGCCTGTAGCTCTGTGATTTACAACAACAAAATTAGAGTGATTTCCAGTGCCTGTTTTTTCTGACCAGCAAAGAGAAGCACCATTGTATAAATTAAGTCTTGTACCAGCCCCATTTGCTGTGGTACCACCAATAATTAAAGCACCCTCATCATCTATCCTAGCTCGGTCAGTTAAAGTTGAGCCAGTTCTAAATCTTATATTAGTTTTACCATCTAGATAAAATTCTGTTTCTGCTCTTACAAGTGTATAACCAGTAGTTCCAATTAATGTATTGTTGCTTCCATTATGCTGAATTTGAAAATCATCACCATCTCCAAGTCGAATCACATCACTGTCACCCATATCTAAAGCATCTGTTTGTAATGTGCCAGTGCATATTGCTCCATATTGAGCAACCTCAAAACGCTTTACATTATTGTAATAAAATTCAATGCCTGCATCTGGAGTAGCCTTTATCATGTCCTCATTACCAGCGGCGTTCATGAGGTTTAATTCACTTGTTTGTATTATTAAATGTCCAGTGCCAGAATCTTTAATCCTAGAATGAGATCCATCATGATAAATTTGTAAATCATCACTATCTCCTAAACGTATTTCTTTAGAGTCAGGTAAATCTAAATGACCTTTTTGTATAACATCCCCATCAGTAGTTAATGACCATTTGTCTACTTGAGAACCACTTACATCATTTAGTAAATTAAACCTATTATCAGAGGGGGCTGACTCTAACATCCACTGGTCACCATTATCATCTCCTTCATCTGCTGTTAAACGTAGTCTTGCACCATTTCCCTCAAAACCTTTTATATCTACTTCAGCCCTTCCATCTGGGTCTGTAATTGTGATTCCATCTGCATCTAAAGTTAGAATTGTATTACCACCTCTTTGAAGTTGTAACTCACCAGTTCCGTTATCATTAATTATGCTATTAGAACCATCATGAAAGACCTCTAAATCTTGACTGGTTCCAAGCCTTATTTTTTCGTTATCTGCAAGATCTATAGGCTTGGCTAGTTTTGTGGATGCGATTGCTGCAGCTGAGTGTAAATCAGCATTAACTATTTCGTTATCTTTAATACTCTTGCTTGTTATTTTTGTTAATGTCATAATTTATGCTGCCTCCAATGCTGCAACTTTAGTTTCTAATGCTGTGTTTTTTGCTGATAGTTCTTGTACTGCTTTTACAAGCATTGGAATTATAAACTTTTCATTCACTCTTAATGGCTTATTAATTGCTTCTCCATTTAAAAATACATCTTCATCACTAAATAGTTCAACAAGTACTTTATCAACTTTTTCAGTTGTTTGAGCACCAAAACCATATTTAGTTCTACCTTCTGTAGTTTCATTCCATCCAGCTTTATAATTATATGATATGGGTTTTAATTGATTAATCTTATTTAATCCATCAGTAAGTTCAATCATATTCTCTTTTAATCTTTCATCAGACGCATCATGAATATTGTCTCCACCACCAGCTCCTCCAATATCTCCATTAGAACTAATTACCATTCTAGTACCATCATTAACTCGGAATCTCATGGAGTTATTAGCATGGTCATAATCAATTGCCCCTACATTTTCATCGTCAGAATCACTGAAATTAATCATACAATTAGCAGTATTTGTACCAACAAGTGATAAAAAACAGTTTCCATTTCTTTCAACCACTAATTCTGTGGATGATTGCGGAGTCCACGATCTGCCCGAAGATGCACTTATAACTTCCAAAAATGCAGAAGGAGAGGTTGTACCGATACCTACTTTTCCATTGTCTGTAATTTTAACAAGGCTGCCAGTAGTAGTATTTTCAAAAGCGAAAGCTCCAGCAGTTACGCCTATAATTCCCTCAGATGTAGCGTTATCTTTTAATCTAATTTGACACTCTGCATCTGTACTTTCAAATAATGCAACTACATTATCAGTTCCAGCATTTACATGAAGCTTTCGTGATGCACTTGATGTGCCTATACCTACTAAACCAGAACCTGTAGCAGTTAAAACAGAAGTACTTGTATTTGTTAATACATTAAAAATGGGGTTTGCATTTCCTGTACCTCTTGAACTTATTATCTTTACAACTTCACCACTGTTATTTGTTCCAGTTGTAGCAGAAGCATGGAAAGTAACGTGTGCGTTATCATTAGCAGCCCCAGTTACACAATGTAATCTTCCATCTGGGGAGGTAGTCCCTATACCTACGTTTGTATCAATAGTAACTGCACCAGCAGAATCATTATCACCAATACGTAAATTAGCACCATTACCATAAATATCCCATTTACCAGTTCCACTACCAGCATAAACTCTTACATAATCTCCAGAACTAGAACTATTAGTAATAAATTTACCGGTTGTAGTAGGGTCTGTAGATCCAAAGTCAGGAGCTATCTTAGTTCCAGCTATTGCTGCACTTGCGTTTACGTCAGCGTTAACAATATCTAATGCAGCTAATTTTGATTTAGCTATCGCTGCACTTGCGTTTACGTCAGCGTTAACAATAGCTCCATCTGCTATCTTAGCAGACGTAACAGCACTGTCTGCAATCTTAGCAGACGTAACAGCACTGTCTGCAATCTTAGCAGTTGTAACTGATCCGTTCTGTAGTATTGCTGTTGAAACTGTGTTGTTGCTTGGTGTACCTATGTTTACAGTACTACCTATAACTACAGCAAAATAATCATCACCACTTGCAGGGGCAGCAGCTAATTTAACTGTACTACCACTTAATGCAAAACCTTCTGACGGTGTTGATGTACCAGCATTAGGTTTCTGTATTACACCATTAATACTTAATATTATTTGTTCAGCATTAGTTGGTGCGTTAGTAATAGTAAAGTCTTGTGTGCTACCATCAAAAGCAGGGCTAAGTGTAGAGATATAAAAGTTACCTATACTTTGTGCTTCTTCCCACGCTGAATTAGTCGCATTATATACGAGAAGTTTACTTGTGCTAGTATTAAAGAATAAATCACCAGCGTCAAGAGCACTTGTAGGGTTCGACGAACCAACTCTATATCTTGCGTTGAAATCATTTATGTCATCACTAAGTTGTTTAATATCATCTTCCTTACCAAGTATCTTATGATAATTATATATCTGTCCTGATCCTGTAGAGCTGACCATTAAGCCAACACCAGCTACCAGAGTTTCACTATTTAAACTAGAAGGAGCATTGTTAATTGTAACAGTAGTTCCACCTACAGTTCTACCTGTAGTACTTGTACCTGATCCGTTAAATACAACACCACCTGCATCTGATATAGATATAACTACACCAGCTTGTGGTTGTGTATTAGGAAATGCTACCTCTGTTGCTATAACTTCTAGACCACCAAGAGGTGCTATCTGTGCAGCAATATAGTCGACCACAGCTCCAGATGTCGGAAAACTAGCATCACTATCTGATATAGTGGTTTGCTTTGTTAGTCCATCTATCTGGTTAAGATCAGCAATATCTGCTGTAAGAGCTGTACTGTCAGCAAGTTTAGAAGCTGTACCAGATTGCATGCCAGCTAAAGTTTTAAGTTCTGCATCAGCTATCTTTCCAGTAGTAACTGCATCGTCTGCAATCTTATTTGTGGTAACTGCACTATCATTTATTTTATTAGTTATTACTGCATCAGCAGCTAACTTACTTGTAGTTACCGAACCGTTAGCTATGTTACCTTCTTGGATAGTAGTGCCAGCTATTTTATCTCCAGTAACAGCATTATTATTTAATTTTGCATTTGTAATGGCACTATCTGATATGTGTATGGTGTCAATACTTCCATTTACATAATGCTCAGAGTTAACAGCATTATCTGCTAGTTTAGTGCTATCAACAGCATCAGCTTCTAGTTTTGCTCTAGTTACCGAACCACTAATAATTTCTGTTGTACCTACTGAATTATTGGCTAATTTGTTTTGTGTAACTGCTGAGTTTGCTATGTGTTGCTCGTCTATGCTTGCGTCTACATAGTGTTCAGAATTTATAGAATCATCAGCTATCTTAGCTCCAGTAACTGCATCAGCATTTATTTTATTTGTAGTAACTGCACTATCAGTTATCTTATTAGTTACCACCGCATCAGCAGCTAACTTATTTGTAGTTATTGCACTGTTAGCTATATTACTTTCTTGAATAGTAGTACCAGCTATCTTAGCTCCAGTAACAGCATTGTTATTTAACTTTGCATTTGTAACTGCATCGTCTGCTATCTTAGCAGTTGTAATCTGTGCATCAGCTATATGCTGTGTATCAATACTACCATCTACGTAGTGTTCTGAGTTAATCTGGTCATTTGCTATTTTAGCATTAGTTATAGCATCGTTAGCTATCATAGCTGTAGCAACAGTACCAGTATCACCAGTAGTTACAACAGTACCAGTTACGTTAGGTAGGGTTATAGTTCTATCAGCAGTAGGATCTACGACTGAAAGAGTTGTTTCAAAGTTATCGTCAGTAGCACCTTCAAATATAAGGCTGGTATCTTCAGCCATTGTAAGGTCTCCTGTCATAGTTCCACCAGTATTACTGAAAAACCTTTGTCCTACTTCTTGTGTTTTATAGAGGTTTTGTGTATAGTTATCGTTTAGATCTTCTGACTTAATCGCTGATCCAGCATAAAAGGTGGCTGCTAAACTGTCTACATTCGTTTCTCTAAGTATTTTGATTTTGGCTCCGTTTGCTGGAGCAGTATTAAATTGTACAGTGGTAGCGTTGGCGAATTGCCACGCAGTAGTCACAGTTGCGTCAACCTGTACTTGTACGTCAGTTGACTTTAAATATGGAAATGTAAAAGAGTAATTGGTGGTGGACCCATTACCCGTATACGAATTTTGTATAACAGCACTCATATTAGTTACCGTAGTTAATTAGTTCTCGTGTTTGTTGATCTTTTAGCTGTGTTTCGCCAGCCCCTTCGACGTCACCTAATCTCATCTGTTCTTTAGCATTTTGTGCATTTATAATAGATTGTTCGATGTTAGGATTCTGTGTTAAGTACTTAGCTTCAGCAAGTTTTTGTGCATCACGTATAATAGCATTAAGCTCTTGATGTACAGGTAGCAAATTAGTTTTTATTTCTATTTTTTGCTTATCTCGTACATACTGACTTTTTCTAAGATTCTTAAGAAGTTTAACTTCCTTAGCATATCTTTTGTTTCTCATTAAACGTTGCACTTCTTTGTAAAGTTGTTGCTCTCCTATGTATTTATTAATCTGTTCTCTATCTTGTGGTTCCCACCTGTATGACCCTGTACTGTCCATTGTTAGCATGCTAAGTCCATTATAACCTATGTCACGTAACCACTGTCTCCAAGGCTCATCTGTACCACTAACTTGTATAGGGCTAATTGCATTAAGAGCACGTAAGAAAGGATTATCAATATCGTTTAAAGGCTCACCTGTCCATATATCAATTTGATTTGGAAGTGTGCTTTTAAAACCGGGTAATCTATTTCTAACAAATGCTATAATTTCTCCACCTAAGTCTTTTTGTGCACTATCAGTAGCTTTTGCTACGACACCAAGACCTCCACTAGCAGGTATCCATGAAGATATACTTTGAGATACAAGTCTGTTAAATGCACGTACGTTACCATTCAATGCGTCAAATACTGGTTCAACACCAGATAAAGGAGTTTCGTTTAAGAAAGTAGCTCCGATAGTCCATGCAAGTTTAGACTGAAAGTTTTCTAATACATGTTCATCTATATCACCAGCATAGTAAGCTAGATCACCTACAATACTTAGCATATGTTCTAAACCTATAATACCTTTATAGCTAACCCATTTATTACCTATCTTAATAGTCTTAGGTTCATAACCCATTTCGTCTCTTTCTTTGTTTCTACGTGATGCGTTATAATGTCCGTTACCACGAAGATTACCAGCCATAGCATATTGATATAATGTACCTACAAGTATACCACTAAATGCTAATCTACCTGTATACTCTGCACGTAAGTTTTCAAAAAGTACTTGTGCATTTGGTTCTTTAGCTATATCTATACCGTGTTCTAATAATGCTTGTGCAACATCATCAGCTGTTCTAGCGTAGATAGTTTTACTATATTTAGTAATACCGGGAATAAGTGTAATAGGTGTCCAAGATGACGCAGCTCTCATAAAGTTAGAAGCTGTGCGAGGAAACGCCATAACTTCTTTGAGTATAGGATAAGCTGTAGTTGCTTGTGTTAGATAACTTGCAGCACCATCATCTAGGTTAAGTTGTATTTCACCAGCCATAGATTTAAGCACTGGATCTTTAACTAAGCCATTAGCATCAAAAAATCTATCATAATGTTTCTTTTCTGCTATACGTATCTTTTTCCAATCAGCAAAACCAAACTCACTAAATACATCTTCATATGCTTTTGCACGTGATAAATAATGAGCTAAGTGTGTAGTTGTAAATACGTCAGGAAAGACCATACCAGTCATACCGTAGCGTAAAGCTTTCATACCAGCAATCTGCTTAAGTGCAGATGCTACTTTATATTGATAAGCTCTACCCCAGTTACCATCAATTTCATATAACTTAGCCATATCATCCATAATATTCCAAGCTTTATCAGTCTTAAATACAAAGTCTTTACGATACGCATTAAGCATAGCTGTAGGATCTTTATGGGCTTTTTTCATCATTTGAAACGCATCAGATAATGCTCGTTTGTTAGTTTCAAATACAGCACCATTATAATAAACAGTACGCATTACACCATCTACATCACCACGTATACCATGACCTAAGAATGCTGTGATTGGTCTAAATATTAGTTGTGCACCATTACCTAATCCAGCTCTAAATGCTGAAATACCAGATAACATGTTATTATATCTTACACCCCATGCACCTTTAGCAAACAAATTCATGTTTTGAGGATCAGGACTCTTAAGTAATCCAAGTGGTGTAATCTGATCTGCTGCCCATTTGTATAGTTTTGCAAGACTATCTACATCACCGTTAGTGTGTGCAAACGCATCTATTAAAGGACGTACAGCTTCGGGTTTATTTTTCTTTAATTCTTTTAACTGTCTAGTAAACTTTCTATTTCTAGCATGTATAGAGTTTTCTGCTGTAGTAAACTCTTCTGTTAAAGTCTCTATAACTTCATCTATATTTTTAGGAGGTGCTTGGTCAAACCAGTTTTTATTACGTAAACTCCAACCAGATATATATTTATTCAAAGCATACTCATCCATTAAAAACTCTAACTTTTCAATGACTAGATCCATAGCACGATTCTCATCTATGTATGGAGCCATATCTGTTACAGCTTGTGATATAGTAGCAGCTTCTCTACCAAGTGTATCCATAACTCTACCAGAAGATTGTGTAACCTCACGACCTAAAAATCTATCTGTTAAGTCACGCATAGCAAATGCAGCTGCTCGAGCTTGCTCTTCGTTAATAACTTCTACTTTAAATTTACCAAGTAATAGATTCTTAACGTCTCTATTCTCCATAAATAAGTCTTTAAGATCTTCAACATTATCTATAGCCATGATACTTGTATAGATATCCCATGCTGCTGCATTCATTTCTTTAGTACTAAACCTAAAGCCATCAACAATAGCGTTAAATCTACCTATATCTCTAGCCTCTTCAGCTACACCCATCACAGCATCACGTGATCTTGGGCCTACCATAAGACCTTTACGTCTCATAGAGTCTGTAATAAGTGGTGCGGGATCTCCTGATGAAGTTCCGTTTTTAATAGCTGTAGTATCAGCCATATTACGTGCTACGTTTCCGGGAGGTGTAGTTTGTTTAGCCTTAGCAGCATCATCAAGTATATCAGAGTTTAAGTCAGGATCTAAGTTATTAGTGTTAAGATCTAATTCTAACTGTTCTGCATCTTGTAATTTTCGGGTTACAGCTGCATCACTCTCGATTCCTTGTATTGTTTCTTCTCTACGAAACACATCATCTATACTATTAATATCACCTAACTCAGCTTCGAGTTGCATCTTCTCATTAATAAGAATATTCTCGTTCTGTCTACTTAAGTTTTTACGACCTACTGATAGTAATTCGTCTATTTCTTGTATACGTATTAGCTTATCATTATCAGCACCCAGTTTCATGCTAAGTTGTTTATACTGTAAAGCTGCATCATCGACTGGTTCAAACCAATCCATAGTTTTTTTACCAGCTCTCATATCAATAAAAGAACCAAGAACACTACCAAAAATGCTAAACGGAGCACTCTCTAACATATTCTTAACTTTTCTTACACCGGGGCTATCACTGTCTGTAGTCCTAAACATCTTAGGTAAAGGCACTCTACCTTTAGGTCCGAATGTCTCTGGAAACATGTCACTTACTGTAGTAGTAATTGTGTCATCTTCTCCAATATCACTCAAACCTAGTACAGCAGCATCTCCTAATCCTTGAGCAGCCATTGTAGCTGATAGCTTTGTAAACCAAGGTCTACTTAATACCTTGCCTCCAGCAAACTTTGCGTTAATACCAGACTGTATTTTACCACCAGCTAAAACAGAAGGTAATACGATAGAAGATATACGTCTTACCATTTGATGAGTAGGATTATCAAGCATTGTAGCTTTATCATATTTCTCATCTATTTGATTAAAACCGGGTATAACTGTACCAGCTGCATCCATTACAAAATCAGCAAGTCCCATGCCCGGGGCAGACATACCTTGAAATATGTTATCTAATCTTTTTAGTGGGTGATTATCATTAAAGGCTGTTTCACGTTGAGCTTTTCGTACATCTGCTGTACTCATACCAAAGTACTTTTGATTAAAAGCTTCTTGTAATCTAGCTCTCTCCTCTCCTTTTGCATTCCACCATCCGTCGTACTCATTCTTCATGGTGTTATGATTATCCTGTACGGATAAGTCTACAGAGCTAGTACCAAATTTATATCCAAAAGGGGAAGGATAGGATTGTTGTTGTTGTGCCGGTTGTGATTGCTGTTTATCCTCTGCAGCTTGTAAATCACTACCGAAAGTATAGGTTTCTTCTTCATTCATCTTTTAAATCTATCCTTTAAACTAGGGTTTATCAAGAACTCGTATGCTTTTACATCAAATTGTTTTTCTATAGCTCTTGCACATACACCTATGGCTTTTTGGTTATTAGTTAAACCTCCAGAAGCTGGTCCTAATATATAGTTACACCAATCTTCTCCACCCCATTGAAAAATTAAAGTATTATCGACCTTGTTTTTAATACTATTAATAAAATCAGCCTTGGTTACTTTTCCTAAATTTTCTTCCTTCATTAAATGATTTAATAAACGATTATCAGTCTCACCAGTTGATAATAATTCTGCAAGATCTTCATTCGATATGCTAGGTTGAGCACCTGTTCGTTCCGGTGATTTTAAGTCATCGTCAACTAATCTCGCAAGTTTTTGTAATCTTTTTTGTGGGTTTCTAACACCTTCTAAATCCATTTCTATCTCAAGCGAGGTTATATTACCAAAGTTTTCACCAGCATCTTTAACAAAAATAGTTTGATTAGTTCTACCGCTTTTACCTTGTTTTTGTAAAAACTCTCCTGACCCTCGTAATCCATTTTGAAAACTTACAGCAGTTCCGTTAACTATACCTAATTTTGCATCTAGTGCAGCTTTAGCTTGTTCCCATCTATCAAATGCTGTTCCCACATTATTATTTTTAAAGTGTTCTAATAAAAATCCTAAGGCTTCTAAATCTTTTTGTTTAGCAGTTGTGTGAGCAGTTTTGTCTAGGCTCTCTCTATTAATAACCATATCAATTTGACCAGAAGTATATGATCTAATCTCCTTATCTAATTGTTTTACTTCTACTCCATACAAAGTTGCTAATTCTTGTAAATCTTTTACAATAAATCCTATCTCTTGTTTGCTGTCTGACTCTAAACTAGCCCATGCAGTATATACTTCTGCTAAATTACCAGCTTTATAATTTTGTACAATCGTAGAATTTATTGTATTTTGATTTATGTACTCACTTTTATAACCAAGACTTCCAGCAAATACTTTTCTAGCGTGTGGATTACCATTAGAATTTTCCCAATCTACCCAAAACTCATCTCGATTTTCGGGCTTGTCGTAGTATCCACTATTAAGTTTATCTTGTAATATATTTGCATCTATTCTGTGCCTGTTGTCAGTAAGTCTAGCTCTATCTGCTTCCGATTTATCATATTCTTCAGCAAACAGTTCTAGCATTTCTTTTTCAAGATTTGGAAACTTACCAAGTATACGATCTTTAGGATTTTTTGAGTTACGATCTGCACCGGGTATCAAATAACCATTAGGATTTCTTTTAGTTTTACCAAACATATCTCTCATAAAGTCGTCTGAAAACTGATAATCTTTCATGTTATCTTTTGCCCAGTCTAATAAATTTTCTTTAAGATTCGGGCTGATAGGTCGACTTAAATTATCCTCACTTCCAATAGGTATCGCTTGTAAACTTGATGCTAAATCTATCCAAGCAGCATTTCTTTGTTCATCCTGAGTTTTAACAGCAAATTCATATTGAGCCGTAGTAGGATAGTCTGAAGGATTAAGAGGCTTACTTAATGATTCAATTATTTCACTAGCTTTAGATGCCTGTTCACTATAAAATCTTTTGTCATCTTTCAGACCTATCTGAGTTTCATAGTTTGCACCACGTGATGTGAACAGTCTCATCATCTTAACACCTAACTTAGAGTTAGGATCAATACCATACTCTCTTAACGCTTCCATACCACGATACTGGTATAAGGCTAAAGCGTTTTCTTTAGTTACTGTTATGTTATTAGTTAAAAGAAAGTTCTTCCACTCGTCGTCAATTCCAGCAAAATTATCTCTGTATTTGTTATATATCATTTCCTGTAACACTGGGTTACGGGTTGCGTTTATTTTAGATACATAATCAAATCTTAATTTAGCATCAACATCACCAGTTTTAGCATATTCACTTACGTTAGTATATCTGTCGTTAGCAATACCTATAGTATCAGAATCACTTATAATTTTATTTTGAACAACATTAAGTTTCTGGAAGACACCTTCGGCTTCCATTCTGTTAAACTCTTTGATGGCATTCTTAGTGTTGATGTGAGTTTCTACATCATCAGCTAAGTCGCCAAAAGTTTTAGCTAAAGTGGGCGTTAACTCTGCCCACATTTTAGCTCTGTTTCTATACTCATTGGCTTCTGTCTGAAAAGACTCTACCTGAGTTTTGTGATTTTGTGCTAAGGCATTAGACCTTAGTTTATGTGACATCTCGACTTCAAGCTTATAGACGTCAGCTCTATTCTGAGCTTCTTTCTGATTCTTTCGGTCGAGAGCTTTCATGTGCTCGTTTCTATCTTGAACGAGCTGTTTGCGTACTGTTTCAATACCACCTATCTTTGACTTAGTTTGCTCTTGCATTGCCCGTAGGCCGTCATCAAGTTTACGGTTTTTGAAACTACCACCAGAAGCGTACTTCTTATAGTATTTGTTTGTGCTCATTATGCTTTTGTAAAGTGTTTGTATATTCCGCCAGCTATATCTCCGACTGATCCAGCAATACCTTGTATACCAGCTCCCCAAGCACCAGCTGCAGCAGCAGATGGACTTGCTTTTGCACCTTTAATAGGTTTAGGACCGAAGTCATAAGCTTTAAGAGCTTTTGGAAATACATAGTCGGCTGTTGGTGTAGCAATAGGTTTCGGAGGTTTAGGTAAAGTTCCGGGATCTAACATTTTAGCTGCTTCAGCATTTAAGTCTGCAACAGTTCTTGCATTACGAATACCTCGCATAGCAGCTTGTGACGCTACAGTTGCATTCTGTAATGATAAATCAAGTAATGTTAATTTTGTTCCAGCTTGTAAAGTATTAGCACTTATACGCTTTGCAGCAGTATTACCGGTCTGGCCTAGAGCTGCTATCTGTCCTTCAAGCACTAATGAATCAAGCTGTGCGTCCATTTGCTCGTACCTGTTTTCGGTACGTATTTCTTCTAATGCTCTGTGTTGATTATTAAGTGCTTCGTCTTCTTCAAGTGCATTGATTTTTAGCTGTTCCTTATAAATATCATTAGATTTTTTATAAGCCTTATCATTTAAATCTTGCTGTAAATCAATCTGCTCTACTAAGTAATTATAATTTTGAAGATTAGTTTTATCTTTATACTTAGCTAACGCTTTTTCGTTTTTAGCATTCTGTTTAAGCTGCTTGATCTTAAAGGCATGCTTTGCTTTAGCAGCCTTTTTATCCATCTTCCACTTTTTAGTATCATACTTATAAGTGGCTTCAATCTGTGCATTCTGAGTCTCAGCAGCAGATTTGGCAGCACTAGCAGATTTACTTGCTCCGAATATACCAGTTACAGCTCCTATAATACTACCAAATATATCATTATTCATACCTGTAGCTAGCTGTTGTTCCAGCATAGCTTTAGCAGGGTTTGACGACATATTAATGTCGGCTTCGGTCATCGGTGTACCGAAATCATTCATCATCATATCTATGTTCTCCTATAAAATCTAGGTGAGTATAATCCTTCCCACATCATAGAGTTTAAGGACACAGGGAATGGTGAATCATTAAACAATCTCAATGTAAAATTATCTGTTTTTTGATGAATAGGTAAAGTAAATACTGCATGATCTACAATAGCAATATCGTTTGCTAAGTATTGATCCGCCATGATTACTGGATTTAGGTTGTACCATTCATCTAAATATATTAATATACTGTCTCCGTCTGCAGGTGCTGTATTAAAAGTTATTGTAGTATTGTTTGTAACTGTAAAATCTGTTGATACAACATTATTAACTTTAACCTTAACTTGATTTGAGTCTATATAACTTAAATCAGACGCATCCCAACTATATACTGTTGTTGATCCATCTCCTGTATACTCACGTTTTCCTTGACGTATACCTTTTGATTTAAGTTTAAAACCCATAACTCCTGATAACCCTACAGCAAACTTCATACGAGCTATTGTAAGATTAGCAGAAAAATCACTACGAGTCATGGTTTCATCAACTCTAAAATAAGTCTTAGGTAGAATAACATCAAAGTCATATTTAAAACCAACAATTACATTACTTGCAATACTTGTTAAATCTTTAGCTGGTACTTTAAAATAAGTGTTACCACTTTCGACAACACGCTCAGGAGTAATAGTAAAACCAGATTCAATAAACTGGCCTGTAGCTGTAGTTCCTTTAATAATAAGAACTGGAGTTAAGTTTGTAGCATCATTATAAGGTATAAAACATTTAGAAAAGTTACCTGCTGTATCAAATGTAACAGAACTAGCTGTAGCATATAAGTCTATACATGGATTTAGTCTTTGTCCATCGTTGTTAACAATAATAGCATCTTCTGGACTTTGACTTAGACTAGCTTTACTAAGTGTAAATTGATTACCTTGTTTTGTTACTGCATAAAACTCATCTGAGTCTGCAGCTATAGTTTGTACTGTTCCGGGTGCTAACCAGTTAAACCATGCTTCAACTTCTGTATCTCTGTCTTCGGTATATGATCTAAAAAAATATATGTAACGAGAGCTTTGTCCTGAGAAAGCTATAAACTGGTTCTGTGGACTTGAGATTAAAGTGTCCATAGTAGCCGGTATCCACTCGTTGACTGTACGGCCAATGTCAGCTATGTCTGGGTTCTCGTTTTCTCCACGAGTAATCATACCAAATACTCTGGTATAACTTGGTGTCTTACTAATAAATGTGATTGATGTACCTGCATCTACAGGATTAACTAACTCATCCATCTCATAATTAGAAATAGCACGTATTACTGTATTAGATGGTGTTAGTACCCCGTCTCTAGATGCCATCATAAACTGTTGATTAGCACTAAATAGTACAAGACCCTGAGTAGTAGGAAGAATACTATGTAATGCTACAGGTTTTGTAGAAGAACAACTAAGATCTATCGGATCTGCGTCAGTTACAACTTGTGCAGATGAGTGATAAAAATTAAAAAAGTCCCCGGACTGACTCAAAGATACATTATCTTTAGACAAAAATCCTAATCTATTATTATGAAAGAATGCTGATTTAATCGTAGTATCAACAAATGAAGGGTGTGGATTAGAAGTTTCATCACCTACAGTTCGTGCAGTATAAGTTGCTCTCTGAAGTGTAAATGCGTTTACAGCTGTATTTACTAACTCATGAGGCATTGTAGTATTATCTAAGCCGTTAGACACTGAAGGAGATTTACCTTCTAGCCATGCTCCTGTTCCCTTGTCATCGTTATTAGCTGAAAATTGTATATAGTAAGCAGAATCTACTATTGCACTATTTAGTACTTTAACAAGATGACCATGTTTTGCTTTACCGGGTACCTCTTCTAAACTATTTACTTCATCTTGAAACGTAATAACTCTGTCAGCAAGATCACCACCAGTACCTTCTAAGGTAAAGGATGCTCCTGTTCTAGTTAAGTATAAATTATCTTCTATTTTTGTTACAGTTAAGTTAGATATATTTAGATTATCTATAGCAGTTTTAAGTTGATTTAAAGTTGGTGAGTAACCGTCATTCGCACCTGTTGTTATACTCGCTGTTTGAGCAGATCCTCCATCAGGTGTGATGGTAATATCATAGCTAACTTCAAGTGAACTACCTACTAATTTAATTGTTCCCTGTCTTTTTTCGTTAAATGTAGGGTCAGCAGTATGAAGAACTGTAAGACTTTTATTTGTAAGAATAGACTTATCTTGAATAGTCAAAACATGATAATCATCTGTATCAGTTGCTGAAAGATACTGCTGTGCGTTTCCATTGTTTGCATATGTTACGGTAGCTTGTGCACCTGTAACTGCATTCCAAATAAAAATACCTCCTGTGCTTCCTCCTGATGCTGGTGTAATACATCCAATATATTTTTCTGTTGCGGTTCTAGAAATATAGAACCATTTTGAGTTGTCATATGTAGTGCCAGTACCTAGATTAGCAATCCACTGAAACCCCGGTCTTTTAGTAAGACCGAAGGTGGGATCAGGGAATCCATTAATACACTCCTCGACTTGACCGGGGAGTTTCTTATCGTCTGCTTGTCTAGATACTCCACCAAGATAATTATCAACTCGCTGAGTTACTGCTGGCATTATCGTTGTAAAGCGTGAAATGGTTGGTAGCTTTGATAGTAGTTCTGTTGTCCTTGTGGATGTCCAAACATAGTGAACTGTCCTTGCTGTGTTTCGTACTCTAAAGCTATAGCTCTTAGTAGACCTTCTTGTCTTTCTAAGCGTTGGTATTGAGCATTGTCTCCTACTATCTTTGCTGATGTTAGAGAGGCAGCTCGGGCTGTTATATAGTTTGTGATTGGTTCTGGTATATCTATATAATCAAACTCCCAGATAACATCACATTCTATAGGGCTATATTCCCATGTGTATCTATGGTTTTGTCTGTCATATAGTTTACCGTTTCTTCTGATTCCATCATAAGTTGTGTTCTGTGCATTCTCTGATAACTTAATCTGTAGTATGTTATTAGGAATTACTATTTCTTTGTTAACGTCAGGTACAAACTCATAATGAAATTCTTTGTTAAACGTCCATCCTTCAGACTGTGCCTCTCTGGACACCTGTAACAGTGTATCATAGGCAATCGCAACTTCCGGGTTGGTTTGGTCTAGTGTCGTTACAGGAGCTTGACCACATGACGTGAGTATTTGGTTTACAGCTGGTAACTCTTTTGTAGCGTTTGTGGTTGGAAAAGGCATAATTAATATATAAAAAAAGGGGAGAATAAACTCCCCGTGTATAGTCGCATTAGAATGCAGCGTTACCGGATGCT
>VTLG01001187.1_pt1 | contig 16586 bp, 21 predicted proteins | sample 4694571 | NCBI WGS metagenome assembly VTLG01 (sample SAMN12604809, study PRJNA352737) | marine metagenome | biome: ENVO:00000447; feature: ENVO:00000209|ENVO:00000569|ENVO:01000036; material: ENVO:00002151; isolation source: viral sequences binned using virsorter ...
TCATCATTGTCGCTTACACACATAACATCTAAATAATAAGAGGCATCAGCTAAAAATCCATGAGTTGTATCTGTTCCAGATATATCAGCACTTTTCGCTCCAAAACTCCCACTTGATGCTGACTGTTCATGTGATGGCTCTGTATAATCTCCATCGGATTCTACAACTAATGCTTTTACATCATTAGAACCACCACAATATTCTTCTATCTCTGGATTAACTTCTGAACTTCCATCATCAGGAGGTCTATTATTAGCTACAACTTGAGCTGGTGCTGTACTACCTATCGCTGTCCATCCTCCAATAGAAGATGAAAACATATTTGCTTGGTCATTAGTCAGAAAATTTGTTGCAGTAACATCAGTCTCAACATAACCAGTTCCATCATTACTATAATAGTACAATGGAGAATCTAACGACATATCATGTATTTTTAAATGAGGAGGAATACTTAAACCAGAATAAAACCATGAATCACTTCCAGCGCACATCGCTTTAAATTTTAAAGTATATTCCGTATTTGCTTTTAATAATATTTCTGGCGTTGTAATAGAGCCAAGAGATGATGGATTATCACTTGCGCCATCTCTATCAGCAATACCTAATTCTGCATTAATATAACTCCTTGGAACTCCAACGACTTGAGATACTGGAGATACATTATCAGATACTTTCCAACCAGTTCCATCTCCATCTACAAAAGTCCAACTTGAATCAAAATTAGTAGTATCTAAAGGATAAGAATATATATCAGATGCCCAAGAACTTATCATGGAGGAATAATCAGAGAAAAAAGAATACAAACCTGTTCCTGGGTTTGCATTTGAAATCAATCTAAAATTATCTACAGAAGAATTGTCTAATACAATATCTCTACTTATTCCTCCACTAACTCTAATAATGCCGTTTTCATCAACCTCAGCATTATCAAGTGCTTGGAATTCGTTATTAGCAATATCTTTACCATCAAAATAACTATTAAGACCTCCAGTAAAATCAGATATTTTTAATAACTGTTTTGCCATTATTTTCCTTTTATTTTATCAACAATTGGTTTTAAAACCATATCCCACAATAAATCATCTTTCTTAGATGGACTTAATTTTATAGCTTTTTCTAGAACATATAGAGCTAATAAAAACCATTCCCAATTTGATGTAATTAATGAAAACATTATTTTCTCCTTATTTATTTACGTTTTGCTTTAGCATTACAACCACAAGACATACATATAAAATCTTTTGGTTCATGACTAAATTTTTCAAGCTTTTTAACTCTTTTCTCTAAATCTCTTATCTTTTTTAATTCCCTATTGTCCATTACCTTCTTTACAATAGAGTCAATAATTTTTTTTGCAACTAATCCTTGTATCATTATTTATCCTTTTATTTTTGCGTATAAAGTCATTAATCCAACCGATATACCTATTGATAATGATATAAACGTCAGAATAGGGTTTAAAACCTTTAAAAAGCCTATTAGCGTTGAGAAAAAACTAGTACCCATACCTATCTCAGGGTAAGTAGATAAAACTCTTAATGTGTCCTTCATTTAATATCCTCGCAATCATCCCATTTTTTTAAGTCAAGCATTGGTAAGGGCTTTTCTATCATATGGTCTTTTAATTTATCGTTTTGTATTGCTACTTTATTTCCACCTTTTATGTAAGGCTTTCCATTACTACACCCCACTTCATATACAAATAATATTGTTTTCCAAAAACCTACTCTTACTACTCTCGCTGGTCTATTATCAAATATAATTACATCATCAGTATTTAAATCATCACCAGCAAATACTTTAATAGCTTCAATGGTTGATTCAATTGTTTTTCTACCAATTAAAAAAAGAAATCCCAATACAAGCATCCAGCCATATTGACCAATCAATCCTTCTATGACTTCTTTTTCCATATTTCTCCATTTTATACGCTAGCTATTAACATTTCCAAATCACATGAAGCAGTATTTGCATCAGCTTGTAAATTTGTCAAATCTCCTAAAGCTGTATCAGAAGCAGCATCAGCATCTTCAGTTGCATTCAAAACATCTACTAATCCACCACTATTATCAGCATTCCATATAAAAGATTGTCCTGCATCAAGTTTAATAGCAGCTTCATCATTATCTTGATTTCTAAATGTCAATGTGATAAAATTTGTATCATCTTTATTAGTAAATCTCATATATCTAACATTTGCTGCTACATAATGACCAGCTGAAGCAACAGCCGCACTAAATGTAGCTATCACAGATTCAGCAGTTGTAATAGTTATGATTCTTTTAGATATTGAATTGATACCTGTATATACTTTTGTATTATTAGCTCCTTGCTCTACACCATTTAATTTAATAGATTCAATAACTTTAACTGTTAATGTTCCACTAGATAGTGTTGATGTCATTTATTCTCCTTATTTATTTCCATTGATAAGTTCTCCCCATAAAGAAGTCTTACCATTTATTATTTGTATTATATGGACTGTGAAAAGTCCACCTTTATAAAAATCTACAATTGCAAATGCATGAGCCCAATTTGTTTGTCTGTTATTTAACCATTCATTCTTCTTTGGAGACATATCTTTTAAACATCCAATAGACCATGCTGACTTAGGGCCATCCATATGAGTTACACTCATTTGTTGTAAATCATGCCAATGACCATACATTATATTGCATCCTCTTTTTCTTAAATGATTAGCCGTATGGTATTGACCTCCAAATTCATGCCCATGATAAAAATATAATTTTCCTATTTTGAGTTCTTTCCCAAATGGATAATATTTATATCCTCTTCCTTTTAAATCAACGGCATTTGCAAACTTATATTGAGGTATATATGGATACTTTTCAACGCATAAATTAAGCCAATTATCATGATTTCCTTCTGTTATATATCTTTCTTTACAATTAGCTTTATCTAAAGATTCATCAATTGTATCCATGCCTTTATTTACATCTTTGACATCTTTTTCAAAGTCTTTAATTAAGTATTCAAGTGGTGGTGCTTTCTTCCGTTTAAATTTCCAAGCTGAAAAAGCATTCCACTCTCCGACATCTCCCAAATCAACATAAATATCTGGTTTAACTATCTCAATTGTTTGCTTAAGACAATTAATCGCAGGTTTATCTTCATATGGAAAATGCTTATCTGGAGTAACAATAGCTCTGCTAACTACTCCAATATCTTGTTTCGCCATACATACCTCTTTTTATTTCAAAAAACTATTTTTTATCTTCTTTTTTAGAAGACTTATCTTTTCCCTCTTTTTCTTCTTCTTTCAAAGCCTCTAAGAGCTCAATAGCTCCTTGACATTTAACAAAAATTTCTTTTGCTTGTTCTTGTTGACTTTTTAAGTTCTGTATTTTTTCATCCAGATTTTCCATTTATTTCACCCTTTTTTTGTTATTATTTACAATGCTTCAATATCTTCAATAATCTTAGCAAGTTCAGCAATATCAACTTCAAGTGCAGCTTTTTCTGCTTCTAAATTAGCTTTTTCTGATTTGTATTGACTAAGTTCAACTTCACGAACTACATCACTTAATGCTTCACCTGTAGATGAATTGAATTTCTTTTCAGTCAATGAAACCACATCTCCATCTTTTGAGAAAGCAACTTTACTTGCTGATTTTAATGTTGAATAATCTTTTATTCTCATTAGTTCTCCTTATTTTCTAGTTCTTCGACCTTTTTTGATAATTCTTGTACTGCTTTAATAAGTGGTATTACAAAAGCAGATTCTCCAATTCTTTGACATCCATCGGGGTCTTGACTCCATCCAGAGAATGCATCTACTCCAGCATTATCTAAAGCTTTTTTTACATCTTGAGCAAGTAATCCATGTTGAACTTCATTATTTCTTGGCTCTGTTTTGTCTTTATTATAAGATGTCCATTCTTTAGGATATTCACTTGGAGCTTTAAATGTGAATTGAACAGTATTTAAATCATTAATAAAATCTAATCCAAGAGAACTATCTCCTAATACATTCTTCTTTCTTTTATCAGAAACTTTATCCCAAGTTGCATCAGTTCCCCAATCACATCTTATATGGTCTCCATCATCTCCAATAAATACAGCATCATCGGCTGTTCCATTTAAGCTAGTACCAATAATAATTTGTTTTGTTGCTGTTACACTTCCAGTTTCACAATTGTGTCCTATTATAGTATTTGCATCTCCAGTTGTTGTTGTATTCCCAGCATTAACACCAACAAAAGTATTATTATCAGCATCTCCTTGTAATAAAAGTCCAGCATTAACGCCAATTGCAGTATTCTGGTCGCCTGTTAATGGTGTTCCAGAATCTCCTTTTCCTGCCTGAGAACCAACAAATGTATTTTCAGTTCCTGTTGTAAGATTATACCCAGAATCTTTACCAATTGAAGTATTATTACCATGGTCATCAGTATCAGCAACAAACGTAGTTAAAGCATTATAGCCTACTGCTGTATTGCTGCTTCCAACCAGATTAGCATCTAAAGAATAATTTCCAATAGCTGTATTATAGTCTCCAGTAGTGACATTTGCTCCCGAATTTCGACCTGCAAATACATTATGCTGTCCACTTGTTAAATCATATCCAGTTGAATGACCTAAACATGTATTGGAGTCTCCAGTTATCACACCACTACCAGCTGAACTTGCACCTAAAAATGTATTATATTCACCTGTTGTTAAATTAGCTCCTGCTCCATATCCTACTGCTGTATTTCTTCCATATGCTGCAGTTTGGTCAGTCTGATTCATATCTTGTAATGCATTTCTACCTATTGCTACGTTATATTGTGGTATACCATTTGCATCACTTGTATTTGTTGTAATACTGTTTAATGCCTCATGTCCAATTCCAATATTTGTAGTTCCTGTTGTATCGCTTTGACCAGCCAATCCTCCTATATAAACATTTTTCTCACCTGTTGTTAAAGCAGAACCAGCGCTTCTACCTACACATACATTATAATCTGCTGTTGTTATTGCATCACCTGCGAATGCACCAATGAGTGTATTATTATCAGCATCTCCTTGCAAATCTTTACCTGCTGAGTATCCGATTGCTACATTAGCATCACCGTCTAATTTATCTGCAGTTTTACCTTCTCCTGCATATGAACCTAAAAATGTATTTTGTGCTCCATATTCAATAAATTCACCTGAATTAAATCCTATTGCTGTATTATGGCCTTCTCCTGCAGATTCTGCATTAAATAAATTAAGAGCTTTATATCCTATAGCTATATTAGCATCTCCTTGCTGATTTGTTAAAAGAGCAGATTGTCCAATTGCTATATTATATCTACCATCTGTATTTCCTAATAAAGCGTTATATCCAATAGCTACACTTCCATCAGCATCAGTTGAATTAATTGCACCACCTGCTGCATATCCTATAAGAGTACATTTGGTGCTTGTTGTTATAGCATCACCTGCAGCTTTACCTATAATAGTATTATCATCTCCAGTTGTAATATTCTCCCCAGCTCCAACTCCAATTAATGTATTATTATCGGCATCTCCTTCTAAATCAAGTCCTGCTTTATAACCAATGACTGTATTTGCATCTCCAGTTAAAGCTGCCGAATCATTCCCATAACCAGCTTGGTATCCAATAAATGTATTTTGATTTCCTGTTGTTAAATTAAAGCCAGATTGAAAGCCTAGAGCTGCATTATATGCACCACTTGTTAAATCTATTAAAGAACTATATCCAATCGCAACAGTACCATCAGTACTTGTTTGTCCTGCTGCAATTACTTTTCCTGCATTTGTTCCTACAAGAACATTATATTTTGATGTTGTAAATGTTTTCCCTGTGTCTTTACCAATAACGACATTAGTAAGTCCTGTTGTTATCGCAAGACCAGAACTAGAGCCTATAAGAACATTACCAGATGCAACTCCTTCAAGAGCATATCCAGCTCTATATCCAACTGCTGTATTCGAGTCGCCAGTTGTTTTTGCACTAGTGTTTCCAAAACCAGCTTCATATCCTATAAATGTACTATAAGTTCCAGAAGTATTATGATTTCCTGCATATGCTCCAACTGCTGTATTTTTATCTGCTGTATTACTAAGTAATGACTGATAACCTACTGCTGTATTTTTATCTGCTGTAGTAGCGTCTGATAATGACTTATTACCAATAGCTGTATTATAATCTCCTGTTGTTATTGCATCTCCAGCTAAACTCCCTATAATACAATTATACTGCGCATCTCCTTGAAGTAATAATCCAGAACTATAACCTAAGCATGTATTATAACTTCCTGTTAATTTAGTTCCAGTTATACCTTGTCCTGAATTACCTCCTATAAATGTATTATTTTCTCCTGTTGTACAAAATTGTCCAGCATGGTAACCAAGACCTACATTATAATTTGAACCATCAATATTAAGATTACTAAAAGAAGATACCCCTATAACTACATTTCTTGCCTCAGAACCATCAGCAGATGTCAATGCATTATACCCTATAGCTACATTATTTCCACCAGTTGCTATTGCATCACCTGCGTATGTACCAACTAATACATTACTATTAGCAGCTCCCTCAAGAGAATATCCAGCTTTAAATCCTAATGCTGTATTAGAATTTCCTGTTAAAGGTTCTGAGTCATTGCCATACCCAGCTTCATAACCAATAAAAGTCGAACAATCAGACGTTGTAGTATTTGCTCCTGCTCTATATCCAATTGCTATATTATATTGACCTTCTGATAAATCATTAAAAGCAAATCCTCCAATAGCAATAGTTCCTAATGCATCTGTATTATCAGCAGAAAGATTTTGAGCGGCTTTATATCCTAGAAGTGTTAAATATCTTGTTGTTGTAGCTGTATATCCTGCTCTATACCCTATCAAAGTATTATAATCACCAGTTGTTATTGCTGTTCCTGCATCTTCTCCAAATAATGTATTATAATCACCACCACTTGCAATTGAATCACCAGCATTCTTACCAAATATTGTATTTGATGTTCCTGTACCTGTTGATTGAGCTAATACTGAGTCTGAATCAACCCCGAGAGTTGCTCCATTAATTGTTGATGATAATGTTACCGCTGAATCAAATGTTATTGCATTTGTTATATTACCACCTGATATAGTTAAATCTCCAGCTATTGTAACATTTGCACCTGATAATGTAATAGCCGTTGCCGAAGATGATATAATATCATTTCCAGTTACAGTTAAATCACCTGCAATAGTTACATTGCTTGATGTATCTGTAGTAATTGCAGCATCTCCATCTGATGCATATATAATATTATTTCCAAGCTTAACTCCACTTGTTGCTGTTAATAGACTAGCAACTGATAGTGTTGAATCAAGCGCCAATGCATTTGTTATATTTCCGCCTGATATTGTTAAGTCACCTGCAATTGTAACATTATCAGATGCATCAAGTGTTATTGTATTACCACCATCTGATGCTTTAATTATATTTGAATTTAATTGAATTGTATCTGCAGTTAATGTACCTATTGATAGTGAATCGGTAGTAGTAGCACTAGAACCACTTCTTGTGGTTGTTGCTTGGGTTGTCCATGTTGTTGATGTTGATGACATTTACTCTCCTATAATCTTGGTACGGATAAAGACCTAATTCCAGACCTTCTTCCTCTATGCTTTGCAACTTTTTGTTCATACATTTTTCTAAAATATGCAGATTTTTCAAAATCTCCCATATCTTCAAATAATCTAGCTTTAACATAACAAAGTACAGAATTATGTAATGCGCTATTTAATCCTGCTTGTGATGTTAAATCATCGGTTAATGCAGTTAATTCTTCATATTTTGAATGATAAGTAATCCTTAAGCCAGCTGTTACATCACTTTCTTGATATGTATCATATTTTTCTCTTGAAACATTTCCTGCAACATTCCAAGTTCCACCATTTGCTTCACAATCAGTTTTATTGCTATAGCTTGATATACTGCAATATGAACCTGCACTATCTAAGCAAACAATAGCTAACCTATCATCATCATTGTACCATGCAAAATAATCATTTGGATAATTTCTTTTTGCCATAATTCTCCTAAGTTAACGAATCATCTGTTTCGTCAGTATCTCCTCTTAATAATCTATGTGGGTCTGCAAGTTTTGGTATCATTACATATCGACTATTTGTATCTTTTATTTCTACTTTAGTTATATCAATAACATTATCACTTAATTCATACCATCTTTTCTTTTCTTCTAAATCTGTTGTAGCGGACACAGTATAATGTTGTTTTTTATCAGATATATCAAGAAGAGCATCATTAATTAATCTTAATAAGTATTTATCAGGTTGTCTTCCAAATACATGCTCAATTTGAGATTTTATATCTTTAACTGTTAAACTTTTAGCCATTATCTACCTCCTTGTTGTTGAGGTGGAGCTACATCTCCAGTTTTAAGTACTTGTATTAATGTACCATAATTTTGTTTTAAATTTTGTATAATAGGTAAATATAATTCTACATCTTCTTCAAATGTAGCTAAATATTCCAATGCTCTTATTGATGCATATAATACAACTAAATTCTCAGCTTCATCTGGGAAATTGGAAATAGAGGTGTCATTATAGGCTAATGCTGTCATTCCAGAATAATCAATTGCAAAATATTCACTTGCACTTCCTGATGGAAGTACATTTATTTTATTTTGTTCAATATAATATACAGGGTCATCAGATGTTGCATATAGAATACTATCAGAATCCTCAGCATTACCTTTATCAATTGAATTAATTTGTCTACATGCAATAAACTTTGTTCCATTATGAGATTGAACATTATATATTTTTGCAGCCTTAAGTTCTTCTGATTCCATTCCAGCTGGAGTTGATGTAAATTCAAATTTAGTTAAACATGGAGATAATAATTCAAAAGATAATAAATTAACAATTTCTTTATAGCCATCATTTAACCATTGATTTGTTAATACATTATATTTAACTGAATCAAATGTATCATCTTCGATATTATCAGCATCAAAGTTTGTTAATGCTTGTATTCTTATTCCTAGGGTTTGTGCCATTATATGCTCGCTGCAAATATTTCAACTTCAACAGCATTAGAACCTGGGTCAACTAATATACTCTCTAAATCATGTAATGTAGTTTGTGCGCTAGCATCAGCATCGTAAGAAGCAATAGAATCATGAGGTGTTCCCATTACAAAACTTTCACCAGCTGCAACTAAAATAGTAGCTGTTTCATTGGCAGCACTAGCTCCACTTCCACTTTCTGTTACATCTATTTGAAGATTAAGATTAATTGAATTTGTAGAATCAAGATTTGTAACTCTAATATATTTGACATCCTGAACATCCATCGATGAATCAGTAACATCAACACTTACTCCGCTTCTAAATATAGTAGTATCTACATCAGCAGGACATCCAATTATCCTTGTATATATTTCATTTATACTTGATATAGAAAAACTATTTGAAGAGCCTCTATTCTTTCCATTTAAAACACAATGCTCTGTTATATTTACCTTTAATGTTCCTGTTGTTATTGCCATTATCTATTATTCCTATCTTTTATATCTTGCTCAATTGTCGTTGTACTAAACTCTACCTTTGTTTGTCCACTCCATGTTTTTCTCATATTTATATAATCGGATAATTTTCCAGTAACTCCAAATATTTTACCACATTTACATTCTGGAATATCATTCTTTTGAAAATCAATACATTTTTTACATTGTTCACAGTAATATGTTCTTGTTCCAATCATTTCTCTCCTAAATTCTTGATATTAATTTAAACTATTTATATGTATAATTCAAGTTGATGGATTATGCATAATATGCTATTACATCACCACTATCTAATTCAATAGATGTAAATAGTCCATATATCGTAGTTCCAACTGGAATTGGAATAGTTGCTGGCAATGTTCCACCAGCACCATCTAAATTACTAACATCACATTCAGATGTATCTATTACTGCAGCAGATAATGCTGTAATTGCAACAAATGGACCAGAATGCGCATCTGTATTTCCATCTGGAATTATAAGCGCTCCCTTTTGTCCTAATTGAAGGTTTTGTGCTTCTGCTACTGTATAATTGTGTATACCTTTACTTACTCTACTTGCCATATTTTCCTCCTACCCTAAGCACTGGCTGTGCGTGAATGGGTTGTTAAGTTAAAATTAAATTTTTAGTAGATTCGGGAGCTGCCCTTTATACGACAACTCCCATAGTTCTACAAGACTATCAATCCTTATTGTTTCGGATTATTCAAATGGTGTAGCAAGAGTTCCATCACCTACTAATTGGCCGTCTACATGCCATCTAGTATCAGATACTCCTACAAGATTAAACCAACCACCTTGTAACCAACCTTGTGCAGCTGAACCTAAATCAATACTATCATCATCAGATACATCAGCGCTAAATGAATTCATATCTGTTGCTGATGCGGGGTCTACAAGCATTAATGTACCTACATATAATTCATCTGTAGCCGCAGTATTTATTATTCCAGCTGTAGTGAAAGTTGTTCCAACAATAAACTTAAAGTTTAATCCAGGTGCGCATGAAGGAAGAGTTACTGTTAATCCTCCAGCTACATCAAGTACAAATACAGAACCACTATCATCAGCAGTTAATGTTGTACTTCCTTGAAGATATTTAACTTTATTGTCTAGATTGCTTTTACCACTACTGTCGTTTAGATAATCACTTCTCATAATTATGCATCCTCTATGTTTAAAAGCGCATGAGATTCAGGGATATTGATTTCAAGACCAGCTTCAGTTAAAATCATATCTTTCCTTAAATCTTCATCTGCTTGTTGAACGTTAGTTGTAATTGAAGTATCTCTATTAAGACCATTACCAACAAGAGGTCTATAAGAAACATGGTCAAGGTCAACTAAGCATAAGAATTTAGAAGCTATGTTACGGAATAAAGGCTCTTTAACAAGACTTAAGTCTCCATGAACAGTTTCTATTTTCATTACTTTATGACCAAATGAACCAACACTTTTTTCAAAGTTATATCTATTAGCAGTATTTGATTCAACAAGAGAATCTCCAACAAAACTAGCACCAGCAGCTCCACCTACCTTATTAAAATAAGATATTACAGGAAGACCAGCTAAAGCTAATTTAGCAGAAGAACCACCTCTTGCAGGGTCAAATAATACCTCAAGGTCTTTCAACAATTCATCATATGTAAATTCTCCAGTTGCATATGTTTTATGATATGCAGAACCTTCAGTATATGATAAATAATCTCCACCTGAAGTATTATCACCAGTATCTTTAACACTACTTCCAGTAACATTAGCCATAATATGACCAACAATACCTTCAGAATACTGAATACCACTTTGAGATGCACGTTGACCAAACAACATTGCTCTTTCAATATCAACTTTATGTTCTCTTAATTTAAGATTCCATATTCTTTGCCATTCATCAGCATATCCTCTATAGACTGTTGCTCTTGCTGTATTAGACATCTCACAAGCTGTTTTGAAGATTTGAGTATACCCATAATCATCATCTAACTCTTGAGACCATACATCTGGAGCACCAGACCCTTCTGCAAAAGAAGTTCCAATTACTTGACATTGAACGTTAGTAGATGAACCATCAATATCAGTAGCAGTTGGTTCTGTAAGCCATTTAATTGTAATTGTTCTTCCATCTGAAGAAACACTTTCAATTCTTGCATTACAGTGGTTTTTCTCACCACCACCTGTTGCTGCATCTACCATTATAACCATACCTTTTAAGAGCCATGTCACACCCGATGAACCGCCACTTGCAGTTGCAACTGTCCAATTTTCAGTTGCTCCTACGCTTGTAGCTGCTGCATTAGTTTGCATGAAAAAACTTCTATCAGTTATAGCTATTTTTGTTCTATCTTCCAAGAAACGGAATTGAGAATCTGTTGTTGGCACTTTTCCTACTTTTGACAGATATACAAAAAATGGAGATTCTTCTGGGGCTAAGTCTGCGACTCTATCACTAAAATCGTACAGTCTTCTTGTCGACGTATCAGGAGCATCAACAAATGCACTTCCAGGAGTTCCAAAATTCACCTGTCCTTGATTATAATTTGCCATTATATTCTCCTAGTTATTATTATTATTATTATAGTACCTTTGCCCGACTTCCAGCTTGAACAATTTTATCCCACATTAATTCAGTTTCATCTTTTTTAACAGGCTGTTGTCCATTAAGAATACCTGCTTGATGTGGAACAGCTTGATTTTGACGAATTGCATCAAGTGGATTTTGTTTATTTTGTTCACCTTTAGTCGGTTGTTGAGTTACAGATTGCCACATATTAATAGCACCATCAATACCATATTCAGCAGGATTCTTGCTAGCGAAATCCATAAAAGAAGCGATTTGCTCTGCATTTAGTCCTTTGTTAGCAAGTTCAGTTTGAAGTTTAGACATACCAACTTCTTGCCTTACATCACCAACTTGATTTGAAACTGCTTGATTAATTGTGTCTTGCAACTCTTGTTGTCGAAATTTATACGACTTAGACGACGGGTCATTATAGGCTTCCCATGGGTCAAACTCATCCTTAGATAATTCAACACGTTGAGGTTGAGTTGGTTGACCACCCTGAACCATACCACTAATGGTATTTACAATATCAGGTCTTGATTCCAACAATTTACCAACTTGTTCGTATTGTTTTAACTTTTCGTTTTCAGCATGTAGTTTATCTTTTTCAGACTGAAAATACTTAGCTTGAGATTCCCAATCATTATTAGATTCTTGCTGTTGAGTTCCTTCATCTTGCCCTACATTATCATTAACTTGACCTTCTTCAAGATTGTTATTTTCTAATGCGTTATCCATTTTACTCTCCTTTGTTTTGCAATCTCTCTTGCTTTTCTTGAGATTGGCCACGTAAACGTAACTTCTCTGCTTCGAGTTTAACTGCGTTTTCTAATTTACCAACTGCTATATTATTAGCAGATTTGGCTTTTGATTCTTGTGATTTAAGTTCAGTTTTGAATTTCTCAACTTCTGTTCGTTTTTTAGCTGAGATTGACTCTCTGTGAGCTGTTTGTAAATCACCTTCCAAATTCTTAATTGTTTCTTGAGCACCTTGCAATTGTTGTTGTAATTGCGCAATTATATCAGTTCTTTGTAATACACCTTCTTTGTCAAATATTTCGGTCTTTTTAAGAGCCTCAACTTTATCAATAAGACCTGCTTGATATGCTTCCATATACATTTGCCATTCACCCCATTTATTTGAAGGCATAGTAGAATTACCTATAACTCTTATATCAAATTGACCAACAACAAGTTCATTTTCAATTTGTGTTAATTCTTTTGACTTATCATCATATAATCTTTTATTTATTGTATACTCAGTTAAATCATTATTAGGCTGAACAATTCTAAATGTCTTTTGAAAATTATAATGAGATTTAGCTAAATTATAAATAACTCTTCCTAATCTTTTTAAACTTCCTTCAATATCTCTTAATTTTGATTTACTTCTCCTTTGACCAAAATCCTCAAGCATCATGGTAGCAGAAGATGTTTTCGGAGCAACATCAGTATTTCCTTGCATCATTTCAAATATACCCATATTAAGGTCGATATACTTTTCTATAAGTTGCGGTAATTGCATAACAGAACTCGCTAAGGGTTGAGGTGAAGGGAAATGCGGTTCACCAAAAGATGGGTCATATTCAATTGTTGCATTAGGATTAGCCCAATCTCTTTCTAACTCTTCAACATCTTCTATGCTACCTTGGGGGATTAAAAGTTTTAACCCAGATGCAGCTTGTGCATGCGAGGTTATTAAAGACATAGTCTTATTTAAAAATTTTTGAAAATCTTTATTTTTTCTTACATCACTCATGGGATAAGGAGTATTAGTCCATATATTTGGTATTGGAACTATTGGGAATATATCTGTTTCTAACAATTTCTCATATAATACTATTTGTCCAAGAGTGCATGTTAATTTAATTCTTTTTTGTGTTACTTCTACAATGTCAATTAGCCCAGATTCAATTGCTTTTGCTGTAACTTCATCTTGAATCATTATTTCCATATTTTTAGAATCAAGTATTTTCTCTTCTTGCGTTTGAACATTAAATATTCTATAGTATGGAACACTTACTTTTGAAAAATGTTCAATTAATTGATATTTATTACTTCCTTCTCCATGGTCTAAATCTTTAATATTGTCGGGAGTAAAAGAGCCAACTGTTCTTGAATTAGTATTACTTGGATATGTTTCATCCTCATTATATCCTTCAACCGAATCTATAAGTCTTTTTCCATCTTCTTGTTCTTCTGCTAATTCTGGATATAATTCAAGTAATTGCATTTCAGTAAATATAGTTGATAACATCATTCCAGATGAATCATCAAAATATTTATTTCTTGAATTAGGGTCAACTACAACTCTAAAAGGGTCTATATATGTAAATTTAACTTCCCCTCTTCCATAATCAGCCTCTTTATCTATATATGCATAAAAATATCCAAGACCTGTAACAGCATAATCATGAACAACTTGTTTAAAAGTTTCATCTCCATCTGATAAATCCCATACATATTCTAATATAGTTTTCCATACATTAGCCATTTTATTATCAGAATCTTCCCTACCAACAGCAGAAAACTTTGGAGGCTTAGATGTTATGATTGCTTTAAATTGCTCTATAGCTGAATATAATCTATCTAAAGGTAAACTTGATTGGTTTCTTTCGTTTAAAGCATCAACTTCTTCAGGAGTAAAATGATTCCCTAAATAAAAATCAATATCTTCCCTAGCTTGAATATCCCAATCACTACGAGCATCAAACCATCTTCTCCATAACTCCTTAATATATTGGGCTCTTTTATCTTGCTCTATCATAACTCGTAATATATAATAATTTTATCATATAAATCAATACCTTGCTCCAGATAACCAATTATACCGTTTTTTTGGATTTTCCCAAGAACTTCCATTTTTTACCTTTTTCTTTTTTCCAGCTTTTGAATTTCCTTTTGCATATTGAGTAGAAAGCCAAAAAGCATCAATAGTATCATCATGAGTTCCTTTAGGGAAATCAAGTAATTCTCCTATAAATTCATGCATATTCTTTTTTAAATGCACAGCTCCAGCTTTAAACATAGGTTGTAATCCTTCAAATAATCTATCTTTTTTCTTTTGATTACCATATCCTTTGATTCCTTGCTCAATTCCTGGTAAAAATTTTCCTTCTTTTTTACTTCTTTTATGTATATAATCTCTTAACATCTCTTGATATGAAATTGTTTCAATATTTATTCTTTTGATTGGGCTGTATCGTTCAGCGATTTTAAATATCTCATCTGCGCAGTCCATGGGTAATACCCTCTGCCTCCAATATTCGATAACATAATAATCATAATCAGAAGTAACCCCAATAACCATAATAACACTATAATCATTTTTCGAGCTAAGTGTCGATGCAGGGTCAACCCCAATATAAATATTAATATACTCAGTTCTACCATCATCTAATTTTAAATACCATGAATTTGCCTCATTGCTAAATTTTACGCTACCTTTATATAAATTATCTGTTATATCTTCTTCGCTAAATATTTGGTCTTCAGGAGATTTAGCTTGATTCATATATTCTTGATAAAACTTTGAAGGAGTACCAGAATCTATATAAAATTGCTTTCTTTCTTCTAATTTTTTTAAAGGCCACCTTGAAGGCCATAATGGAGTACCATCATCAAGTATTGCTTTATATGTTGTTATATCCCAAGAATACTCCTCACCATTATTCATTGCTTCTTTATGGTTCTTTACAAGACCATTTAAAAATGAATCATAATGCACAATAGTTCCATTACACCATAAAAATCCACCTTTATCAAAATCAATAGCTGGATATACTGCTGCTGTTACCCAGTTCTTAATTTGCAATCTAGCTTCAGGAGTTTTAGTGTTTAACTCTGATTCAAAGTCATCTAGTATAATTCCAGTATATCTTGTAGATAATTGCTTTTTACCTCTAAGTCTTTGCGCTGTACCTTTTGCAATCATCCTACAATTATTCTTCAATACAATCTCGGTTTTAGTCCATTTTTCGCCTTGAAGGTCACCGAAATAGTAATGAATTGCAGGATTCTCATATATATGATTTGAAATCCAATTAAGGTTATCTGTTGCTTGGTCTTGAGCCTCGCCAACCCAAGCGATAAATTCTGGGCTTTCTTTATTCGCAAATAAAAACCGATGTAAGACAGCCGTTGCTGCTAAGGTTGACTTTGCGTGGTCACGAGGCAATACAAGAGCCAATTGTTGGTTTTCTTTATCTAAAAGCTTTTTACCTACTGTATTATGAAAATCTGGTGTTGCGGATGCTAAAAAATCTTGCGGTGAAAATAACTTCCCAAATACAACAAGGTCTTTATACGCCATTTCAAGAACCTTTTCATTTTGAGATACATTTCCATTAAGATTTAAATTTGCCATTAATAAGTTTTTTTACTTCTATTTCTTGCATCCAAGCTTTTTAATACTTTTTTTGCTATTTTAAGTTGTTCTCTTTTTTTAACTTCAGCACCATAACCACCTGGCCCTAATTTAGGTCGT
>VTLG01009893.1_pt1 | contig 16580 bp, 30 predicted proteins | sample 4694571 | NCBI WGS metagenome assembly VTLG01 (sample SAMN12604809, study PRJNA352737) | marine metagenome | biome: ENVO:00000447; feature: ENVO:00000209|ENVO:00000569|ENVO:01000036; material: ENVO:00002151; isolation source: viral sequences binned using virsorter ...
TGGATAGATATTTTATAGATTTGAGATAGTTCAATTCAGTATCAATAGATTCATTGTATTTGTACAAGGCTACAGGTGTCGGAAATATTTGGTAAAATTCATCCATTTGATTTTTTTAACTCTTTTATTATATTAGGTATTTTTGTTACCCATTCATTATAACCATTTAGTAAGTTATCTGTACGTAATCTATCAGGAAGCATAATAGGAGCATGAGCTGCAGAATAATGAATAATTGTAGTTTTTATGTTTGTTATCTTTATTTCATTATTTTCAACATTCACACAATAATAAGGATTGTCTCGGCCTCCAATCTCTAAATTAGAATTTGCTGGTGTTACTAAATCTTCACGTTGAATTTCAACAAATTCTTTTTCCTCTGGAATATTATTAGGATCATAAGGGTCTTGTACTGCGAAATTTCCAGCATATTGTTCACTGAAAAATTTAAAATTATTATGTGTGGTTTCTAATATTTGTCCGTTTGTCATTAAATCTTCTGATTTTTGTATTAGTTTTTTTCTATGTTCTAATGCTCGTTCAAATAATGTATCTAAAGAATGAATGGCTTTTCTATGAATAATTTCATTACCACTCGCAATACCTACTCTTTCTAATATTTTTTCATATCCACCATCAGCTCCTATATGAGCAACATTTTTGTTTCCATATTTCTGAAACATATATGAAGGATTACCGTAAAATATTATGTCATTATCAATCATAAAAACCTTTTCGTATTCAAGTTCAAATGTTTTTTGTAAAGCATACCATTTAGACATCCAACCGTCTTGATCAGGATATGTACTTTCTATGTAAACAGGAAACAAAAATTGTCTGTAAATATTAAATTTACCCAAGTGAAATTCTTTTTCAAATTCAAAATTTTTAGTTTTATGATGAACAACAACATCAAATGTTTCATCATAAAACTTCTCTAGTGTTTCTAATGCATAATATAGCATAGAATAGTAATGCATGGAGTTTTTATTCTCAACATGCAGATTAAACATCAATGCATTTTTATTCATTTTATTCTCTTTTGATGGTCTTTAAATTTATTATCATAAACATCTTCACCATTAAAATATCTACGTCCAGCTTTATGAGATTTTTTTAAATCTTCTCCCATTCTTTCATCACCAAATGCCTTTGAAATTTGACGTTCTTCTTCGATAACTTTAGGGGATAGATAATCCTTGGCATCAATCATCTCATGATTTTCTACAAAATATCGGGGAACAGGTATAAAGCAACCTATCCAATCACCTTTTTTTATTGATACTATATGATCTTTACGTGTGAGTTTCAGATTAAATGTAAAGTCTCTGCGTAGATTATCACACTCCACCACACCTGTCATATGTGCTAGGCCATCTATAAAATAATTTGGTGGATTGATTGTCATAAGATTTATTTTATCGGATGTTCGTAGTGTAAATGCATTTTGAATAGTTACAATACCATCTCCAAAATGAGATTTAATATGTTGTCCATTCCAATCATTATTAAAATCTTTTCCCATATTTACGGTAGTTGCGTCAATATCTCTACCACCATTCCATGTTACATCAAATGTATGAGTAGATTTTACCACAAATCCGTATTGATTACCAATAGTAAGAGGTAAACAAAGATATGCATGGTCACTAAACCATTCACGCCATTTGTTTCCTACTAGACTTTCATAGTGTTGTGTATAACTATAGTCAACACTAGAATGAGGTATCGCAATAATCTTAAATTCATCCTTTACCAGATTTTGTATACTAAAACTGTCAAGCATATCGTCCATTATAATGCTCTTTCTTCTGGTAAAATCTCCATTTCAAATTGTTTGTCTCTAGTAAACCACATAGGAATAGTATATCGCAAGCCGCGAGTAACTTCAGTTACGCCGTGTAAATCTTCTCGTTTTCCTGTAAAGTGAACGAGCATGCCTGGCTCTATTTTTGGTTTGAGGTTTTGATTGACAAAATATATCTCACCACCCTCATAGTCATCATTAATATATACAAGAGCACTATAATGTCGCATTGGAAATGAATGTGGTTCTGGATAGTTGGGGTCTACGTGTTCTGCATCTGCATGAGGTGGATCTAAATTATCACCCTTTTGCCATTTTACAATTTGAAGTGTTTGAAGATAAAGAGGGCCTGTACCATAAGTTTCTATTTGTCGCCGTGTTCTTGCTGCAATAGAATATAATAATCTTCGTATCGAACTTGTTGTTGGTAACTGTGATGCTTGAACAACACGATTATACCAAACGGTATCAGGTGCTTGTCCACCAACATTCCAATCAACCTCAGTGCCTTCACAATATTGACGCAATACTTTTATTTCACCGTCAGTTATAAACTTGTTTACTTTTACAATTACATCACTCATTATCAATCCTCAAGAATTATTCATTATTTTTTTACGTCCTTCTTCACCCAACTGTAAGTCAAATATCTCTTGGCATCTTTGTAACATACCGCAAGCCAACATTAATACATCATTTTCATCATCACATAGCATAATACTTTTATCTATTGTTTGCATTATTTCTTGCATACGTTCTGATGTTTGTTTAGTATTCATTATCATAATTTTTCACTCCTAACATAACAACCATATTACTATACTCAAAGGAAAAAGTCAAGTACAGGGAAGAAAAAACTCCCCTGTACTTATATTATAAACTTTAAAAATCAAGCGATGTTTTAATTCCAATAATCTGATCGCCTGCATTTCCGTCCGTATCCCAATTTGCTTCTGCATATGGTGTAACAGAAATTGTATCATTTATAGAAAATCCATACGAAACATCTAATTTAATATTCGTAATTTCTTGGTCATTTAAGTTAACTGTTGGTGTAATACCAGCAGATAGATTTAATACTGTTCCTGTTATGCCAACTTCTGTTGTCACAACTTCAGTGTCTAAATTATACGATGTATCTGTTGACAGATTCAATGCTATAGGCCCTGCAGCCATTGCTGGTGTGGCCATTAAAATGCCCGCCGCAGCAAGAGTAATAACTTTATTCATACTTGTTCTCTCCTTTATTACCACCCCATTAGTAACCTTGTTTCCTCTGGTACACTTTCTAGTGTAAATGGTGGATTAAATGTTGTTATAATGTCGATTGATCGCACACCTTTCACCAACCCCGCCGTTCTTATGTCGTTAACTATTTCGTCAGCAAATGGACAAAAAGCACTTGTTAATGTGTGCGTTATTTCTACAGAATATTCATCCTGATTAATTTTTATATCATAGATTAATCCCAAATCATATATATTGACACTTATCTCAGGATCGTAAACTTCCTTGAGATTTGCAATTATATGAGATTTGTCTATGATGTTAGTTTCTGCCATTTTTGATGTTATCAATGGCATCTTTATTTTGTTGAATTTTTTCACTCTGAGATTTGTCGATCATTTCTTGTAAGCGTCTACCTTTTTCTGCATCCGTATCTAAATGCAAATCCTTGTTAATAATTTTCTCCAACTTTAATGTTTCAATTTTATTATTAGGTATATATCTCCATACATATCCTTTTTTTGAGTACACGCCGAACACTGTTTCTCGTAAGCCGATTCTTACGATAATTGCGTCCTGATCATTCAGTATAACTTTCTCTCCCTCATTAAATGCTGGGTTGAATCGAAACTTCATTCCCTGCACAAGACCTTGTACAAAGTCTTTAAACCAAAATGCTACAGTTATAGAAATAAGAACAGCTATCCAAGGCATTAAAAGCTCAGCAATATCCAATCCCATTTTATCAAATAGATTCATTTAGACTGTTCTCCTTCAAGGTATTTATTCTCCTTATTTTTTTGATTATTGATATACATCATTAAATAATGCTCAAATGATTGAGGATATAGGTTTGGTGAAGGTATAGTCGTAGAAAAATATTTTTCCATTGTATCAATTATTTCTGATATTTCTGTCATTATTTCTCTTTCATATATCTATTCCAATCTCTTTGAACGACTTGGCCCTGTTCTTGTCGTGAAAGTTTCTTAAAATCTTTGTTCTTTTTTAATTCCTCTACATCATCAAACTCGTATATAAATCCTTTTTCTTCATGAGCATTGTGCCGCATTAGAAATGTTGAAAAGATTAATTTTGTTCTAAGCGTAAATCTTTTGATATTCATTATACAATACCTCACTTATACGAGCATGTCCGAGCATATTCGGATGGGAATCTTCTACTCCAATTCTATGATTATCTTTCATTATAGAGTTTGCAGAGTATCCACCTATGTTTCCAACTATTGGCCATCCAATGAAATTTCTTTCTATTCTATCTATAAAACAACTGTCTATAATATGATTACTTAAATCTTTATCCTGTTGTTTTCCTACCTTACTATTTTTAGACATAATCGGATGCGTACCTTGTATCTGTAAATGTGGTATCCATTGACTCTTACAGATAGTTTGCAATGCATACATATAATTCAAGGACTCAGAAACCGCAGCTCCTAAATTATCCATTTCATTATTTCTAAAAAACCTACTTATTATATATCTACTTTCTAATTTCTTCGTATTCTTTTTAGGTGGTTTGAAAAATTTATCTTGCCAGTCTGCTTCCAGAACAGTTCTTTCTGGTAGAAAACAAACCCAAGTGTCCTCACCCTTAGAGTTGGGCATTAAAAAACTAACTCGTTGAAACTCTGTCCACATGGGTATGACAAGTCCAATATTTTTTTCGTTTATTATTCTCTCTGTAAGTGTAGTGTATATTGCTTTGTTTCCAAATCCACACTTGGCAAGGTTGATGCAATCCATGTCAAGTTTCTCTGCAAGTAGTTCTGGCCAGAGTTTAAAAGGTTCTAGATTTTGAGTTGCAGCGTAGTTGTCTGTATAACTACAACCAGATACAATTAGTTTTTTTCTTTTAGAAAACTTTAACATCATATTCCTTCTCAAACTCTTTTGCATGTTTCCATGTATTTACAATTGGTTGCCCCTTAATATTTAAAGAGGTATTTAAAATCATAGGACATTGCGTTTGTTCGTACCACTCTTCCAGTATAGGACGAATGATTGATTTACAGTCTTTCGTTACTACTTGTACTCTTGCAGTACCATCAACATGAGTTACAGAACTGTGGTCATGTTTTGCTTTTGCGACAAACTGCATGTATTCATTCATTGGCCCCTCAAAGTATTCGTCTTTGTATTCTTCCAGAATTGCTGGTGCAAAGGGTCGAAACTTCTGTCTGCGTTTAATCGTATTCACTGTATCTTTTATATCGTATCTTGGATCACCAAGTAAAGAACGATTACCTAATGCTCTGGGCCCAAACTCTGCCTTTCTATTTGCAACACCACACACTTTTCTTGACAACAATTCTTCTACAACATTTTTTGGATTAATGGTTCTTTTTATATCAAGTCCAAGGTAGGGAGTTTTCCATTGCAGTTTTGTTTTCTGTATCAGGGCAGCTGCACCGAGAGCACTTCCAGCATCACCTGATGCGGGCATAATCCAGATATTCTTGTCCTGTATTTTACTATTTGCAACACAATTCAATGCACAACCGCCCATGATTATCAAGTTTTCAGATGGACATAATGCTACCAGTTTAAGTAGTTCTCTCTCATACAGCGCTTGTATGGACGCTGCCAAGTCCTCTGGACGGGCATTAGGGTATATATCACCAACTCCCCTATGATTATTTTCCCATAAATGTTTCTCTAGGTCATATATGGGTTCACCAAATGCAGCCATACCCATTGTGATATATTCATCCTCATTCGGTTTTAGTCCGATACGTTTTGTAACTGCTGAGTATAGAAGTCCAAGAGAATGAGGATATTTCCACGTTACTTTTTTCTTCATTCTATTGTTTTTTGCTTCCCATATAGACATGGTATCCCATTCACCGATTGCATCAATGACTAGAATATTACATTCATCAAATGGAGAAGTATAGTATCCAGCGGCCGCATGAGATTCATGATGTCTAAATGATACATCATAATCTACGCGAGGCTTCTGCCATTTTTGCCCTGCATATAATCTTCTTAAATTTTTACGAAAAGGTTTTTCATAGTAAGAGACAATATCAAATTTTTGTTTGGGCCATTGTTTTTCATGTACCCATTTATCGCCTTTTATTCGACTGTATCTCTCACTGGATGATGCATAATGAATTTTTGTATCATTAAGAATACAAATTGCTGCATCATGAAAACCTTCGGATATTCCTAATACTTTCATTCACACTCCGTACTATATTTTGCATAATATACTGTTAATACAACAGGTAGCATTTCTTCCAAAATAATCACAATAATATGTATCTACCATCAGATTTGATTTAAGGTTTATACCATTCTGTGAGCGAGTATCTTCAACTACAAGATAGTCTTTTGGTTGCATATATTTCTCAAAATGCTTTACAATACCATTAATATTAATATGCGAGTCCTCTATAATCAGCCAAGGATGAGGTAGTATTTCTGGTTTATTCCAGAGCTCTTCTATTTTATTTGAATCACCCTTGAGAAATCTTACTTTTTCTGTACTCTTTCTTGGTACATGAAGATCCATACTATATATCATAGTGTCATTCAGTCCATATGATTGACATAAATCACCCATCCACACAGCAGTACCACCTTCTGCACTACCAATTTCAATAATTGTTTTTGGTTTTATATCCCATATCATCATACTGTATAGTGTAAAGTCATACGTTGTTTTATATACAGGTATGCCTTTCCAAGTCATGGATTTATGAATCCCTTGGCCCATAATATAAGTTTTCATTTCTATTTGACTTTTTACGCCTATTTCTTTAGCACGTTCCGAATAAGGAACAAACCTATCTTGATTTCTTATATCAGAGATTTGTTTTTTTTCTTCTTCTGAATATAACTCTATATTAGTTTGTAGGACATTATCTAGTATTGTTCCTCTTCCGTAAGGAAGTCGCCGTAATCTCAATATTTTTCTCCTAATATACTTTTTTCAGTTAAACTACGAGTTCCTTTTTTATTCTCTTTCTTTTCCCACGGCCGTTCATAGGACGTATTAATATATGCATCAGTTGTACCATATATGCTAGGAAGTTCGTACCAAAAAATTGCACCAATGGATACACGATTACCTTCATATGGTTGAACTGCATGAGTTACATTCATAGGAAAAGATATAAGTCTGTTTTCAATAGGTGCAATGGAATCAGTCTCATGGTCTGCCCATGAAAACAACTCTTGATCTCCAATTTTTACATTTGTAGTTGGTGGTTTTGTGTAGATGTTAAGATTACCACCTTTATCTGGAGCTCTCAAATAATATATGAATGTATTCTCTGGTGGTTTCTCTGGTGTATAATCTACACCACCAGCAGTACAGTAAGACGTTAGATCGTTATGTGGTTTAGGATTTGTAGGACGAATGTTCCACCAAGAAGTAGCACCAGCAATAGTGTTACTACCTTCTGGCCAGAAAGTATCAAATATTTTATGAACAAAATTGTGAAGAGCATTTTCTGGTTGAGCGTATCTTCCTACCCATTGTATTTCAGAAAATGTCAGTGATGTTGTTCCCAATTCATCATATTCTTTTTCTGTTAGAAACTCATCAATTATTCTTATCATTCTCTACTAGACTCCGATTCATAATATGTTGTTCTGCAATATCTTCCTTACTTTGACCAAAATAAGCAACCGCATGATGTTCTCGCACCATCCAATCATTTAGCATCATAGTTGAGTCTGTAACTGCATCATATATCGTAAACTTACCTAGTATACGTCCAAATTTTCCTGCCTTATCTCTAACAGTTACTAAAGTCTGCATTGAACCAACAGGAAGAAAATGTGTAACCATTTCTTTTGCTATCAGTCCATATTTCTTTTCTTCTAAATTTCTTGTGCGGCTCTCTGGTGTATCAATACCATGTAGGCGTATGCGTTCTTTATGTAACCATACACCAAATCCAAGGTCAATATCTACATCAACCGTATCGCCGTCAATAATTCTTACTATTTTACATCTATATTCATACACTGAAACTCTCCCCACAACCGCATGAGTTTTTAGCAGTTGGATTGACTACTCTTAGAAAACTACCACCAAGCTCGGTTACATAATCTATTTCACTACCTAGAACATACATTTCTGCCATGCGATCAAGTAAAAGTATGTTATCTATTTCAGTGTATTCTTCATCAATCTCAGAAGATAATCCCCATATGTATTGAAATCCAGAACAGCCACCACCAATGACGCTTAGTGTGACATAACCGCCTTCACGAACTTTATTCAGATATTCTTTAGCTTCGTTTGTTATCGTTATCATACATCTATTTAGTTCAAGCGATTTGCTTTACGTAACAAAGTTGATAATACAATATCCCAATATTCTTGGCTCCATTCTGTTTCAGAATTTTGTCTTGCTTGTCTTGCATTTCCAATTCTTTTGTTTAGTAAATCTAATTCTGGATCGTTCCACATTGTTATTCATCTTTCATCTGTTCGATTAATGATTTAAATATCTCAAACATTTCTGATACTTTTTTAGTGTTATCTTCTTGTGGTATACATAAAGCATACAAGTTTGGGTCTTGATTGTAAATAATTTCTTTTGATTCCAAACATGTTTCCATAGATGGCATATCTACATAATATTCGCCACCAGCGCCTGCAATCACAATTAATAAAGCTTTTAACATTTAACACCTTCTTCCATATCTACCACATTGATAGGCACGTTGTTCCATCTCTCGCTGAATAATACGATTTCTTTCAGAAACACCTCTTTCACAAGCTGACCTTGCACCAGTGTTTACGATATTACCACAACTACCCAAATTATTACTTGCATAGTTATTATAATTTTGAGGTTGCCGTACCTGTCCTTGTGCATTATTTAAACTATTTAAACCAACTAGAGTACCAATAATTGCACCACCAATAGATGCAGTTGCTTTACCACTACCACCACCTATTGTATTTCCCATAATACCACCAGCAGCTCCACCGATAAGTGCATTTGCTAATCGTCCATCATCTGGACTACAGGCAGAGAATGTAAATAAACATACTCCTAATAATAATACCTTTTTCATCTATTTTTTCCTTTTGTCATACCAATATTTTGAGGCCCTTCTCAACTCATTATTTGATTGACGAATTAATTCAAGTTCCTGTAATATTATTGCCTCATTGCATTTCACCAATTCCTCTGAAAAACTTTCATCACGATAATGATGTATAAGTGTTTCAACAAGTTCAATTACCCTATCAATATTTGGGCACGTTAGCGGTGGAATTGGTGGCTTGCGTGTATTTGACAATAATATTCCCTAACTATTATAATATTCTTCTTCAGTGTAAATACCAATTGGTGAACCATTTACACTTGGGCCTGAATTAATTTCAGTTGCCAACACCCAAGTATGAGAACCATTCTCCCATTTAACCTTAACTTCAGCTGTTGAAGGGCCAGTTTCGTAAGTCTGAGTGGAGATAACCTCACCAAAACTAAGAGGTATCATTGCACCATAATTTCCAATAATCTTTGTACCTAACTCAATATTCATAATATTTCCTTATTTCTCATCATCAATATAACTATATTACACTAAAAAATAGAATTTGTCAAGTAAAATCGTACACGCTAAGTCCTTGTTTTTAAAGGAAACTTGAAAAAAGTTTGTTATTTAAGATCGTAAACTCCCTTTAATTCGTTGTAAATTTTCATCTGCTCTTCCTATTAACTCTTTTCTATATCCTGCCATTTCTATAATATACTTATCATTCTCTGATAATGGTTCATATTTGCGCTCCTGTGTCTGAAAAGTCATTTTTTTTATTCTATTTTTGGACTTAGCCATCTTCATTTCCTTTCGCGTTTGGATTTTTTTGGATATTTTATTTGTGTTAATGGTTAGCAGTCTCCTCTATATTGCGCGATTTGCGTCGAATGAAATAATGTTATGCACTATATCCATAATCATATTCAAGTGGTTGTTGAATATCTTTTGATGGTTCTGTTGGCCCACCAGCTCCCAATTTTTCTTCTAATGAATCTTTTACTAAATTCATATACATTTTATGTTGATATGGTGATGATGTCATATCAAATTCATGTCGAATCTTTTTTACTAAAAATGGCCCACTGTAAAATTTATCATTTTGATCTTTTCCAGCGGATTTAACAGCAGCAGTATATGGTATATTAACATCTACTTTATTTCCAGCACTAACTAATGTGTTTCCATGAACAACAATATTGATATTAAAACCACTTTCTAGTTGTAACATTTGAGAGTGCCGTCTTTGCACCCATGTTTGAGGATCATATCCAGAATATGAAAATGAACCATTTGGTGTTATATGTTGAGAATCACTTCCATTTACAAGTGATGTTGGTAATAAAAATGTTCTTGCTGGATAATCAGAAACCCTACGGCCTCCATCTTCATCTTCCACCATAATATCACTGATAAGAGGATATTCTGGTTTTCCATCACCACCTCCACCGACAATATGTTCTTCATTATCAAAACTATCGTGATAATTGTAAATTTGTTTAATAAAACTTTTGCTCAATATATCATGAACAATAAGTTCAGAACCATACATTCCAGTTCTATAATTTGTAAGGCTATCATTATTACTTACTATTTCATAATCAAGAATTGTACTTAAATCTTTTTTAATATCAACCATACCTCTATTAACATTACCACCAGCAATATGCGGTGTATATTCTAAAAGGGCTGGTTCGTTATATAAACTGGCAAGACTTCTGAAATTAAAACCTTTAAGAGACTCATAAAATAAAAATGTCGGTTGTGCTTTATGAAGTGCAACTGCTTGTCGTGCTGACATAACAGCAATATCTAATGGTCGTATATTTGGAGCAATTAATTTTTTTACACCAACACTATTTTCAATAATTACTTTTTTTCCTGTTTTTATTTCTTTAAGCAACATATCTTCAACAATATCAGACCATGTTCCCTCTAATTTTTTTGTAACCTTTAATCTTTGGTTTTTTACAAGTTCTGCACTCACAAAACTTAATACAACACCTTGAACACCATTACCTATTTGTTGCCTTTTACTAACAGTGTGAACAAAAAATGCATTATCTTTAAAATCTATATTTGCACCTTCATTATCAAATAATGGTGTTTTAATTTTAAGATGTAGATATTCTTGTCCAATAATTGGGCCGTTAGATACTACATTTGCTGGGTCTTGTATTGCGATTGTGCCACTAACACTCATATCTGTTATAGATTCAAAAAGATTAATTCCTATTACTTGTGGCCTAAGATCAATTTCTACACTATTACTAGTAATAAGTTTTAATTCTTCTATAATAAAATCACCAGCACCTTGCAGTCCTTCTGCCATTATAGTATACTTTCTTTCATTATTTTTTGATACTCAGCTACAAAAGGTTCTATGTATATGGGATTGAGTAATCTAATTTTTCTTAATTCGTCTTGTCGTTCTTCTTCATATTCTCTATTTGTAACAATAGATGCACCAGAATGTTCTGTATTATCAGTGCCAATATTAATTTTTATAGTGGTATCTCCTGATACTTGTGATATTTCATAGTGATGAGTTGCATCTACATTAGAATACTTATCATTAAGATATGTAAGAAATTGATTATTATTCATTGGCCACTGATGATATCTATCTGTAATATCATTAATTAAAAGAATAACCCAATGAAGTTCGGGGTCATTATACAATTTATCAGCAAGCATTTCAGGCGTTTCGCCTTGTTTTACATCATAGGTATCAAAAACAAGAACATTACTTCTAACTTTTGAACGTATTGCAACTCGCCTTAAAAGGTCTGTAACAGCTTTATACTCTCCATTACCAACAGAGTCATATGCAATAATAGGAAAATTTTCAAAAAACATGTTTAAAATCCTATTCCATCGGCATTTTCAATTTTATCTCTAGTAATGATTTCCATTTCAGTAAACCCCATAGATATTTTCGTTGTTTGAGGAGCACCATCATCATAAGAAACATATCTATCAGAACCATAATTTACATCCAGTTTAGTAAGAACACATGTTGATATTTTATTGAGGTGTTTATTTTCATTTCCTCTATACATGTATCGTATGTTGAAGTAATTAGGAATTTCCATTTCTCTAACATCTCCACCAACAAAACTAGAGTGCATGTGTATTTTAAACATTTTAATTATTTCTTCTACTCTATCTGATTCTTGTTTACTTTTTGGTATGAACATAAAATCATATGAAAAACTACGGCGTCCAATTCCAGAAAACATCATTTCCATTCTTGGTGTAATTATTTTACCTCTTTCCATTGCAATCAAAGCACTTGCTCCTTGTGCTGCTGCATCAAGAGTAGTAAGAGCAAATTTGTTTAATGCATCTTTTACTCCGCCCCCTGCTACTTTTGTAGCTGCTTCTACAGCAGATGCTGTATCACCACCAGCAGATTTAACATCCATAAATGCTTGAATTACCTCTCCTCCTGACTCAGCAAGTATTCCAATTTCAGTATCATTATAGTTAGCACCATAACTGACAGAAACAGTTGGTGGCATATATAATGCTATACAAGTATCTAATCTTGTGGTTGATCTATTAATTATGTCTATAAAATAATTTCCTTTATTATTTTTTGTAGCTTTTTGGTGTTCCTTAACAACTTGTTTTTGTTTTTTATTATCGCTAGTATCACCAACCATAAAATTAGCTGATGCATCTAACTTATCAGCTATTTGTCGTTGTCTGGCTTTAGTTGCTTCTGCAGCAATTGCTGCCAACTTTTCTTTCTTTCGTTCCATAATTTCAAAGATAATATAATGACCTTGTTGTGGATCTGCTTCCACACCCAAGGGATAGTCAAGATTTTTTGTTTTATATTTTTTATGTTCTTTACGTGAAACTTCTGGACTAGCACTTCTACTAGGAGTAATATCTATTCCCATAAGATTACCAGCAACTTTTGTAAATCCAGAACTTATGGAATTAGTTACTTGTCTATTAATATTTGCTGCAGCTATATTTTTTACACTGTCGAGAATTGCCATATTTAATTATCCTTATATATACTATTTATATAGATATGTCTTACAAAGGTCAATACATACCAGAAAACCCTAAAAAATATAGGGGCGATTCTCACCGTATCGTCTACCGTTCTCTATGGGAACGTAAGTTTATGGTATACTGTGATACCAGTAATTCCATCATTGAGTGGGGCAGCGAAGAAGTCATTATCCCCTATTTATCACCTTGGGATGGTAGAATACATAGATATTTTCCAGATTTTTATATTAAGGTTCGACAACACGATAATATCATTAAAAAGATGATTATAGAAGTTAAACCTAAAAGTCAATGCAAGCCTCCCAAAGCAGAACCAAAAAGAAAAACCAAAAGATGGTTTAATGAAGTAAAAACTTGGGGTATAAATGAAGCAAAATGGAAATCTGCGACAGAATGGTGCAATAATAATGATATGGAATTTAAAATTTTAACTGAAGATCATCTGAACATTCGGTATAAATAATCATATGGCACAAAGTAGATTTATACAAGCAGTTAAAGATGAAGCAAAGGGCCAAGAACGCTCAACTGCATGGTATCGAAACAAAATTAAAGAATTTGGAAAACCTGGCGCTCAAGATTTAATTCGGGATGGTAAAAGAGGCGGTTCACCATTTTATGGAAAATTAAATATGTTTTTTTATGATCCTAAATTAAAAAGCACATTACCTTATTATGATACTTTTCCATTGGTACTTCCATTAGAAAAGTATTCGGATGGATTTCTTGGTATCAATTTTCATTACTTACCAATTCCATTACGAGTTAGATTACTGGATAGATTGTTTGATTATGCAAATAGTTCAAATCTTGAAGAAAAGACTACACGATTGAATGTTGATTATAGTAAACTGAAAAATATTAATTTAATTAAACCAACTTTGCATCGTTATTTGGCAGGGCAAACCAAATCTCAATTTCGTAGAATTGATGCAGACGAATTTATAATTGCCGCACTACTTCCTGTACAGAGATTTAGAAAAGCATCTGATAAAACAGTATGGAGTGATTCAAGGGGTATGATCTAATGGCAAATCTAGCTAAATTTTTAGAAGCAGGAGCATTTGGTGTTTTAAATGATATTTTATCATCATTTCATTCAGATGAAGGTTATGCAATACCAAACAGATTTGAAGTTTTAATATTATCTCCACCTAAACGTGGTGGTGGTATAACAACTAATGCATATGCTGGTTCAGAAAGAGGTTCAGATGCTCGAGCAGTTTCTTTGCGTTGTGAGTCTGTAAATCTGCCTGGCCGTAATCTTAATACCCTAACAGATACAAATATATATGGGCCAACAAGAGAAATTGTTGATGGTGTAACTTATGCAGAAGAAATAGCTATGACTTTTCAAGCCAGTTCTGGTTTGGATGAAAGAGTATTTTTTGAAGAATGGCAAAAACAAGCATTTGATGAAAACAGTTGGAATGTTGGATATTACAATGATTATGTAAGTGAAGTTCAAATATATTTACTTGATAGAAAAGATCAAAGACGATATGGACTTAGATTATTGGAAGCATTTCCTAAAACAATTGAAGCAACGGAACTTAATCAAGGATCAAATAATGAACTCATAAAAACCTCAGTAAATTTTTCTTTTCGTTATTGGGAAACATTAGATGCAAATAGAATAAGTCGGCCGCTTGGCGATTTAATAGCAAGTAATTTAATAGATACAGTACAAAGAAGTATTAATGCGAACTTACCAAGAATTTTGACTAAATTATAATTAAAGGATGAAAAATTATGGCACTACCTAAACTTAATAATGCAAATTATGAATTGACTTTACCATCTACAGGAAAACAACTAAGATACAGACCTTTTCTTGTAAAAGAACAAAAAGCTCTCATGATTGCTCAAGAGTCAGAAGATGACAAATTAATAGAAAATACTTTTGCTCAAATACTTAGTGATTGCGTTTTGGATGAAATTGATCCATACAAATTACCATTGTTTGATGTAGAATATATTTTTCTAAAAATAAGAGGAAAATCAGTTGGTGAAAAAGTAGAATTAAAATTATTATGTCCAGATGATAATAAAACTTACGTTGATGTTGAAATTGATTTAGAAAAAGTTGATGTACAAATGCCAGTTGATCATAGTAATGTTGTAAAACTGACAGAGGATATTAAACTTGTAATGAGATATCCAACTTTAACAAATATGAAAGGTTTTGATGAGGATGGACAAATATCTTCTGTATTTGATATGATGAAAAGTTGTATACATGAAGTTCATGATGGGGAAACTGTTCATCATAGAATAGATATATCTGAAAATGATTTAGATGATTTTATTGATAGCATGTCCACAAATAATTTTGAAGAATTAAGTAGTTTTTTTGAAACTATGCCAAAATTGATGCATGTAATTGAAGTGACAAATCCAGTAACAAAGAAAAAAAGTGAAATTCCAATTGAAGGATTGCAAAGTTTTTTCGAGTAGCCCTTTCTCATGATACGTTAGAAAATTATTATAAAACTAATTTTGGAATGATGCAACATCATAATTATAGTTTAACAGAATTAGAAAATATGATACCTTGGGAAAGGGAAATTTATATAGGATTATTAATGAATTATTTGAAAGAAGAAAAGAAAAGAATAGAAGAAGAAAATAGAAGAGGTTAATTATGGCAAATGAAGTCGCAAGTAAAGATACGGTAAACGTCAATCGTGATGATTATGATGCAATGCGTGATCGTATCAATGAACTAGAAGATGATGGTACATCACACATATATGATACATTAAATAAACCAGTAAATAAAACAGGTTGGTTATGGGTTGCACCAGAATATTTTAGTCGGTGGCGAATTTTTCCAAGATGTTTTATAAGTATGTACATATATTTACTTTATGAAGTTACAATGTGGTTTATGGCGTTAAGTGAACCTAACATGGCGCAAGCAGGACTTGTATCAGTTGTTGTAGGTGCAGGCGCAGCGTGGTTTGGATTATACGTTAACAGTACAAGCACAAATCAAGATGTTGTTGGTAATCAACCGATACAACAGCAACATGGATATAATTCTACCTCATCAGGTAGAAAAAAGTAGGATACCACTATGGCTGAAGAATTTAAAGAACTTATTGAGCAGTTACAAACCAATAACAAAGAAGAAGCTCAAAGAGATTCTAATCTGAACAAAAATATTGCACATAGCAGAAATGTTAATCAAGCAGGATTATCAGAACTATCAGGTCGCATGGTTGTTCAAACGGAAGCAACAAAAGTTACTGAATCTGATGAAACAAGCGCGGCCGCAAAAGAAAAACAGGCTGATCAAGAAAGCGGAGAGAAAAAAACAAGGAATTTGTTGAAAAAAATTGCTGGTGGAATAGGTGGAATAGCAGGTTCTATGAAAGATGCAGCTAAAAAAGGTGGAAGAAAATTTGGTGATATTTTAAAAGGAACTCTTTTTGCTGGACTTATGCTTGCATTATTAGCATTTGTCAATAGTCCGTATTGGG
>VTLG01011631.1_pt1 | contig 16580 bp, 32 predicted proteins | sample 4694571 | NCBI WGS metagenome assembly VTLG01 (sample SAMN12604809, study PRJNA352737) | marine metagenome | biome: ENVO:00000447; feature: ENVO:00000209|ENVO:00000569|ENVO:01000036; material: ENVO:00002151; isolation source: viral sequences binned using virsorter ...
ACTGTGCCACCTTCTTGTAATAGCCCGCCTTCTTCCATATAGTTTGGCATATCTGTTTTATTTATAATAGTTAAACTATCACTTCTATTTTTTGATGCTTTTTTTGCTTCTTCCATAGTGTTATGAACACTAGTAGGTTTAAGTTCTCCAGACTTTATACCATCTGCTAGTTTATCTTCTGATAAAACTTTTCCATTTTGTATACTAGGTATGTTGTAAACTTTATCACCTATTGGAATAGATCTACCTATTTCAGAATGTTTACCTGCAAATGATTTATATATACGTCTGCCAGTTTCTTTAACAATCATATCTGTAGGTTTTAAATCTTCAGTTTTAACATCATCAATCCCTTTTTTCTTTTTTAACATTTTTTTAGTTTGTAATTTTTCCATTATTTTTTACTTTCTAAAGATGCATTAACTTGATCTCGTAATCCTCTTAAATATTTAATCATTTGTACCGCACCCTGTGCTTTGTATATATCCACAGGATCTTTTGCTTGTTCCATAGTTCTATGTTGCGACTCTATAAGCATATCTAAATGCTCATTAAAAGCACCCCAACTATTAGGTTGGTTGACCAGCCCCTTGAGCTTGTGGAGGTACTTGTGGTTGTTGCTGTGGTTGTTGTTCATTTCCTGCAAATCCTTGTTCTCCTGGTATTGGTGCTTGACCCACACCAATATTACCACCGCCTCCTCCTGTTGGATCCATTACTCCCATACCTTGTGCTTGAGGAGGTGGGGCAGGTGGTTGTTGTTGTTTCATAATTTCTGCTTGTCTTGCAGCTTCAGCCATATCATTAGTTACTTTATCTGGATCAAGCTCCATTGATTTAGCAATCTCTCTAATTATATATGGAAATTTAGCAAAAGGTTGTAATGCAGGATTACTTGCTACTTGTAGAAATTGCATAAGTCTTTGACTTCGTACTTCATTAGCCATTAAACTTTCTGTACCTCTAGCTTTTACTTCTAAATCACCTTTTATTTCTGGTGAATAATCAAACTGCATATTAAATCTAAAGAAAGCTTCACCTATTGGTTTTAATAAATAATCATCTGTATTTTTAATTACAGTTTTAATTGAACCAGATGCAGCATTCATTAACATACTAATACCACTAGCTGTTCTACCTACACCAGACACACCAGTTTGCCCATGAGCAAATGATGGAAATCCTGTAGATTCATCAGCAAGTACTCTTGCTTTATCAAACAACTGCATATTTTCTGCTGATACATTTGGAAACTTAGTTCCAAATATACCTTGACCTGGAGCACCCCCTTGCCTTCTAAATACTTTTCCTGGATATACAGATAAGTCCTGTCCAGGTACAAGGTTAGTCTCATCTACTTCAAAGATAAGATTACCAGATAAGACCGCATTATCGACCGCCATACGCATAAAACCATTCATCAAAGTTTGTGTATCGTCCATGTTTTCTGCGATACCGATCCCGAATAAAGAGTAGGGGTTTAGTTCGTAGGGTACAGCATAATACGGAATCTTTGCAGGTTTAAATGGGTTAAGCACTAATCTAATTATTTTATTATTACATACCCAAACATTAGCTTGTAGCTCATCTAAACCATCAAGTTCTTTTGGAATATCAACATCATTTTCTTCAAGCATCTCTCTTTCTACCATGCCCCAAAACTCTAATACTTCAAATCGTTGTACTCCTTTATCAACTTGATAGTCATTTAAATCATCTTCCCAGTATTTTTTATAATAAGACTCGCCTAAACTTACAACTTCATCAATTACATTATCTCTAAAGAAAGGTCTTTTCTTTAATGCTCTCATTTGAGAACGACTTAACTTATGTCTTTCTACTACATATTCAGCCTCATCCATATTATCAGCATCTGGATCTGGATAAAAATTCCAAACACTTACATGAGATGTAGATGGTACTGTTTTAATTACAGGGCTATATTCACCATCATCTTTCCAATTAGGATATTCTTTATCAATTGCAAATGGCCCTTTCATAATACCTGTACCAAAAAGTGCCATTTCAAATGCTGTAGATCGTAACTGCTTTGATGCATTACTTTCATCAAGCTGATCCATAATTTTCTTTTCCATATTTTTAGCTGCTATCATAGCAGGGCTAAAAGTAAATGCACTTGCTGTAGCACCAACTCCTTCTTTTAGATTTTTTATTGGCTCTAGCATATCCTCTAGAGGCCCAAGTTTTTCTCGTAATGTATAAATAGTTGCACCTGGAGGTAATCTTTTACCATCTCCTGCATATCCATACATACCTTGCATAGATCTAGGTATTGGAGCCATCTTAGCAGGTGTATCTTCTTGTGGTGCTTTAGGATCAAAATGAACATCAGATGCTACACCTTCTGGTAATACTGATGGTTCTATGCTAATTGGAAATCTATTATTGGAAAATAATACATCTGTTATTTGACTATATGCAGCAAGAACTTTTGTTTTAGTTACTTTAACAAATACTCTACTTTTTTCTGTTTCAGTAAACTGTACATCAGGTCCATAAATACCTCTGTAGTTTCTATAAGATCTTAACCATCGTTCTTCATCTATTCTCCTAGAGTCTTCTGCTCGAACAAATTGCTCCATAACAAAAGCAACCATAGAATTTTCTATAGCTTCTTGTTCAGTGCCTTCTCTATCATCTAATGCTACTTGTTCATCTATATATTCTTCTGACATATTTAATATCCCATAACTTTATCTGAGGGTGTAAAGCTAGATGTCTTTGCTGTATTAGGGTCATAATCCCATAGACTTGATCTAGGTCTACTCATCACTCCATATCTCAAAGCATCATATAAGTGATCCTCTGATTTTGTATCTATATCCTCTGGGTTTCTTTTATCCAAAGGTATTACTGGTAACTGTGCAATTAAATTTGTACAGTTATTAGTTATAACTAATCTTGGCTCTTCTGTAAACTCATCTACTTGTAATCTACTATGTATTTCATTTTTACCTGCTACACGACTACCTGCACTTCTATCAGCAGGTCGCCATCTACATCCTTCTCGTATCATAGTCTCTGCAAGAGATGGTCCTGTATCCCCTCTTTTATGCCAACATGATGAATCAAGGATTCCACAACGTATTGTTCCATCATTTTCTTCTGCCTCTAGTATCATATGTGCTAAATCTTTAGCTAATACCTTACTAACATACAATTCTCTATAAACTATTAGTTGTTCTGATGGTGTCACGGTAAACCATACAACAGCAGAAAAACTTCCATATCCATAATCACATGCTCTAAACTTTACCCAGTTTCTAGGTACATCTATTGGATCTATAACATGTATATTTCTATCAAACTCTGGAAATGCTGCACCTTCTGCTACATCCCAGTTCCCTTCAAGCAATTGTCTTCTTTGATTTTCTGGTAAAGACAACAGCATTGTTTCATAATCACCTTGCTCTGCAAGAAAAGGATTATCCTGTAATGATGCAGGTATAAATCTTCTCTTAAATAATGGTTCACCTTCTTTACTATGTCCTTTAGGATAAGTTAAAGGTTTACCTGTCTCTATATTTGTAGCCCAAAATGCTTGTCCTGCAGGTGCAGGATCAATAAACATCTTTTTTACCCATGAATGTCCTGGGCCACCTGGGTTTGTTGTTGCTCTAGCATAGATAGGCAAGTCTTGTGCAGTGCTTCGTAGTCGGGATCTCATATAATCCCATGCAAAAGGTGTTGCCCATTGTGTTAATTCGTCAAAGCCTACCCAACTAAATGCTAAACCCTGATATCTTAATACATCTTCATCTCTATCTAAGTAAGAAAACCATAATCTAGCCCCATTTGGTGCTACCCATTGCATTTTTCTTTCTGACCACTTAATGCCTGGGTATATCTGGGGGTACATTTCCTGACTTTTCCAGATAAGTTCTCTTAATTCCTCTGTAGTATGTCTCAGTAACAACCCACTAAACTGTGGATGCCCCATATATCGTAGTGGATCGGCTAACATAGCATACGATTTACCACCACCAGCTGCACCCCCGTACAAAACTTCTCTCTCACTTGATGCCAAAAACTTTGTCTGTGGCCCCTTGTTAGGTTTAAATATTACATTCTGCTCTTCTAAACTTATTTCTTCTTTAGCAGACTCTTCTTGCACTATCAGCTTCGGCTTCAAGTCTTTTTTCTTCTTTACAACCTCTGGTTTTTTCGATTTTCTCCGCAATCTGGATGGCCTTTTCGAGCCTTCTGGCCCACTCCCTAAGTGCAGAAGCTTTGGTTTTGTTTCTGATTTCATCTTTTATTCTTTTTAACAACCCTGTATGTGATATTGACCTTCCTGTTGCTTTTGTTAGCCATCTTGCCACTTGTCTAGATGAATACTGTCTTAAATATTTCTTTGCCTTTTCTAAAGCTATCAATTCATTCGGTATAGGGTCTAACATATCGGGATCCTCCTCTGATATTTTATACCCAAATGGTACATACTTGGATCTTTTTAAATTGGGTATCTGTATAAACTCTTGATTCTTGTACGACTCCTCTGGTTGGGGCAAAATTGATAAGTTTAATCTAGGTAATTTATCCTTCATTTTCCTTTGGGGGTAGAACCATCAAACCATTTGGTGCTTCTACCTGTATCTTGTCTGTTTTAGCTAATCCGATACGATCTAATAAATCTTTAGATGCACTCAGCTTTTCTTTCATGCCTAGCTCCGTAGGGTCAACCATGCCACTTACAAGTGACATAGCTGCCCTTGGGCCATTTCTAGCCATAAACAACTGAGTTGCTTCTACAATTTCTTCTTTCAATGCTTTTACAATTTCGGTTGTAGAGTTATTATCTGCATATCCTGCTAACTTCTTTGCAGTTAATACATCTCCATTAGCCTCATCAAATAAGACATCTAAAAATTTCTGTTGCTTCTCAGTTAAGTTCCTAGCCATTATGTTACCTTTCTATAGCTTCTTACTTTTTGGCGATGCGTTTGGGTTGAGCCACAAATTGCTTACCCATTTTCCTACCTTTGCGTTTAGCTCTAGAAGTTGCTCTATACTCTGCGTCTGAAAGTGCAGAAATTGCTTTGCTTGGGAGATACCTTTCTCCTGTAGCTCTTGGGCCTTGTGTACTAGGTTTTCCACTTTTCGTCCTCCATTTTTGTTTAGTCCATGATTTTAAACTTCTTTGTGATTTAGCTAGTGCCATAATCAACCTCTTCCTCTTGCTCTTACTTTAACATAACTTCTTGTTGCACCTGTAAGTCTTGTAGGTCTTGGTGGTGCTTTCGGTTTTGTTACTCTATTTTGTGCATCTCGTCTTTGTTCATTTATCATTCTCTGTCTTCTTTTTTGCTGCCTCATTTTTCTTACATTAGCTAAAAATTGTTTTTCTTGAGCTGTTTTATTAGGTTTTTCTCGTAAAGCACGAATACTTTTTCTTCTTTGTATTCTTGCATCTTTTTGTAATTTTTTTAAAGTTTTATTAGCTGTTCCTACTGGTAATTTTCCTAGCAATAAATCAGAAGCTGCACTTCTTTGTGTCGTAGTTTTTACTTTTCTTCTTTTTTGTTGTTGCTGACGGAGTTGTTTCATTCTAGCATCATAGGCTTTTCTCTGTGCAGGGGTTAAATTTGGTTTAGGTCTACTCATTTTAAGCTGTCCTTGTTTTTTTTCTTTTCTCGGTTATTTTTTTCATAGCATTAATATACTTGCGAAACTCTATAGCTGAACTTTTTTTCCCTGCAACTTTAGCTCGTTGTTCCATAGCTATTGCTGCTTGAATTTTATGTGCGTGTGATCTGCCACTTTTCTTAATTATCAGCACACTTCTCTTTGCATCTGCTTGTGTAGCAAACTTTAATCCCTTAATCGTACCCTTTGGATTCTCATCTGTATAAAGATCAGAATGTTTTTTAGATTTTTTAGGCTGTCCTGGTTTTCTAGGTATTCTAGGTATAGACATTAACCTCTGTATCCCCCACCTGCTTTTTTGTAGGCTTGTGCAACCATTTGGGCTTTTCTCGCAGACCATTGTCCAGGTGCTCCACCTTTTCCACCTGCTTTGATGCGGTTGAAGATACGTTTGCGTAACGCAGGTTTGGTGTAGTTACCAGCTGCATTTACAGTGCTTTTCTTTTTTTGTACAGCCATTAATCATCTCCTCGACTCATTATCCAGTACATAAGTCCTACAGAACCTACAATAAATAAAAATAAAATTAAATCCATTATTCACCTTGTTGGGTCAAAAAATTCCTCAGTTGATAAAGTTAAAGTAAAATTACCTGTTGCCGATGTTCCTGCAAACCCTGCTAACTGATCTCCACTTTGTAATGCCAAAGGATCTCCATCAAATAAATTAGTTACAGTGCTAGAACTCATTTTTAATCCTGTAACAATTGTGCTATAAGCTGATGCTGAACTATCAAATAACTGTATAGATATTTGTTTATCGCCTAAATCACCTGCACTAATTAAAAATGTTTTTACAACAGATGTAAAGTTAGTAGGGCAAGTGTACAATAAAGTTGCATTGGCTGTATTATTTGTAGAAGTTACATTTACAGTCTCTGTTACAAATTTACTAGCACTGTTGTTAATTATTGGCATTTATTTAAACTTCTTTTCAATTTGAATACCGCCCCCTGTTATTTTTCCTTGTGTAGCATTTCCTGTTAAATGTCCTCTGACAAAAAGATTTTTACCTAAATTTTTTTCAAAGGCTAATTTATTTACTCCCACATTTATTTTTGTGGACTTTCCTCTAGGTTTGTATGCTGAAAAATTAGCTTGTCCAGTTATTGTGGTATTGTCTCCAATTCTTTTATTGACAGTAATATTGCCACCGCCTCCGATTCCTCTTCTATTACCACTTCCACCTCCTACAATTTTAAAATCTAAATTGTTTAGTTTTTTAACTTTAAACTTAGGATCGTTTTCCATTATGTTTTCCTTCTAGTTTTAGGCTTCACTCTGCCTACGGCAACTAATATGGCTACTTTTTCTTTAGGACTTTTTTTTTAGATACTCCACCTCTTTTCATCATGGTAGGAGCTTTTGTACCTGTCATAGTCTTTTTCGTTTTTGGAGTCATACCACCTGCCATTGAAGCACCGCCCATAGCATACGACTTCTTTTTCATACTAGCACCACCTGCAGCATATGATTTTTTCTTCATAGCTCCACCACCTGCCATCATCTTTTTCTTCATAGATGCTCCACCTTTAGCCATTTTACCAACACCATCTACGGCAAAAGCAGGTACTTTCTTTCCTGTCTTAGGGTCTGTAGCCATAGGCATTTTACCCCCTCTAGACATCATCTTTTTTTTCATTGTGCCACCGCCTGCCATCATTTTCTTTTTCATGGAAGCACCACCATAAGACATCATTTTTTTATGCATACCCATCGATCATTTACTCCTTATCATCTTTATATAAATTGTTAAATGTAACTTCAGGATCTGTGTAACTATCGTCCTGTTCTGCACAGTGTATATATTGGCTAGGTCTAAAGTCTGGAGCACCCTCACCAGTTATCCAATATGCAGGGCTAGTAACTCTCACTCTATTATTTGGCAATGCTACGACATTACCTTTCCATTGTCCCTCAGTTAATATCATTACATGAGATTGCTTATGCTGTGCAGGATCATCTGCCACTTCACTTTCTGTATAATCCACTGTGAATAGATATCGTGATTTGTAAAAGTCCCCATCTATCTTACATATCCAAGGACTAGGATTACATCTCGCATATCGGATAATACTATGGTGATGCGATGGTACATCCCAGGGTTGTGCTAAATGGGTAGGCATTCTTTCAGGCCACTCCTCTAATTCTATGTCACCTACTAAAGCAGGTAGTGGCATTCTTGCCCACATAGCACCACCATGCACATTTTCCTGTGAACCATCGTCAGCTTCACACCCTGTAAATACCATTTGAAAACTTAGACATCTATCTGGCATTGTTGTTACAGCTATTGCCATAGCATGTATAAACTCTCCATGATACTCTTCATGCCCCTTAGTAAACTCTTTTCGTACCCAACATTTAAAGAAAGGTATATTACTTGTTAAATATGCCAATACTCTTATCCTAATTTACGTTTCTGTGATTTCGGTGGGTCTTTCTTTGAACCACTTGGCCCTGACCACAACACCTTATTTGCCCACCAAGCTGCACTGGTTGGCCCCCTTGCTATATTCTTAGCATGTCTTGCTTTGAAACTGGCCCTAGCTTCTTTACTATAATTGTGACCCATAGAAGCATCCCCAAAATGGATTAGCTTATATTTGTCTCCATCTTTTACTACGACCATCTTTTTCTTACCAGGTTTCGTAGAGTTCTTCACTTGCCTGGTAGCAGTAAAGCCCATCTTCTTGTATCTTTCTGGCAAGGCCATTATCTAGCTTCTTTTAATTTTTTCTTAACTGTCTCTACCCTGTATGACCTACCCTCAAATGTAAAAGTCTTTTTCGGAGGTCTAGCATTCTTAGCCTTGTTATATGCTTCTCTAAATGCTTTGGCACTCTTTGTACCTTTTTTATAAATAGGATAGTCTGCAGGATTTATTCTTTTTTCTTTACCATTTACCCTGACAGTAACGGGTCTTTTATCTTCCTGGGTGCTAACTGCTCTTGTAGCTACAACTCCAGTTGCCACTGCTCCTGCAGGTCTTTTTGTTTTATCTACTACAGCTTTTTTTACAGCAGTTTCAAAAGCTTTTTCTCCCATTCTTAAACGAGATTGAGATTTCTGTCTTCTAAGATTAGCTGTAGACTCTTTATTTGATTTCGTTATTCTACCTGTTTCTAAACTTCTTTTTCGTAAAGCAGGTAAATCTGTTTGTCCTTTTGTTTCACCCTTTGCCTGGAATTTTCTATTTCTTCCCTGGGCTACATTAACTCTTTCTACAGTTTCTGTCTTACCCTGCAACTTATCAGCTTCCCTTCTAGCAAAAGAAGTAGCATCTTTTTCTAATTGTTGCTTATCATTTTTGTACTGGCCTTTATCTTTTTTTTCAGCTATAAATTCTTTTTTTAAATTCTTTTGTAAATCTCTACGACCAGTAGATTTTAAAAATACTTTTTGTACAATCTTTGACAATACACCCATTTTATTTATTCCATCCTTCTGCTTTCATAGCAGTTTCAATTTGTTGTAAAGGATACCTTATTCCTGTACCATTTTCTACAGCTGCTCGTACATAGAATACATCACTATGAGGAATATGCAAACCATCCAAAGCATTATGATGGATAGCACGATAGAAATCCTCTAGTACAGAATTGTCATTTAGGTATACTTTTTTTTTCTTTTTAGTCAAGTTAAAACTCTATGGTACAAGTAGTTAGTAAGGGAGTTTCACTGACAGTGCCACACTATAAGTGTTTATAGTACAACAGGGATCTGAGTTTGATATTATTGAGTTTCTACACTTATAGTGTTTTTTATATTATAAGTGATATTACACTCTAAATATATCACTATAAGTGTGTCACCCACGGCTCTTAGCCTATGGTATATCCAAAATTACAAAACTGTCAAGCCCCCAAGTTAAAATAATTCCATATATAACAGTAATAGTTTACAGCCTGTGGATAACTTAAAAAAATCCTGATCTGTGTAAGAGTGTGTATTTATATACGTTAGGTACCCCGGTGGCCCACGCAGTCCTCGTGCTCTTCTTTTTTAGAATGTCGTGTTGCCAGGCCAGGAAATAAAAAAGTTTTTCCTTTTGATACAACACGTTACAAGCTTTTAATAGTTTTGTTTACTCATTGCTAATGAATAAAACTTTTAATCCTGGCCTTTTAATAACTTTTGTGTGTGTGTGTGTAGTTATTGCGAGGCGATGCATTCTATAACTACTCACTGGTCATATTAAAAAATAACCCCCCACTGGCCCTTTTAATATCCTGACAATTTACCTGGCCGATTGATTACTTTATACAAACTATTTAATAAGGGACATATCAACATTATGAATAACTCACCATTTAATATTTACGATTGTATATTTGTACTGGTTTATGTATTGGCATGTATCGGGTTAAAGCTTTTAATATTTTGGAGCCTGAGCAATTAATAACCAGCTGCGGAGTAGGGTTATTAAAAATAAAGCTTTGACATATGGAACCGATTCATGTTTATAATTAACTAACATTTTAACAGTAAACAATTTTTAAAAGGGGAAACAATGGAAACAACACAAGCAATTATTTTTTTAGTAGTAATTAGTTTCACTGGTGGTATATGTTTAATTACTTTAGACCACATACTTCAATCAATATGGAATGATTAATTTTTATAAGGGAAAAACAAAAATGATAAATTTAGCTTTTGATAAAATTACCGATAATTTTCATCCTACTAGAAAATATAAATATTCAGGATATAAAAGTCCAACACCGATTAAATTTGAGACCAGGTATTTTCCATCTAATAAAGAAAGTAAAAAAATGCTTGCATTAATTGATAAATGGACAGGTAAAAAGATTCGGTCTATAAATGAATCTAAATTAAAAGAGTTAAAACAAACAAAACTTTTTAAAATCGAAATTAATAGAAACTTAGATTTTACAGAGTTTTATTCTAAGGATGTTGTTAAAAACTTAGACTTTCTAAACGATTAATTTTTATAAGGGAAAAACAAAAATGAAAAATACACTTACAAAAAAACAAGTTTCAGGTAATAAAATTCTTCAGGAAATCATAGAACAAATGTTTAATCCTGATAACGTCAAAAATGAATATATCAAACCCTGGGATGCTTCAAAGTTTAACTTGCAAGGCCATAGGAATCCAGTTACCGGAACAATTTATTCCGGTTCAAATGCTTTTTTCCTGGCCTATCAACAGAACAAAAAAAATTATGATTCTTTTCTATGGGTAACATTTCCCAACATGGTTAAATTGTTTGGAATGGATACAACAAAAAAGATTATCAAAGGGGAAAAATACTCTAATGTGTTCTTTTATTCCCGTACCATGTATGAAAAGAAAAAAGACAATGAAGTAATAAGAGATGATAATGGAAATGTTGTCATGGGTTTTTCTCACATGTATAAATATTATAATGTCATGAATTTTTCTCAATTGATAGGAAAAGATAAGGATGCAGATATAATCATTGAGAAAATAGAAAGTAAGTATAAACCTAAGAATGACTTACCTGAAATCCCTTTAACTGATGTAGAAATCGCAATGGAAAAAGGGTTAAAACTTTCTAATGGTATCCAAAGGAAACAAGTAGACCAGGCTTGTTATAGTCCCTCATCTGATAGCATAACTTTACCAGTCAAAGGGGCATTTAAAAGTATTGAACATGATATAAGTACTTTTTTCCATGAGTGTTCTCATGCTACGGGCCATAAGTCTAGATTGAATAGAAATTTATCCGGTTCCTTTGGGGGTTCTGCATACGCATTTGAAGAATTAATTGCAGAATTTTCTAGTTCATTATGTGATAATTATTTCAATATTAAATGTTCTGAAGTTTCATTAAACCATGTAAGCTATTTAAGTTCCTGGTATAAAGGTTTAAAAAAGGATCCAACAAAATTAATATCTGCATGTTCTAAGGCCGAAGAAGCTTTTAATTTTCTAGTAGAAGCTACGGAAAAAGAGTTAAATAATATGAACAAAAAGGTAGCATAATAAACAAGGGCCTTTGAAATATAAGGCCCAATTATTTTTAATTAACTATTGACTAATAATATTTAAGTAAATTATAATCAAGTTATAACAACAAGAAAGGAAAAAACAAACATGGACAAAATTACAGAGAGAGAATATTTTTTAGCCGATTTAATTAGTAATTATTACTCTTTTTTACCCAAAGGTATGATAGAGGAACTTGAAAACTACTACAAAGATAAAGAAAAAAAAGAAAAGGAAAAAACAAAATGAATACAAAACAATTAAAAAGACTCAAGGAATTAAAAGCATTAGAAGGCGGGTTAGTTTTGGGAGATGGTACGCATTTAAGATTAACTCATAATGAGTTTGTAGAATTGAGGGAACTAGAGTACATACAACAAAAACAGTATATAACTTTTCGTTTACCTCAAGATAGTGAGCACGGTAACAAATATTATTTTGCTCATTTAACTAAAAGTTTTTCCGACATTCTAAAAAAGGATGGACATAAATTTTATAATGAAGAAAAATATCAGGAAATATTAAAAGAAAATATTTATTTTCATAGTTATAAAATAACCATCGGCCCATCAATTCATGGTACTGAAATAAAAAGTTTCAGAAATAAACAAGCATTATTAGACTACCTTGAGGGATACGTTGATTCTCACTATCACAGTACAAAAAGTTTTAATAATACTAAATCATTTAATCATTTGGTAGGACATGGACAAATAAAAGGGGAGGAATAAAATGTATACCAACACTACACACTACAAAGAAATTACGATGACAGAAAAAACAACCCTATACTTCAGGGTTAAGAATCAGTATGGAAACAAAAGGTATTTTCCTGACTGTTCCGACTCAAAAAAATTAATGTCATGCTTTACGAATAAAAAATGTATGTCCCTTGAAGAAATAAATAGACTAGCAAGTTTAAATTTTTTCAAGTGTGTATACACTTATGAATAAAAGAAAGGAAGGGGGGAATAATAATGGCTAATCAAATAGGACAAACAAAAATCTATCATCCAGGAAATGCAGACACAGAAAAAAGACAGAAGGAACTAGACAGAAGTAATTTAGTTCATGCTGTACTGGCTAAACTAGAGGATATAATTATCGAGAATGATTTGAGGTATGCTAGAGGTGAGGAAGAAAACTCTGGTTCCTTTACCGCAATGATGGAATTATTAAAAACTGTAAAGAATAAAGACTTAGAGAAATTTTTAAAAGGGAAATAATAAAATGTGCACAGTGGATAATAAAAAGTATCAGAAAATTAAAAAAAGATTACTCAAAATAAATAAAATAATCGAAACAGAATTTTTGATAACAAAAAGTATTAGAAGTAAAATTATAAAAGATATTACAGACAAAAATATAAATGAAGTATTTAAAATATTAAAAGGGAAATAATAAAATGAAAAATTACCAGGTTAAAGAAATAGAATACAACGATACAAAAGATTATATTTTAAATATCCATTATGCTAGACGGATGCCACAGATTAAATATAAGTTTGGGTTGTATGAGAATGGAGAATTAGTTGGGGTTGTTTGCTATGGTATTCCGGCTAGTCGGTCTTTGTGTAAGGGTATATGTGGCCCAGAGTATCAAGGAATAGTTATCGAATTGAATAGACTAGTCTTAAAAAATAATAAAAAGAATGAGGCCAGTTATTTAGTAGGGCAATCAATTAAGCTATTACCGAAACCATTGATAATTGTAAGTTATGCAGACACAGAACAAAACCATGAAGGAGTAGTGTATCAGGCCACTAACTTTATTTATACTGGCCTATCAGATAAGCACATGGAATGGCGAATGTATGGCTCCAAAATTCACAGTAAAAATGTGTGCAAAAATTATACACTGCAATATAGACGGGACAACCCAGACAAATTTTATACAATAGACAGGCCCAGGAAACACAGATATATTTATTTTCATGCCGATAAGAAATATAAAAAGAAAGTGTTGTTACCTAGTCTAAGATATAAAATAAAAGACTACCCTAAGAAATCTTATACTGTTGAAAGTTTTAATGAGTCGGTAAAGAATTATTTTTATACCCCCAGGAAAGCTACTCATGTAGACCCTGGCGAATATGATGATGTATGTAAACTAAGGGATGAGATCTTAATAAAAGAAAATGTATCAGTGGATATGGCAACAGACAGAGCAGAAAAAAAATTAGGTGTTGCATAAATGATACGCAGCTGAAATTAATTATTGACAGACTAAGATACATCGAATTACAATTGATTTACTAACTAAACAATAATAAATGAAAGGGAAAAAAGATGATTAAGTTTGACAATCTTATAAAGTTTATACCAAACAAAATGGTTCCAGGTATTATCTTTCAAGTAGTAGACACAAAGGTAGTATCTAAAAGTAACAAGGGCCAGATGACTAGACTGGGAAGCATGAATGTTATACAAGCTTTCTACCATATTCAGAAGGCATTAGATTTATACAACAATCAGACTAAGAAAGGGAAATAGGAATGAAGAGTTTTTCCACATGTGCGTGGCTGGTTTCTCTAAAAAAAACTAAATGTGCAAGTCTTTATGAGGGTCTAAGACTTTAAAAACCAAAACCCTCGCAAGAGTTTTTCCACGATGCGTGGTCGGTTTCTCTAAAAAACTAAATATGCCTGCAAGTCTTTTTGAGGGCTTAAGACTTTAAAAACCAAAACCCTCACTTATGTTCTTTAACAATTTAGTGAGTACTGTATTGACAAGTGTTCGGGGTACTTAAAAGTTTAAGCCACACTAGCAGACCGAACTGACCCTTACTTAATCCTAAGGGGGTAAGCAAGGGTCAGGTCAGGGTAAGCTGAGTAAGTCTGAGTTGGAATATGGGGTCATGTCCATAGGAAGGCAGGGACAAGCAGGGCCAATCACTACGACAAACGGGGACAATGCATGGAAACTTAGTAGTTGTATTCGGTAAACAGATGCAGGGCATAAACTCAAAGGCCGACTGGTAGCTAGATAATTCTTCTAGTCTATCTTGAATACAGTACTCTCTAAATTGGTAAAGGTTTATTAACTAGTAGGGAAGGGAAGTAAAATGACAGAGACAGAAGCAAAACGAAAAAACATATGTAAATATGAGATACCTAAAGTGTTGCATATGATGGTAGGAACAGACGGCAAAGGTTTTTTTGTGCATTACCATGATGTACAAAAACACAGGGAGAGTTATCAAAATTTTAATACCGGAAGGGAAGCAATTAGCAAAGCTAATGAAGTGTACGACAAATTCAAAAGGGGGGTTGTTATAAAATGAACAGGCAAAAGAGAAATAGAAGGGCATCTGCAAAAAAGAAGCAAGCCAACACCAATTATAAAAGGCGAAGAGTGCAAGGTTCTAACATGGCTATTAATGAAAGAAAAAATCGTTTTAATAACATATTGGTATGGCAAGGTGGTACAAAATATTCAGACTGAGGGATAGCCTTATGAAAATAATTATTAGTTTTCTAGTTGGTGTCTGGTTTGCCTGGGGTTTCCTCAAAAACTATGACAGTAATGTGTTTGATTTATGGACAGAGGCTTATTCAGTTGGAAAGGACGATGGCTATAAATTAGGCAGAGGGGATGCAACATTAGAAGATTTTACTTTTGAACAGCTAGAATCTAAATGTTTATTTCTTTATGCCGATAAAGGTACAGTATTCGGAACTCGTAGAAAAGGAAGGGAGTAATATGAGTGATTTAGTATGGTGGTTGATAGCAGTATGTGTAGTTATTTTAGGTTCAATACAATTTTAAAAGGGAGATTTAATTATGAACACAAAACTATTAGTAACTTTTGTATCAGCAATCTTTATTGCATTGTGTTGGGGTGTAGCATTCATGTATTTTTTTGGAGATGTAATCAGCTATTATATGGGGCCATTGGATAAAGGCATAGGCTTTTATGCTATGGGTGGTGGTGCTACTGTGGCCCTAACATTTATGTTGGCAATAGATATAGTTTTATGCGTGTTGTATTTCAAAAGACTAAGAATAAAAAAAGATTGGAGTGGGAAAAATGTTCACCAAAAAAGTAACGTATAAAAGGGCAGGGAACCGATGTGTAGAAATACACCATCACTCAGGGGACACTTGCCACTTGTATTTTTATACCAACAGTTCGGAACCAGACAATATTATTGGTACTTTTGTTGACAAAAAAAATGTCAATGCTATGGTAGAGTATCACTTATGTGGTTCCGGTGAAATAACAACAGAAGAAAGGGAGTATTAATATGAATGCGATAAACATGATTAAGGATTTACACAGTAGTCAATACCAGGTTATGTCTGGAGAACCTAAGTTTCCTATCATAAAAAAGTTTGTAGACTCAGAGACTAATCAACCCTGGACAGTGGTTATTCAAGATCCAAAGGAAGATGAGTACAAACAGGAACCTATAGTTAGGTGGTATGACGGTAGATACCCTTACGACAAAGAAGGCAAGATAGTATTAGGCCAGTTTGTTAGTAGCTATTACATTACTACCATGCTAGGAGATGAGTTTGGTGCTAGGTTGGGAGACAGTGGGGGCTTGTGTTTAGACGGGGGTGTTCCTAACTGGGGTGTTTCTCAAGAATGTGCAAAAGAAGTTGCAGATTTCTTAGAGGAATCTGTACCGGATTGGAAGAAATATTTAGAAGGATGGGAGTGATGAGAAATATTACAGTACAAAACGTGGCTAGGGATTACTTTGGATCTCTAGCCTATCGAAATTTATCGGATGTAAGTAAACAAAGCTATGCATATAACATTGAAACTGCTTTAAATACTAGGGTTGAAGGGCAGCTGCTAGGGTATATGAAAGCTAATACACTGAGAATACCTACAGCCCAGAAAGCTTATCATAGATGGGCCGAAAGAAAGGGCAAGAAGACTATACCCTTTGCCAATCATGTCAAGGCCAGTATGAATAAGGCATTTAA
>VTLG01015100.1_pt1 | contig 16579 bp, 35 predicted proteins | sample 4694571 | NCBI WGS metagenome assembly VTLG01 (sample SAMN12604809, study PRJNA352737) | marine metagenome | biome: ENVO:00000447; feature: ENVO:00000209|ENVO:00000569|ENVO:01000036; material: ENVO:00002151; isolation source: viral sequences binned using virsorter ...
CTACTGGATTTATTTAGTGGACTAGGTGGATTTAGTTTAGGATTAGAAAAAACAGGACATTTTAAAACAATAGCATTTTGCGATAATGATAAATATTGCAAATTAGTGCTGCAAAAACATTGGAAAGAAGTTAAGATATATAATGACGTTAAAGAAATCACAAAAAAAAGACTCGAGGCAGATAGAGTTGAACTTCCCGAAATCATCACAGGGGGTTTCCCCTGCCAACCGTTCTCGGTCGCAGGTAAACAAAAAGGAACGAGTGACGATAGATATCTCTGGCCTGAAATGTTTCGAATCATCAAAGAGCTTAAGCCGAGGTGGGTTATTGGAGAAAATGTCAAAGGCATTACTAACATCCAAGACGGCATGGTCTTCGAGACTGTGTGCACTGACTTGGAAGGAGAAGGATACGAAGTCAGGGCGTTCAATATTCCAGCTGCAGGTGTCGGTGCTCCCCATAGGAGAGAAAGAATCTGGATTGTTGCCCACAGAAAAAAATCTATGGTCAACGCCGACAACGTTCGACTCGAACAACATAACGAAACCAAGAAAGAAACATCCCGGTGGAGGACAAGTACCACCTTTGAACCAACAAGTGATGTGGCTGACACCATCAGCAACGATAAGGGGCGAGAGATCTCCCGAAGCAATGAAGAAGAGAGAGGAATACAGGAAGAGCATAGGCAGGACGACAGTTCCGCCAGGATCACTAGCAGAACAAGTTCAATACGGCAAACCAACAACGGACATGAAGATGTGGAGAACTCCAGACGCACATTGCGACAGGGGACCGAGCTCCGAGAAAAGAATGAAGATGAAGTTGGAGAAGGGTATGCCAATCAGTATCAACGATCAGGTAGCCCATCCGAATCTAATGTGGCCAACACCGAGGGCTATAGATGGAATAGTAAGACACAGTCGGAAATGGATGAAAAAAAGAATAGACGAAAAGAGGGACGTAGATTTAACGACAGCAGCGAAGATGTGGCCAACGCCGAACAGAGCAGATCATCTAGCGAATCAATCAGAAACATTGGAAGCTTGGAAGAAGAGAGCAGCAGAGAAAAAGAAAGAGGGAATCAATCTTCAATTCGCACTTCGACACGCAGCACAGATGTGGCCAACTCAAGCTGGTGGCAGTCTGAACCCGACGTGGGTCGAGTGGCTCATGGGATACCCGGCAGAGTACACCGACTTAAAGCATTGGGAAATTCTATCATCCCGAAAATTGCGGAAGAAATCGGCAACGCAATCATCAAAGCGGAGAGATTAAATGAAGTGGAATAAATTATACCATTACCCACCTTGTGTGCGTAGTACAACAGACGGCATAAGGACTTATAATGTAGGTAAAGAAAAATTACCAAGTGTTACAAGTATCTTACAAGCTACACAATCCGATGAAAAGAGAGCTTCTCTTGCTAGATGGCAAACAAGAGTTGGCAAGGATGAGGCGACAAGGGTCAAGGAACAAGCTGCTTCAAGGGGTTCTAATATGCACTTACATTTAGAAAAGCATATATTAGGACAAGGCTATATGGATCTAACTGAAGAAGGAAAGACTGCCCAAAGTATGGCTCAAACTGTCATAGACAAGGGATTAGGCGATCTTCAGGAAATATGGGGGTCAGAGGTCACTTTATGGTATCCGGGCTTATATGCGGGTGCTACGGACGTTGTAGGGGTATATGATTATGAGGATAGTATCATTGACTTCAAACAAAGCAATAAACCCAAGAAAAAAGAGTGGATTGAGGACTATTTTATGCAAGGTGCAGCTTATGCTATGGCACACAATCAAGTTTATGGCACAGAAATATCACAATGCGTTATTCTAATGTGTACGCCTGATAATTATTTCCAAAAATTTCAAATTAAGGGCAAAGAGTTTAAACAATATAAACACAAATTTCTAGAAAAAGTTGATCTTTATTACAAACGTTTAAAATTGATTAAATGATCCCTTTTCCAAATAAAAAATATAACATTATATATGCAGACCCACCTTGGAAATTTATAGGTTGGAATAAAAATAAATCAGGAAAAAAATCTCCATCACAACATTATGAGTGTCAAGATTTAGAATGGATTAAAAATTTACCAATTCAATCAATAAGTGATGATGATTGTATATTATTTTTATGGGTGACTTATCCAACGTTACATATATCTTTTGATGTTATAAAATCTTGGGGTTTTGACTTTTCTACAGTAGGTTTTACTTGGGTTAAAACTACTAAAAATAATAAATATTTTTTTGGACTAGGTTATTGGACTAGAGCAAATCCTGAAATTTGTTTAATAGCAAGAAAAGGTAAGCCAAAAAGAATATCAAAAAAAGTACCTAATTTAATTGTAGATCAAATAAGAGAACACAGTAGAAAACCTGATTGCGTAAGAGATAGAATTGTAGAGCTTTGTGGTGATCTTCCAAGAATAGAATTATTCGCTAGAGAGAAAACTAAAGGTTGGGATGTTTGGGGGAATGAAGTTTAACTTACTAACAAGAATCAACGTAATCCTGTAATTGTTTCCTAGTCATAAAGTCGGTTTCCCAATCTATATGATCGCCTTCTTTCCAATAAGTTTCGTTCTTTGAGTGGGTCTTTCCTTTGTACTCAAAAGAATCAGTCTCATTGACTAGATAGATAAAAGACTCTTTTCCATCTTCGCCATTGTATTTGTCCTCACAATGTTGTTTTGAATCTGGAAGATAATCTTTCCAAGTTAGACCTTGATGAGCTTCTTCGGCACTAAACATTTCTTGTTGCTGTTTAGCTCCGATTTCTATAAAGACATCTTGTTCTTTTTTAGGTATGTCTTTAAAAGTCTTCTTGTCTAATATCTTTAACATTGTTTCTCCTTTCTATGAACTTTTAAATAATTCATACTAGGACTATATAGGATAATCAAATATAAGTCAATAGACATTGTGTCCATTTTGGGTTTGTGGCATTTATGTGACAGTTGTTGTATTTATGCAACATTGTTCATTTTGGGTTTGTGGCTAAATTGTGTTTTAATTAAGGCAACAAAAATCTAGCCCCTAGAAGCCTGCTGCAAGAGACGGGTGACAAGGGACAGGGTTCAGGTGACCTGAAGTGCCATTTTACGCCAAAGTCACCTCATCTATATGTTTTAAAAAAGTAAAATTTTTCGAATCGGCGGTTTGAAAAATGAGGTGACCAGGTGACGAGGTGACTTTTGTTGTATACCAACACTTTTAGAGCATTGATAAAAACCCATTATGAACATCTCAAATAAGCATTGATTTCATTAGGTTTCTAGCGTCTAGGGGCCGGGAGGGACTTTTGTTTTCAAAAAGGCACAAAAAATATTTTAAAAACATATAGGGGGTGTATAAACACATATGCCTAGAAAACGTAAGAAAAGATATAAACACGCTATTATCAGTAAAAAGAAGTATTACTTCTATCAGATCCGTTGGATTGATATTACTGGAGACAGTTCACACGCTACGGCAGAAGAATTTGATAAATTTGAAGCAAGTATTATGATGACACAAGCTTACGTTTATAAAAAAACTAAAAAATTTATTTACACTTTTAGTTCTTATGACACTAAAGAAGAATGTTTTTCTGATAGAAACATTTTTCCTATTGGGTGTATTATTAAAATGGAAAAAATACCTATATCATAGGAAACAAAATGATTGATTGGCTTTGGACAAGTAATTATATGTGGGGTCTTAACCAACCAAAGGAGAAAAGAAATGTTCGGAAAAAACGAAGAAAACGAAAAAAACAAAATCGAACAACTCGAAGAAAAAGTAGAAGCGTTAGAAAACAAAATCGCAAACATTATGGACGTTCTAGAAATGCAAGATGATGTTGAAGATGACGACTCGGATATCGAGGATGACGATCAGGATAATGATAATTAATTTTTAAGTTTGCTTGGGGGTGTTAAGTTTTTAACTTTTTCTTTTAGTTCATTTACTTCAACGCCCTCTAGTATTGGAGAGTATTCGTCAATAATAGTTTTTAATCTTTTTTCTAATTCCTCTGCTGAAAGATCATCTAATTTACCGGTTCTAATAATTTTCTGTTCTATATACAATCCTGCAGCTTTTCCTCTTGCGACCTCTGCATTTGTTGCAGCAGAAAAAGCACCTTTCTTCAATGCTTCTTGTCTTATCTTACCAAGCTCTGTTATATGTCTCTCAAAAGTCACTTCGTATTTTTTCTGATATTCTTCTCTTAATTCACCAATGTATTTTACAACGAGAGGATATTTCTTGGGTGATTTTAGTTCACTTGCCGTTATTCTAGCTCTATCTTTCTCATAACCCGCCTCAATCGCACATTCAGTACCCGTTTTTCTGCCTTCGTTTGATACTACAAGCTCTGCAAACTTCATTTGTTTTTCGGTCAATCTTTTTGGTAAGCCCATAATTGACAATTAAGGTAATATTGCGTAAAAGTCAATATATGATAACGGGAAAGATATTCATGAATCAATTGGAGAAGTTTTTACAATCTCCAACTTGTTCAAACGCTAGAGTACAAGTTAAATTACCACAAGGCGAGTTTCACTCTCCTGATGGTTATTTTGATGTGACCTCTATAACTCTAATGGAAAACAATATATTGGGTCAAAGAGAAACCCATAGATTAGTGTTAGAAATTTCTACAACAGAGTCTTGGCGTATGGGTAAAGTTAAAAAGAAACTATAATTATTTCTTAACTAACCTTAATTTTGGCTTTGGTCTTAATACTTCCATTTCTTGTCTAGCTTTTCTTTTTTGTTCAGTTTTGTATTGTTGGTATGTGAACCAAACCCAACTAAAAACTGCACCTAATATTATTATTTTAAGTTCTAACGGCATTTGAAATACCTCTTTGTTTGTGCGTCTACTCTTTTAATATTTTCTTGATCTCTCTTAATTCTTTCTTTGTTGTCTTTCTCTATCTGCAGCAGTTCGTCAAAAGTTTCGTTCCCTCTTAACTTAACACCAAAGAACGATTTTAATGTATTTACTTTTTTATGATCTATTTGCATTTTCATTCCTTCCTATCTCTTGTACCTCTATTCTTGTTCTTTTTTTACGAAACTCCTCTGAATTAACATTACAATACTTTCTCATATTCATTTTTGTGTCAATTAGTATAGTTTTCGCAATATCATCACGACAGTTTTTTAACGTGATTGTTATTTTCTTATTCTTCATCTTTGCTCCTTTCTATTGTTATTGGTTTGCTTCTTCTTTATAATAATCTACTCCCACATCTAGTTCATAGTAGAAATCTTTTTTTTGATATGGAGTGTATTTTGGGTAATAATCGCAGAGATGTTGTAAATCTGCGATAACATCAGCAACTCGCCAATCAGAAATATAATGTTTTTCTAACATTTTTTTAATTCTATTTGCTCGTTTTTTATTAGTCATTTATCTTTACTCCTTTCTATTGTTTTACTTTTTCTAACATATCAACTTCTAAACCATCAGCTATATATTCTAATGGTTTGAATCTTATACCATCTTTAAGTCTATATGTTATTTCATTGCCTTTTTTATCTTGTTTAATATCTCCATTTTCATCTGTTAAGTAAAATGTTATATCTGATACTCCAACATAATAGTTCTTCATCTTTGCTCCTTTCTATTGTTTAATGGGTCAGTTTCTTCTATTTGTTTTTCTAACTCATCAATTCTTGTTTGTATGTGTAATTTAAGATCCTTTAACTCTAGCACTCTACCATGCAAACTAGCACTTCGACTTGTATTCTGAAGACTTTTTGAAAGTTCAAACAAAAAGTCTTTATTTTCTTCACTTGATTTCATAGTTTCTCCATTTCTCTCTATTTATTAAACTTTCTTTTTCTCTTTCTTTTGCCTTTTCTTTTTGCTCTATGACAAAATCCTCATAAGTGTTTGCTTTACTTACATATATATCTTGCACCTCGTCAAAATAGGGATTTATGTCACTTGAAGGATATCTTTTTTCTTTTGATATCCTATTTATCTCTCTTATTCTTTTATCTTGCCAACTTGTCATTTTATTTCTTTCCATTGAGTTCACTCGCAACATAATCAAGTGCATTCCAAGCGTTATTCTTTTCTTCTTCATTATGTTTTTTATCACCCGAATCATACATCATGTCGAAGTATTCTACGGCATGATTTAATATATTTATTACTTCTTTAGTATTTAGTTTTTTCATTTTGTTCCTTTCTTGATTCGATACTATCCCAATTTATCCTATTTTTCAACATATCTTTTTTTGCTTGTTCCCTGTTATACCAGGAAATGTCTCTACCTTCTTTTTTGCACCATTCATAATGGTTTTTAAGTATCCAATAACTATTCATTACAACTCCTGGTTGCTTGGTAATTGGAGCATAAATTTCACTATAAATAGTGCCGTTATGCTTATACCTAGCCAAAAGTTTATATGTATTGCTATAATCAACCCTAAAAACGCAGTTGCAAAGCAAAGTCCAAAATATAAAGCTTTAATCATCTCGTTTCTCCTTTCTTTGTTATTGTTCAAAACTTATGTAATTTCTAAAATTGATATTCTTAAAGAAATCTTTCTTATCTTTAGAATACATATACATAAATTCACTTGGTTTTTTTAACCCCTTGCTTTTAGCATTTTCAAAAGCAACTTTGTGATCTCTCATATACATCACATCACCATCTTCGAATTTACTCATCTCGTTTCTCCTTTCTTTGTTATATTTTTCTCTCTGTTATTGTTAAATCTAAAGCGTGAACAATAAAAGTTCCGTAAGTTCTATGTTTAAACTCCCAAAACTCTTCATCAATTTGCTCATCATAAAAGTCTTCAGATAAGTGTTTATTATATAAAGTTAAAGTTTTTGGTGCTTTAATATTATCCGAGAATAATTTTCCATCTATTTCTTTTACTCTTGATAAATTAGCCCCTTTTTTAATTTTATATATTGTTTGAGTTATCATCTCGTTTCTCCTTTTCAAATTTTACAATATTAGATAAAATCTCTACTGCTTGATCTTCAGTTATTTTATCGCTTTGCAATTGTCCAACAAGATCCTCTAAATCTTCAAGTAAAGAAGTTTCTTCATCTTCAACATAAGACCAAGTATAAGCACCACCACAATAATAGTATTTTTGACCATTAATGATTTCTGATGGCATATTTTTTACTTCGTCATAAGTGTCGCTTTCTTCTTGTTTTAACCAAGCAACCCATTTGTTGAAGTTTGTTTGATCAAAATATGGATTAGCAAAACCATTCCAATATTGATTTGACGGATCGTAAAGACAGTTAAGAGTTTGTTCAAAACCATCCATTTGTACTTTACTTTGTATCATTGTTTCTCTCTTTCTGTTCGTGTTTCTGACTCGATCAAGTCGGAAAACTCTAAAGAGTGTACTTGGCACTTGACCTCGTCAGCGTTGTATTTAACAACGGACGCCCCAAAGGGAGATGGGGCGTTTCGGTCTTTATTCTCTTTCTGTTGTTTATCTTGATTCGTTTTCATGATCAAACTTAACATAATTCTGGGATAATCCCAAACATAATTTTAATTAATTTTAATTTATTTTGAGTGTTGCAAAAATGCAACACCGCAGCTGTGTTGCAAAAATACCACACATCTGTTACTTTAAATTTATGGCAAGGAATGAGTCTAATTTATGGAAGTATTTGAAACAGAATACGCCTTCAATATCATGGACTCGATTAGAAAATTCAAGCGTACAAGGTACGCCAGATCTATTGGGCTACAATAAAAACGGGCATTTTTTTACTGTTGAGCTTAAAGTAGCAAAGCATAACAAAGTTAAGATATCACCGCATCAAATTAGCTTTCATTTGAGAAATCCTTCGAATTCTTTCATCTTGATAAAGTCACTCGCTTCTGGTCGCCTGAAACTTTATGAGGGCAAAGAGATTCAATCTCTAGTTGCAAGAGGCTTGAAGCTTGAACCTTTAGCCGAAGGACTTGCAGATTGTTTGAAAGTATTTGAGAAAGTCTAAACTCCTATAAAATCCTTTACCTTTTAAAAATTACAATAGAACAGATCCTTGTCGCTTGTTGCCGGTTACTTGGTGCTTGTTGTTAGTTGCTAGAGACTAGTTTCTGGAGTCATGGGGCTTCGATAGAGGTCCCAGAACGACTTCCAAATTCCAAAGTTTCTTAAAAACCGATTCCCTATTTCCACTCATAGACGCAACGTTGTCGTACAATATTGCCAGTTTTGTACGCTTAAACGCTGCAAAATCATTATTGATTTGAAAAACGATAGCAAATACAATAAAAATCAAATAAAACAACATTGTAAAAAAATTTTACAAAAAATTTTTCAAAATGCATATTGACCTAGAAAAGATAAAGAAACTCCCCGCTGATGTACGTAAAGACTTTATGAAGATGTACTTGCAGCTAGAGGAAAAAAAGAAAGAAAACAAAGTAAAAAGCGACTTCTTAAGTTTCGTAAAACATATGTGGCCTGATTTCATTGAGGGTTATCATCATAAAATTATTGCAAAAAAATTTAACGATATGGCAGAGGGCAAAGTCAAAAGATTAATAGTGAATATGCCACCAAGACATACGAAGTCCGAGTTCGCCAGTTCCCTGTTGCCTGCTTGGATGATCGGGAGAAGTCCTAAACTCAAAATTATTCAAACAACCCACACCGGAGAGCTTGCCGTAAGGTTTGGTCGTAAAGCTAAAAACTTAATCGACTCAGAGGATTATCAAAAAATTTTTAAAACAAGATTACAGGAAGATAGTAAGGCTGCAGGTAGATGGGAGACTGCACAAGGTGGCGAGTATTTCGCATCAGGCGTCGGGGGTGCTATTACAGGACGAGGTGCAGATTTATTAATCATTGACGACCCTCACTCGGAACAAGATGCTATGAACAAACAAGCTCTTGAGCGAGCATACGAATGGTATACATCAGGTCCACGTCAACGTTTGCAACCAGGTGGACGAATTGTTTGTGTAATGACAAGATGGAATACAAAAGATTTAACAGGGATGTTAGTCAACTCACAAAAAGAAGAAAAATCAGATCAATGGGATATTGTAGAGTTTCCTGCGGTTATGCCATCTGGTAAACCTGTTTGGCCTGAATATTGGAAGTTAGAAGAATTAGAAGGTGTAAAAGCATCATTGTCTCTTGCTAAATGGAATGCACAATGGATGCAAAATCCAACATCAGAGGAAGGGGCTATCATTAAACGTGAGTGGTGGAAACCTTGGGAAAAAGAAACCTTACCTCCACTAAAACATGTCATACAATCTTACGATACAGCTTTTATGAAAAAACAAACGGCAGACTATTCTGCCATTACCACATGGGGCGTGTTTCAGGAAAATGAGGACATGCCACATAATCTAATATTACTAGATGCCATCAAAGATCGATTAGAGTTTCCAGAGTTAAGGAGAGTTGCAAAAGAACAATACGATTACTGGCAACCAGAGACTGTGTTAGTTGAAGCTAAAGCATCTGGTCTACCTCTAACTTATGAACTTAGATCTATGGGTATACCTGTAGTAAATTTTAGCCCGTCCAAAGGAAACGATAAACATACCAGAGTAAATTCAGTTGCTCCATTATTTGAAAGTGGTATGATATGGGCTCCGACAGATAAAAAGTTTGCACAAGAAGTTATTGAAGAATGTGCTGCTTTTCCGTATGGAGATCATGATGATTTGGTTGACTCAATGACTCAAGCTGTTATGAGATTTAGACAAGGGGGTTTAATATCTCATCCTGAAGACTATGAGGAAGAGAAAAGACCTCCAAGAAAATATAAGTATTATTGGTAATATGGTTAAAAAATTAACAAAAGGGGCACCACCTAAAAGAGGACCTAACCCACAGGGGTTGAATATTAAAAATAAAAAGGTTAAAGTGGTTCGATTGGAGAAAAATAATGGCAGACGTAGATAAGGCTCTTCCAAATGTGGAGCAAACTATCAATATACCTAGCTCAGAGGAAATACAAGTAGAACTAGAAAAAACACAAAAAGACCCACAAGCACCTGTTGATGTTCAAGCTAATGAAGATGGTAGCGTTGATATAAATTTTGATCCATCAAAAGTTAATCTAGAACAAAGTCAAAATCATTTTTCTAATTTAGCAGATCTATTACCTGAAAAAATTTTATCACCCATTGGTCATGAACTATCTGCAAACTATCAAGACTATAAATCTTCAAGAGGAGATTGGGAAAAAGCTTACACATCAGGATTAGATTTACTAGGATTTAAATACGAAAGTAAAACAGAACCATTTAAAGGTGCATCAGGTGCAACGCACCCTGTATTAGCAGAAGCAGTTACACAATTTCAATCATTAGCTTATAAAGAATTATTACCTGCAAGTGGACCTGTACGAACTCAAATTATTGGACTACCAACACCAGACAGAGAGCAACAGTCTCAACGTGTAAAAGATTTTATGAATTATACAATCATGTCTGAAATGAAAGAGTATGAGGCTGAGTTTGATCAAATGTTATTTTATTTACCACTATCAGGTTCTGCATTTAAAAAAGTTTATTATGATGAAGTTATGGGTAGAGCTGTTTCAAAATTTGTACCCGCAGATGATTTGGTTGTGCCTTATACGGCAACATCATTAGAAGATGCAGACTCAATCATACACACAATAAAAATTTCTGAAAACGAATTAAGAAAACAACAAGTAGGTGGTTTCTACAGAGACATAGAATTAAACCCTGCTTATATGAACGAGTCAGAAACAGACAAAAAAGAAAGAGAACTAGACGGCACAAGAAAAGGTAAAGATGAAAAAATGTATTCTTTACTAGAGTGTCACGTAAATTTAGACCTTGACGGATTTAATGATATCAACGCTAACGGCGAACCAACAGGAATTAAATTACCTTACATTGTAACAATTGAAGAAGCTTCAAAAGAAGTATTATCTATTAGAAGAAATTATGAAATAGGTGATCCAACAAAAAGCAAAATTAGTTATTTTGTTCATTTTAAATTTTTACCTGGTCTTGGCTTTTATGGTTTTGGATTAATTCACATGATAGGTGGATTATCTAGAACTGCAACATCAGCTTTAAGATCGTTACTTGACGCAGGAACCTTGTCGAACTTACCTGCTGGATTTAAAATGCGTGGTATAAAAATGAGAGACGAGTCTCAGTCTATTCAACCTGGAGAATTTAGAGATGTAGATGCTCCTGGTGGAAATTTAAAAGATGCTTTCATGACTCTTCCTTTCAAAGAACCATCGCAAACATTATTAGCACTTATGGGTGTCGTGGTACAGGCAGGTCAACGATTCGCTTCTATAGCGGATCTGCAAGTAGGAGAGGGTAATCAATCAGCAGCAGTGGGCACGACAGTTGCTATGCTGGAAAGAGGCAGCAGAACTATGTCTGCTATACACAAAAGATTGTATGCCTCAATGAAAAAAGAATTTAGTTTATTAGCAAGAGTTTTCAAATTATATCTACCTCCAATCTATCCCTACGATGTTATCGGAGGACAGAGGCAAATTAAACAATTAGACTTCGATGATAGAGTAGATATATTGCCAGTTGCAGATCCCAATATTTTTTCTCAAACACAAAGGATCTCCCTAGCACAAACAGAAATGCAACTGGCTGCCTCGAATCCAGCTATTCATAATCAGTATGAAGTGTACAGAAACATGTATGAAGCGTTGGGTGTAAAAGATATTGATTTAATTTTAAAAAAACCACAGCCACCTACACCAAAAGATCCAGCATTAGAACACATTGATGCATTAGCTGGTAAACCATTTCAAGCTTTTCCTGGTCAAGATCATCAAGCACACATCACAGCGCATTTAAACTTCTTACAAACGAATATGGTTAAGAATGCACCTATGGTTGGAGCTGCAATACAAAAAAATATACTTGAACACATTAGTTTGATGGCACAAGAACAGATAGAATTAGAATTTAGAAACGAATTACCTAAATTAGCAATGATGATGCAACAAGCACAGATGAATCCACAGATGCAAAGAGAGTCAATGGCACTTCAACAACGTATCGACTCTAGAAAAGCTGTGTTAATATCTGAAATGATGGAAGAATACATGAAGGAAGAAACAAAAATCACTTCTAAATTTGGAAATGACCCTATTGCAATGCTTAGAGCAAGAGAATTAGACCTACAAGCACAAGAAAACTCTAGAAAACAACAAGAAGGTGAACAAAGGTTGAATTTAGACCGTATGAGAGCTATGATGAACAAAGATACTCAAGAAGAAAAACTAGAACAGAACGAAAAACTAGCAAATTTACGTGCTGACACTTCTATTGAGAAAACAATTTTACAAAACGAGTTAAAAAAGGAGTAATTTATGGCATGGTTTAGTTTAGCGAAGATTGCATTACAAGCTGGAAGCAAAATTTACAGCAACAGACAGAAAACAAAGATGGCTATGTCTGATGCACAGCTTATGCACGCAGAGAAGATGGCTAGAGGTGAAGAGCAATACCAAGGCAAACTTCTTGAGGCAAGACAATCGGACTGGAAAGACGAATTTGTGTTGATAATTTTGTCGGCTCCAATTGTAGTGCTCGCTTGGGCGGTCATAAGTGATGATCCGCAGGCGATGGAAAAGGTAAAATTATTTTTTGACTATTTTTCTACCCTTCCATCTTGGTTTACAAACTTATGGATACTTGTAGTTGCAAGTATTTTTGGTATAAAGGGTACACAAATATTTAGAAACGGAGGCAAAAAATAATGTTAAAAAATCCTAAAAAAGCAGACCTTAACAAAGACGGTAAGTTAAGTGGTTATGAGAAAAAAAGAGGAATGGCTATAGAAAAATCCATGGCTAAGATGATGAAGGGCGGAATGGTTAAAGATGAACGTTCTAAATTTATGGGCGGTGGTATAGCTTACGCTGGTGGCGGAAAAGCAATGCCTAGAGTAAAAAGAGCCGGCGGTGGATCAGGTTTATACGCAAACATTGCTGCTAAAAGAGCAAGAATTAAAGCAGGTTCAGGTGAAAAAATGAGAACAGCTGGATCTAAAGGTGCTCCTACTAAAGCTAATTTTAAACGAGCAGCACAAACAGCAAAATCATAATGGGTAAACTTTGTCCAAGAGGAAAAGCAGCAGCAAAACGTAAGTTTAAGGTTTATCCTTCAGCTTATGCTAATATGTATGCATCTGCGGTTTGTTCTGGAAAAATTACACCTGGTGGTAAAAAAGATAAAAAAGCATTTGGTGGTAGAGTAGGTTTTAGTGCAGGTGGTTCTAGAAAAATTGCAAAAGCCTGCGGTGCTATCATGAATGACAGAAGAAAAAAAACTTTATACACATAATGGCTAAAAAAGGACTACGAGCATGGGTCAAAGAAAACTGGGTCGATATTGCAAACAAGCGATCGGATGGTTCATACCCGAAGTGTGGTCGAAGTGGTGGAGAAAAAAGAAAAAATTATCCAAAATGCGTGCCTATTGCGAAAGCAAGAGCGATGTCCAAAGGGCAACGTGCGGGTGCCGTAAGAAGAAAGCAAGCTAAAGCAAACGTGGGACCAAAACCAGATAGAGCTGCAACATTTGCTAAAAAAAGAAAAAGCATGGTAATGGGAGGATTAGTATGAGAACTGATTATGTAACTAGAAGCGGTTTTGCAAAAGGAACTAACCCACCAAGAACAAAAAAATATTTTAGACCTACAAAGTCTGGAGCAGGGATGACTAGAGCCGGTGTCGCCCGATACAGAAGAGAAAACCCTGGCTCAAAACTAAAAACAGCCGTGACTGGAAAAGTGAAGCCAGGATCAAAAGCTGCCAAACGCAGAAAATCATACTGCGCTAGATCACTAGGACAATTAAAAAGATCATCAGCAAAAACAAGAAACGATCCAAACTCACGAATAAGACAGGCACGGAGAAGATGGAAATGCTAGATGTATCAATTCCCCATAACTTGTATAGATAATTTTTTTAAGTACCCTGAAGAAATTAGAAGATTTGGTTTATCTTTAAAATTTAAACCTGAACCACAAGGCTTATGGCCAGGTACTAGATCACCAGAATTAAGTTCTATTTCTGAACATTTTAAAGATGCTATTTGTAGAAAATATCTTAAATGTTTTTTATCATCACCAGCTGTTCAATATAAATGCGCTGCTTATTTTCAAAAAATAGAAGGTGAATCTAACAAAGGTTGGGTTCATAATGATACTCCACATTTACATACAACTTTAATGTATTTAAGCCCTAATGCAGATTTAAATTCTGGAACATCAATATATAAACCTAAAACAGGTGTTGGTCCTATGATTACTACAAGGAACAATGTTAAAAAAAGAGAATTCAATTTAGGTAAGTTGAATAAAGAAGAGGCAGAAAAATTTAGAATTCAAAGCAATAATGACTTTGAAGAAACGATTCGTTTCTCAAATGTATATAATCGTTGCATTGGATTTGATTCCTCTTATTGGCATTGTGCCAATGATTTTTCTAAAAACAAAGATTCACGTTTGACTTTAATAATTTTTTGGTATGAAATTGTTAGTGGTCAATCTGGAATACAACGAAAGGACATGGAAATAATATGAGTAAAGCAACAATGACATCCGCACTTCGGGCAAGATACGAAGCAGATATTGCAGAAGCAGACGTTACAATTAATATTTATCTAAATAATTCTGTTGGTATTGGAGAGCATCCACAACATTTACAAGAGATAGATAAACTATTAGGTAAAATTGGACATGCAAAAGAAAAATTAGAACAGTTGGAGGACTTTGAATAATGGATGGACTAGTAATAGTATCAAAGATACAAAAAATTATGAAAGATAGACTTCAAGCTGTTGGGGATACAATGATTACAGGTGGGGTTGACAATATGGAAAAATATCAATATATGTTAGGGCAAGCACGTACATATCAGTATTTGTTACAGGAAATCTCTAACCTGCTAGAAAATAAGGAGCAAAAAGATGAACAAGGAAATGTTATCGACATCAAAGGAAATTCCAAAACATAAAAACGCTTTGGAAGAAAAGTATAAAGAAGTAAAAGAAAAAGAACCTTTAAATCCAGAAAACATTAAAGAACAAAAATCCCAGTTACCTGAACCAAGCGGCTGGAGACTTTTAGTTTTACCCTTTACACCTAAAGAAAAAACTAAAGGTGGTATTATCATTGCTCAAGAATCATTAGAGAAATTACGTATAGCCACTAATTGTGGTTATGTACTCAAGATGGGTCCGTTGGCTTATCATGATAAGGAAAAATTTCCAACGGGACCGTGGTGCAAAAAAGGACAGTGGGTTATTTTTGCACGATACGCAGGATCAAGATTACCCATCGAAGGCGGAGAAGTTCGTTTATTAAATGATGACGAAGTTTTGGGAACCATAGAAAACCCTGAATCTGTACTTCACAACGTATAACCATAAGGAGAAACTATGCCAGAGACAAGAAAATATGAAACAAACGAAATGGTAGACATTGATAATTCAGGACCTGAAGTTGATGTAACTTTACCAGCAGAAAAAAAAGAAGAGGAGATAAAAGATGAACAAGTTGTTGATCCTAATAAACCTATTATTGAAGAAGTTAAAACTGAAGAGCCTCAATCAGAAAAAGAAAAAGAACAAAAAACAGAAGAACCTGTTAAAGAAAAAGAAGAAGAAGTTAAAAAAGAAGTTAAGGTTCAAGAAGATAAAAGTTCTGAGAATAAGAAAGAATTAGAAGATTATAGCGAAGGCGTTAAAAAAAGAATTGCTAAACTTACAAAAAAAATGCGTGAAGCGGAAAGACAAAAAGAAGCCGCTTTAGAATACGCAAAAGGAGTTAAAGCCGAAGCAGATAAAACTAAAACTAAATTATCTACTATGGAACCAGGTTATATGAACGCCATGGAAGGTAGAGTTAAATCTGGTTTACAAGCAGCAGAAGCTAGACTTTCAGCAGCTAGAGAAGCTGGTGATATTAAAGCTGAAGTAGAAGCACAAAAAGATATTTCTAAATTAGGTATTGAAGAAGCAAGAGTAGAAATGATGAAGAAAAGAGCTGCTACTGAAAGTAAACAAAAACCAGTAGAACAACCAACTCTTGATCAAGCTATAAAACCTAAAGCTACTGCAAATGATCCTAAAGCTGAAGCATGGGCAGAAAAGAACGAATGGTTTGGTAAAGATAATGCTATGACATACACAGCGTTTGATTTACACAAAACATTAACAGAAGAAGAGGGTATGGACCCCTCTACTGATGAATATTATGCAGAAATAGATAAAAGAATGCGTATTGACTTTCCGCATAAATTTGATAAACAAGAGGTTAAGGTTACGACCAAACCCACACAAGTAGTCGCTTCAGCGAAGCGAAGTGTAAACTCGGGTCGCAAAACAGTGAGACTCACACCCTCACAAGTTACAATCGCTAAAAAATTAGGTGTGCCACTAGAAGAATATGCGAAACAATTAAATATCACGAAGGAGGTATAGGCATATGAAAAAACAAACAGAAACAAGAACTTCCCGTGCGAGTCAAACTAGAGTTAAAGAAGAAAAGAAAAAAGTTTGGACTCCACCATCATCTTTAGATGCACCCCCT
>VTLG01002854.1_pt1 | contig 16577 bp, 15 predicted proteins | sample 4694571 | NCBI WGS metagenome assembly VTLG01 (sample SAMN12604809, study PRJNA352737) | marine metagenome | biome: ENVO:00000447; feature: ENVO:00000209|ENVO:00000569|ENVO:01000036; material: ENVO:00002151; isolation source: viral sequences binned using virsorter ...
CAGTTGTCATAGCCCCTGCTATATGGGTGTTCCGTAGTATGTTTGTGGAAGTTAAACGACTTGACATTTTACTCAACAAGACACGTGAAGAATACGCTAAACGTGAAGAAGTTAAACAGGACATGCATGATGTTTTTGAAGCGTTGCAACGTCTTGAAAATAAATTAGATAAGATATTAATAGGAGCTAAATAATGGCTGAAACAGACCCTATCACAACCTCATCAGATATAGTTCAGGGGGATAGTAATATTGTACCCAACGTAACTAGTGAACTTATAGATCCAGATGCAGAAGGAACTACATTAGGTGATGATGGTTCTACGTTAAACCCTCTTTCTGATGTAACTGCAGATCAAGGATCTACAGAAAATTTAAACGTAACTCCTCCAAAACCTTCTGAAGGTGCTGGTCAGATGGATGATATTACTACAGTAGAGGATATTGGGGATGCAGGAGCGGCTCAAGGAGGATTGTCTGAAGGTGCTCAAATAGGAAATATTCAAGGAGAATTATCTGAAGGTGCTACTGCAACAGCAGCAACGCAAGAATTAGACCCACGAGCAACTACGAAATACCAACTTGATGAACTTATGAAATCCCTTGAAACAGGATCTCCTATGCCAGCATGGGCTTCAGGGCCAGTTAGAAAAGTTGGAGCAATGATGGCAGCTCGTGGAATGTCAGGGGGAGGCTCAATGGGGGCTGCGGCAATGGTACAGGCAATCATGGAAGCTGGTGTGCCAATTGCGTCTGCAGATGCAAATGCTTATGCTCGAATACAATTACAAAATCTAAATAATGAACAGGCTACAGCATTGCAGAATGCTGCAACAGTTGCAAGTATGGATACAGCCAATCTTAATGCTAGAATGACTGCGGCCGTAACAAATGCAAAAGCTTTTCTTTCAATGGATCTTCAAAATCTTACGAATGAACAAAGTGCTGAAACATTAACATACCAAGCAAAACTACAAAAGGTTTTAGCAGATGCTGGAGCAGATAACGCCAGAAAACAAATGAATGCAAAAAATGAATTGCAAATGGAAGAATTTTATGCTGAACTAGGTGCTCAAATTGAATCGGCAAATGCCAACAGATTTGCAGCAATGGAACAATTTAATGTTGATCAGGGAAATTCAATGTTGACGTACAACCAAACCATGCGTGATTCACGAGAAAGATTTGATGCCACTGTTAGATTTGCTATTGATCAATCTAATGTAACGTGGAGACGAGATGTTAATACTGCTAACACAGCCACACAAAATGAAACAAATCGTATTAACGTACAAAATGAGTTTAATGCAACAATGAGTTCGTTAAATAATTTATGGCAGATGTACAGGGATAACGCAACATTTAATTTTAATAAAATAGAATCTAACCTTGATAGAGAGCAAGCTGTTGCCCTAATGGGAATGGAAATGGCGTATAATACGGATTTATTAAAGAAAGAAGAAAAAATGAATTTCGTTGATGCCATAGCACGATTTCTTGGAAATTTAATGAGGGAGTAATAAAATGAATACTAGTGAGTTTAAAGCAGAAAATGCTGTAAAAAAAACGTGGCTTGGGTGGTTGGGAAACGCATTAGGAAAAACACTTGCACCTGATAAAAAGGAAAGTAAAGAAGACACAGGGTTTGTAGATTTTAAAAAATATATGAGAAATGTGAGACAAGAAAAATACAGAGGTGCAAACTGGAAAAAGTCTGGGCAACCTCCTCAACAGACTTATGGATGGAGATGGACAGATACTAGACTTGATATGGCTATGCGTAGGTTGCAAAATTCTGCAAGAAATAACCAATTAAACCAAATGATACAATCAGCTTCAAAAACAGTATCACCCACAACCCCTGATGAAACAACAACTAAAGTTCCTTCATCAAAAACTACTTATGGATAAATAAAATGGCAGTACCAACAACACAACAAAAACAAGGATTGGATATGTTTGCAGGAGCACCTGCAGGATTATCTTTAACAGAAGATAGTTCTAAGTATCCGTGGGGAAATCCTCCAAGAGAATCTGACCCAGACAAAGCATTGACAATAATGATAGATCGTCTAGATGATCCTACGACAAAAGAGAACATGTCAAAACTACTACTTGCTGGAATATCAATTGAAGTTTTAATTGAAAGTATGATATTTAAAGGGTTTGAGTCAGGGGAGTTTTCCTTAGACACAGGGTTGTTAATAAAAGGTCCCTTAACAATGTATATGGCAGATATAGCAGAGCAGAACGAAGTGCCCTACAGGTTGCTTGAAGATGAAAAGGCTTTGGAACGAGGTGATATTGACGATGAAACAATTCTACGTGTTATGAAAAAGAACAATCCAAATATGTTTGAGTTTCTTAACGAACAAATTAATCAGGTGATTCGTATGGGTGGACCAGAAAATGTACAACAACAAGTTTCTGAATCTGCCCCTCAATCATTTTTAAATTCTGGTAAGGAGACTGTCTAATGAGTATGCTTATGAGATTTGCAACATCTATGATGAATAACGCCAGTGAAGGAATGGAAGCAGAACACGCTGCAAAAATAAAAGCCCAAGAAGCGGCTAAAGCAGAAGAAAAATTAATCATGACTGAGCTTTGGAAAAATGAACTTGGAGTATTTAACCAAAATAGAAAAACTATGATGTCAAATCCTAACAATTATGTTAACGCAGATGGTGTTACACTTAAAAACGCTTATCCTGAATTTTTTGCTGAAGGTTACTTTAACCCAGAAAACATGAAAACTTTTGAGCAAGTTCGTGGAATGAATGCAATATTTGAATTATTTGCTCCAATTCCAGAAGCTGATGAAAAGACTGTTAAAGGACATACAGAGTTACTAAAAAAGATAGCAAATAGATCAGACAGCGAAGCTAAATACAGAAAAATGCTTGAAGGAGGACCAGATAAACATAGTGTACCTACATTTTGGCGACAGTACAGCCAAACAGACGAATGGAAAAAGTTGTTAGGTGAAGCAGGGGATTCACAGGAAGGGTACATGAAAGCTTTTCATATGTATAACAGTTTTAAAAAAGTTAAGGATGAAGACAAGGGTGAGGACAATGAAGATGTATTCCAACTTTTTAAAAATATTCCTGATCTTTCTACTACATACACGTTTTCAAGAAAAAAGTTAAATGCTACAGCACCGAGTTTATTAGGTTCTTTGACTGATCTTAATAATTTAATTACAACTCAAGGAGACAACTTATCAAAAGATATTAATGCACAACCTGAAGCTGTACAAAGACAAATGGTAACAGAATTAGCATCTGAAATAAAAGCAATGGGAACTGAGTTTTCTGAAAAATACAGACAAAACGTACCTCCGGGTTGGGGAGGAGGGGATAAAATACAGAAGTACCTAGATCGAATACCAGATCTTACTGATAACACTCTTTCGGCTGTTTTTGCATGGGCAGAAAAAAATAAAAATCCACTCATATCAAAAGTTATTCCAGACGTAATTGAAGGGGTTGACCAAAGAATAAAAACTAATATTGTAGAGCTAATAGCAAACGTTAAATCGGGCAGTGTTATCGCAGCAACTAAAGATAATTCTAGTGGATCTAAGTCATTTATAACTGGGATGAATTTTGAAACAGAAGAAGCAGCAAATCAATGGCACGAAACTGTAGGATCTCCACTTGCTACAAGTCTTGGGTATTCAACTTTTCAAAAACTATACACAGAAAATCCTCATGTGACTGTCGAATCAGTTGAACTTGCAAACACTTTATGGAATATGAATAACGAAAACGGAGTATCTATATTTGCATCGTCTAATAGTAATTATTCAACAATGTTTCAAGAAGGATTTGGATTTACTAATTTAGATAAGAAATATAAGGAACAATTAGGATATTTTCTTGGTTCGTTAGAAAATACTACACACACAAGTACTCAAATAGCATCAGCATTAGGGTTGCTTACGTCTACAGGAAATCGTAAGAGTGGGTCAACTACAAATTCAATAGATGGACCTCAGAAAAAAACTGGCGAAGCTTTAGAAAAGGGTCTTGAAAATATTCTTGATGCTTTGAATTGGGCAACTCCTACTACTGAAACATATAAAAATATCCAAGCCTTAAAAGAAAAAAGTGTGCTTGACGCAGCAAAAATGGCAGTTACTTTAGTGACGGATAGTATCAATACAGGTAACGAGATTATAGAAAGTACTAACAAATACATTGAAGCTGTTATAAATATTAAAGGAGATAAAACTGGATTTGCTAGCTGGGTTACAAAAACTGCAAGTGGGCTTTTTTCCTCAAGTGGTCAACTTGATCAACTTTTTGATGGAGATACTATTTTTGGAGTTGACAAAGCCACTTTTATGGCAGATCTTGCTGATGAAACTGAACTTAGAAATGTGGATGGTAGTTTAGCACATAAGTCTACGATGGATTACATTGAAAATTATGTCCAGACACAAATAGATAACAATGAAGGGCTTAAAGCTGTGTACATAGGTCAAGCTGCAGCTCTTAGAATGTACATTGCTTATAAAATGGCTAAATTTTTTGATCCTTCTGGGAGAATTTCAGATAAAGATTTAAAAAACCAGTTAGATGCTTTTTTTGGTGATTCAGCAATAACATCAGATGCTGCCATGATAGGAGGATTACAAGGAGCTGTAGCATTAGTTACAGAAGAGATGAAGTTGTTAGAGATGCTTGAATATGATGGTGATCTTGTATTAAGAGATGGTCAACCAAATATGCAGTACCTTAACAAAGTCAACGGAGTTAAATCCTATAAGCTTTTATTAAGAGATGCTGGGTATAAAAGGGCTTCGTTTTATAAAGACCAATATACTCCTAATCAAAAACGAGATGTAATTCAACGCACAGATAAACAGGATCGAGATGGAAATACTATTTTTCAAATTTTTGATAGGAATGCTAAATTAGGTGAAGGAAAATACAGACCAAGAATGATGGAAGCTCCATTGAATGGTTTGTTTTATTCATCAACAAGTAACAATGGGTGGGGTGGAACATGGAAATTTGTACCTTCGGCTAGTTTTTCTTCTGATGATTCTTCTTCAGAATCTTCCGAAGTTGATAGCTCATGGGAAATATCCAAAGAACATCCCGGATGGTTTAAAAGAAAAAATAAAAAAGGTAATCTTGAATGGGCTCAAGATATTAACGGTAAAATTGAAAACAGAGGAACTAATCCATATAATGTATAGGAGTAGAATATAATGGCTGAAGTAGAAACAACGGCTGAAACTGAAGGAAAAAGTATACTTGGTAAAGCGGCAGATTATGTAAGGCGAAACATTGCAGTGAGGTCAGATGCATATAGTCTCGATACAGGGGATATTGGTGAAGCCATTCCAGTACTTATTCCTGATAATATAAGAACCACTTTTGCTGATGTCAGTGCAATAAAAAAATACCAACAGTCTCAAGAATCTGATTGGGAAAAATTAAATTTGGAAAATATTTTTACAAATAATCCTGATAAATTATACATTCAAGATGATTCTGGCTTTGTCCTTTTGGATGAAAAGCTGGATAAGCCTACAGATGGAAGTACGAGCACATACCAAATAGCTAAAATTGCGTGGGATAAATACCAGAATAATGAAGAAGTTAATGCCTTTGAACAAGAAGCTTTGGATGAGTTTACAAACAAAGTTAATACAATTAATAACGACATACAATATAAAAAAGATCAAGTGCATATTCATGGGTATAATGAAGATGGAACTATTAATGAAGAGCAGATGGCTGGATTTTTGTGGTTTAACCCTAATAAGGCATTAGCTGAAAATAGAAAGTCATTAGATGATTTTGTAAGATTAAAATTAGGCGAAGAAGATAACATAGTGTTACGAAGGCTATTACGAGATAATTTTCAAACAGGTAATCCTCTTCTTGAAGGTAAAACAAGACTCACTGATGTAGGAACTTCAATACTAGATTTTGCATTTCCCCTTAAGTACACAGTAACATCGGATTTATGGAGAGCCGCATCACAGGCAGAAACAGCTTCAGATTTTTTTAATAAATGGAATGAAGGAAAAGATAATAGAGCAAGATTGAGAAAGTCGTGGTTAAAGACGTGGGAAAATCACGGAGTAGCTTTAGATCATACAGCAAGATTTAACGAATGGATAAAAGACACATGGGTCTTGCAAGGAAATGATGAATCAGAGTGGGAAAGTGTCGAAGAAGAATTAACTCTTAACGTAGACCAAGCTAGATCTCTTGCCGAATTTTCAACAAATGAAATGGGTTGGCTGGGGTTATCTGCAGCCTTTCTGTTAGAAAATGCTGTAATGAGTGTGGGAGGAACACGGCTTTTTAAAGGATTGCGTGCACTAAAACGAGGAGAAAAAGGGGCTGGTATTTCTGATATAAAAGAATATGTAAAACTTGAAAACCAAAAATTACAATGGGTTGATGAAGCTGGTATTCCAATATTTACAGCTTCATCTGTTGCAGATTTTGCTACCTTTTTAGCAAAAGATAAGGCATACCAAGAAGCTCAGAAGTTATCGTGGAAACAAGTGCTAAAAATGCCTTTTTCTCCAACGAGTTTAAAATCTAGTGATAATGTTAAAGTCTCCACTGGAATATTTGGAAAAATTAGACAACAATCAAGGATAGAAAGTGGAAGAGTACGACTAGCAGAAATTGACGATCAAATAAGTCCGTGGTCAACCCACAGAACACTTAAACAAGATCTTACACATGCCAGAACAGAAATCATTCGACTTCGAGGAAATCCAGACAATCTTTCAACAAATGCTTATAAAATTGCTGTAAAAAAAGCCGAAAGACATCTTGACAATGTTACAACTTCGTACATTCGTGAATTACATAAAATGCCTATTGGAAGTAAGACAATGACAAACCAGCAAATGAAAGCAATTTTTGGAGAAGAAGTAACTCCAGCCATAGCACAAGCCATTGCTTATAATTTGTTTAAGGATGAAAGTGTTATGTGGGCAGAAACAGCAGGGGCTGGGGCTAACATATTGACAGCGTTGGGAGCACACAGAGGACTCATACGAGGTATGGATGGTCTTATTGAAAAAATACCGAGTGTAGGCGATGGTGTGTATAATATGAAAGGGTTTCTTGATGATTGGTTAACTGACCCTATTTTGTCTAAATTTGGAATTAAAAAGTTTTTAGATGCCGATCTTAGAAAAGAAACAATTGATGGTGCTCCTATTACTAAAAGAGAATATAATAGGTTATACCAATTTCAACAACGATTAAGACAACTAGATCCATCAGTTGTTGATTGGCTCAGTAAACAAAATTCTGTGGTTAAAAAAATATATGATGATATTGTAGTATCTATAGAAGATCCTAAAGTACGAAATCAAGTAGCAGACGCTGTTAAATTATCTTTTGCACAAATGTCAAATATAACATATTTTGCTGCACTTGGAAGAAAATTAATGATGCAGATGAGCCATTCCGATATTACAAAAATGAATGGAAGATTCAGGGATGCTTTAGATGCATGGATGAAACAAGAAAAATTAATAGATGCTCAAGCAACAGCCCTAAACAGTATTACAGAAATAATTGGGCGTAATCCTAATGCATTTGCCAACACAGCGGCTGGCAAACGTTTAACAGATTATCAAAATAAATTACAGGATGCTTTAAACACTTTTAAATTACAAGACGAAGAAACAACACAATTTCTGTCAACTCAATTAGATACTTTACAGACATGGCTTAGTGAACCATTAAATTGGAGAACAGTAAAGCCTGACGAACTTGAAAGTATATTACAGACAGCCATTCAGGGTAGCGAAGTTTTAGTACCAGATCAGCTAATAGCTAATGTGGCATCTGCAGCTGAATTTCTTGGTAAAGAGAGAGAAGGTGTTGTAACAGCAGTAGGAAGTGCTGTAAAAAGATTAGATGACATTTCCATGAAACAGTTTGATGCAGCAGGTCAACTTGGACTTATACAAGACTTGTCAAACGCAGCAACTTCAAATTTTGTTCTTAAGAATATCCTAATGAGCCAACGAGCAGAAAACATATACAAACCATTAGAAAATATAGCACACCCTGAATCAGGACTCCCTATTGAAATACCAGCTCATTCTTTGTTCACTAGAATGCTAGCAGACGATATTGCTACAAGTGGAGATGATGTAAACATATTGGCACGATTTTCCAGAAATAGTAATTTTTCTCAGTCTGTAGAAGGTAAATCTTTTTTTAAAGCTTTAAACAATTCTGCAGATAGAGCATTAATAAAGTACCAATTATTCACTGATATTAACGCAGGTACAATTAACCCAGCAGTTATTAAAAGGCTTAATAAAATACGTGAAGGTCAAGATTTAGAACCAATACCTTTAGATACACCTTATGAAAATCTTACAGGGAAAACAGTAAAACAGCTTTGGAATATCGCTAATCAGATGAGAAAAGATAAACTTGGTAAGGACATTCATAAGATAAATAAAAGATGGGGTATTGAAAAAGGGGATTCCCCTTCTGCAGTACAGACTTATCTTTTTTACAGGGATCTGTTTAAACAAACTGGAGCAAGAGAATTACGAGAAATAGGGCTTACTTTAAAAGAACTTGAAGACTTTAGAATATATGCAAGAGACAGAGAATACCATTTAAAAATAACAGATCCAAAAAACACAAAATTAGAAGCATGGAAGAACACAGGTAACAAAATTACTAAGTTCATTGATCAGGAAGCTGCTAAAATGACGGTAACACTTCCAGATGGAAGTACAACAGATGGGTTATCTTATTTGGAATGGGCAAGAACATCTTATGAAATTGAAATTGCAAATAGTAAAATCCCCGGAGGATTTCACGCTATCTTCATGAGCCAATTACGAGAAAATCCTTATTCACCTGTTCGTGTATCAGATCCCCAGCAAATACGATACATGACAAAAAAAGTAAATGGAAAAACTTTAAAATTTGCTGTTCCTCTTGTTAAAAGTGATAAAAACATTGTAAATAACGCATTAGGACTTACCTTTATCAAAAACGTATTTAAAAATACGGCTGATTTTGAAAAAGAAGCTGAAGTATTGGCTTTTAGAAGTGCAACGGTAGAAATGTGGGGAAAGCCTGTATACCCAGATTGGGCAAAATTAGAAAATGGAACTCTTAACCCAGACATATATTCAGATGATTTTATGAAAGAGCTTCCAGAATATTCAGAATGGCTTGATGAATTTAATGAAATACCTAAAGACAAGCGTACCACAACGCAAAAAAGATTTTTTATTAATAAGGTAAGGCAGAAGTTAAATGGAGATACACACAAAGTTATAGATGCAGACACAGAATTAGGAAAAGAAGCTTTGCAATTTGTGGAAAACGCTTACGGACTGATGATTAAAAAACTATTTGCCAATGGTGAAGTATACACGGATCTTACCCCAGCAAATATAGATACTTTAATTACTGGAGATGTAGTATCAAAATTAAATCAAAAACTAAAGTTTAGTGGAGGAGATCTTCCCCAATCTGGGTATACCATGAATACATGGTTGACAACAACTGTAGGGGGGCAGAAAGAACTAAAAATTGCTCAAGACTTTTTAAAAATACCTATTATAAAAAATGGAGTAGAAAAACTATATCAAGTAAAAAATCTAGATGCAATTTTAGACAGTGAAACTGATTTACGAAAAATACTACAAAGCTCAGAAAAGGCTGCAAAAAATTATAATATAGAAGTGGATAAGCTAAACAAACAAATAAACTTTCAAAGACCTACAATGATAACAATGGCTGAAAATCGTGATCAATATCGTCAAGGGTTTTTAGAATTTTTAGATGTCAAAACTCCAGAACAATTTTTTGATCGATATACTGGGAGTTTAGAGGGGGTTAGTTTAAACGATGCAGGTGCTATCCGACATAACTTAAAAGTATACACCAAAACAATGATAGAGGATACCCTCGAAAGAAATAAAATGCATTATGAGCATTTAAAAAAGTATGGCAGAAAAAATTCAAAAGGAAAAATGGTAAAAGCTACTCAGAAAGAACTTGCTGCAGCTAAAGCTGTAACAAATCCAGAAACTGTGAAAGAGGAAATTTTTGCTTCAATGAGAGATCTTTTATGGTCAGGCATAAGGAGAAAAGCAAAAGCTAAACCTCTACAAGTAATGGGAATGGGTAACAAGCCAGTTACAACCGTTGCAATGAATGATCCTATAACAGCTATGCTACTTCTTGATAGAGATGATATTACAAACTTATTTAAGGATTTTGGAGTAGATGATGAGCATTACGCTAGTATGAAAGCTATTACAGCACATATGGTGCAAGTTGCAAAATATTACAATGATGTAGATGGATTTCCAAGCATTAATGATCCTCGCTTAACTGACACAGGTATAATTTCTCGTGCTTTTAACTTAGCAAGAGGTCTTGTTAGTAAAGAGTATTTAGCTGTAGAAGCTGGATTTAGAATTATGAAAGATGATAATCTTAGAATGATGAATTGGCTGATGAATGATAAAGAGGGGGCTGTCCTTATCGGAAAAATGTTGGATAAGCCTGATTCTTTTACAGATTGGAATGCAAGAACACTATATGAAAGAATGTCTGCATGGATTGTACGAGAAATGGCTTCTAGACCGGGCAGATCTGTTGCGAATTGGGCTGCCCCTGAAGATATAGAGAATGAAGATGACCCTGCAAAAATAAACAATGCAACAGAATAACAAAGGAGAAAAAATGCCAAAAACATATCACAAGAATACAACCATCCGAAAACCAATGTTTTATGGTGGTACGGCTACAACTCAACCTGTAAAACAGGGAGTTGCTATAGGGGGAATGACTCCTAACATGCCAAATGTAATGGGGCAATCAATGGCTCAAGGAATGACTCAAGATAAGTTCCGTAAAAATGCTCCCCATATGATGAGACGTGGTGGAAAAGTTAATAAACGAAATCGTTCGACTTATTAATCATTTCATTCCCTGTCTTCCGAAGATAGTCTAACAGGGCTGCAACTTTAAACGTTCCCTCATAGTCAGGGATACTGCGTTCCATTGCTCGTATGAACTCTTCGGAATTGACGGATTCCATTCGCATATCTATCTTTCCATTTTGGTCTAAATAAGCCGTAAAGGAAAACAACTCAGCTAAACGATTACTGGGCATCTACACTCTCCAGCATGTTTATCTTTACATTGTAGCAATCAGCCCTAAACCGAAATCCATTATCAGGATCAACCATTCCTTTTTTAAAGAAGGTTGCCCTATCAAAATATTCTTTTTTTCCCAATTTCCCCAATATCCAAGCCTTTGAAAAATCATTCAGTACACGTACAAACACGTATGCATCACACTTTTGTTTTGTGCCATGTGCAGCAATACTACAGTCATAGGTATCTAGAGGTGCAGAGTTACAGCGTTTAGTCTTAACGTCTATTCTTGTTTTGTCTTTTAACAATAGATCGTAATCATAAGTATTATCCTGTTTTGCGTTAAGTTCATCAGCAACAACAATCTCTCCTATAAACCCTGCCAAATTACCTGCCCCATTTGTAATAGAGTTAGCAAGTCTCCCCATATCTATAGCCTTTTGTCTAGCCCTGATAAGCTGACCCCCTGTTACATCAATTTCTTTCACTGTGCACCCCCTATGTCTACAATTTCACAAACTCCAGCACTGCATGCCAATTCCTTGTTGCCATTAGTGTGATCTTCTTTTTCGTATTCTGAAAGTTTTTGAAAGTCAATTAACTTTGGTGTGTTCTCCGATAACGTAAGATACTCTTCTTCTGTACAATCTTGATATGGAGCTTGCTGATAAACATGGTCGTCATATGGAAGAAAGGATATGCCTGACACAATATCAAAGTTCTTGTATACCCACGCTCCAACTTCCATCCACTCATCTTCCTTTACAGACACAGTTATAGAAGGTTTGTGCTCACACCAATGTTCGGCATAGATTTTCCATAACACTAACTGATCAATAGCTGATACATCTTTTCGTGTAATAGCATTACTTGGAGCTTTTATAGGAAATGAGAATACAGATGTATACGTTGGTTTGGTAACATCTGGTTCACAAGGCACACCTTCTGCTTTTAAAAACTGCGTCAGGGGATCGTTGTTATCAGCACGAACTGTACGGATGTAGTGGTTATTATGACGAGCGTGAATACCACTCGATGCATCAACGAGTTGCGACACAGTACCTGAGGGTTTTACACAAGTTATTGCTGCACTCTGAGGGATACCCAGCAGTGAGGCATACTCTTGATTGGTATCTATGGCTACTTGTTTCATGGCTTTTAACCACCGTTCTGAATCGGATGTTTTTGATAAAACGTTGTGATCCATGATACCAGTTAAGGATACACCCAATAATCGTTCTTCTTCTGTGTTCTGTTTCCATATTTTCCTCAAGTATTTAAAGTCTGTTAGCGTTGATTGGAATGTTCCCAGTATGGTAGCCATACGAACTTTTTGTTTTAAATCTTGTAGTGTATCATCATTACGAACTACAACTTCCGACAAGTTGCAAAACTGGTAGGGTCTAAGAATAATTTCTGAACATGGGTTTGTTCCCCAAGCATACCCTGTCTCTCGTCTGCCATTCCGTGCAACCTGATTGTCGGATGCTTCACGATTAAACATTCCACGTTCCCCGGACTTGGACTCATACAGTGCAAGCCATTCACGCATGAACGTTTCCATCTCTGGTTTAGTCTTGTAAGCTATGCTGTTGTTTGACAGTGCCCTTTGTGTTTCTGCGTTCCACCAATCGCCTGACTTAGCGTGTCTCATTTGATCATCATTTAAATTAGAAAGACTGATGAGGGCTGATCGTCTGACCCCACCTACAACCACCACCTCACCAATCTTGCACATAAGGTCATGACACTCAATGGGATACAGTTTACGACCTTTTGCCTTTTTAAATAGCTTAATTGCAAAATGATACAAATCTATTAAAGGGGCAGGTCCACTTGCTCTACCCCCCATAGTATTTAGCTTTGCACCTGATGGTCTTACACCTTCCACATCTAATTCAGGAACTTGACCAACATACAACATGGCTATTAATTCTCTTAATGCTCTTGCCCAACCTGCTCTTGAATCAGCTACTGTTATACGAGTTGTGCTGTCTTCAAAGTGTTCGTTAACTGTTGGGAGCTTATCTATGTTTCGTCTTTCGACAGAAAACCCTACACCTGTTCCACACATCAGTATGTACATGCACTCATCAAAAGCACGAGGACTATCTACAGGAATGTAACTACAGTTGTACCCACATACGTTGTCTCTTGACAATGCAGCACCTGCAGTCATCATCGCTCTCATGGATGGCATTACCTTTAGATCTAATATGTGTTGTCTTAGTGCAGGATATAAACCTATGTTGTGACTTTCTATATCAAAATTATATTCTTTCTTTACGTGTTCAGTAATATAATCTAAATACCTGTCAACTGTTTCTTCCCATGTTTCTCGTCTTTCCAGTGAATCATCCCACCGTGCATACCGAGATTTGTGGATAAAATTTTGGTAGGGAGTTGGAAGATTACTTTTCATCTTTTTTAGATTCCTCGACAGGCTCTGCCTTTTTCGTAAAGAACTTTTGCAACATCTCAAGTTTATCGTGATAGTCGGCAATCTTCCCCAATTCTACTTCAATTGCTTCTTGGATGTCCTGATGTTTATCATCGACTCCACTAATTCCTACAGGGTTATTTAACAAAATTTCTATATTTGCTACATGTTTGTTGATGTACCCTAGTAAATATGATTGTTGTGCTTTAATTAGAAAATCTCTCATTTTTCTCTCCTTTGTTAAAAATTTTTCCTCGTAGAAACATCACCAGAGGGGTGAAACGACATGCCTGTGTATGATTGTACCAGAAAAATCATTCCCCTGTGCTCTTGCTTTGCATAACCTCAATAAGACGTTTTAAGTACCATTCAGCCTTTTTTAAGTCCTCAATAGGCTTGCCCTTGTGTCTATAACGAAATAAGTACTTAATAATTACCCCTTGAAGGTAATATTCGTATCCATCCCCTGTAGCTGCACGAATCATATCAATGCATTCTATATCAGAACTGTTATAATGAGGTGGATGGTTTACCATATCATTTTGTTTTACTGCTTCTTTATAACTCATTGCTTTTTCCCAAAATTTACTTTTACCACGTTATCTAATTTTTGCATAGCTTTATCTTTCATGTCTTCTGGAAACCTATCATCTTTATCGAGTGCCTTACGATATTCAATTCTAGATATCCCTGCACGTAATATTCGTTTAAAGTCCATGTCCAATAATTCCAGCATCCCTTCTTGTGCAACTGCAGCAGAACACGGATTTTCATGATCCACTATGCCTGTTGTGTCGTATGCCGTCATAGTAAACTCTTCTTCATTTACCTTCGTAAGAATAATATAATACCTATCAGGTAACAGCGTATGCTTTTCAATATCATCGGATAACATTTTTTAACCACTCCTTTGGTACAGATTTTTCAGCCCAATAAAACTCATGTCGGTTGCACCAATCAGCATATGTTGTGGAACTACCTTTATATATTTTGTTTTTACAGTTGGCAAATACAAAACGAATATCATACTCTGGACATTGTTTTTTTACCAGAATCATTTTTGTTCGATCTTCTTGCGTGAGTTGCCCTTTTGCTTCAATGTATATATCTGTCTCTGGAATATAAAAGTCCGGGGTATAGTGACGGATCTTAGGAGTGTAGGGTATTCGTGTAGTTTCGTATTCAAAGTTGCCCCCATCATTTTTTATTTTTAATGCAACGAGCTTTTCAAATTGTGATCTGTACATTGGCATTATGAAAAAGTCTCCTTTATGTATTCCATTCTTCTGGATAATGTTTTTGCCACTTCTGGAGAATGCTTTTCTAAACTATCCAACTCCCTTTGAAATGGTGTGATTGGAAGACATATAACTGTCTGCCCCCACAATTTCTGTTGTATACTCTTAAATTCTTTTAAAACTAATTCTTTATCTCTGGACTGTGTAGCCGAAGATAAATGACCTTTGGCTGCGTAGTTCTCTCGCAACGTTACAGGGATGCCTTTAAGATGTCCTCTAAGAACAGCTAACATCCTGCCACCACCCATCCCTCTGCGTGACTCTACGTACAAACAAGCCATGTGAGGATTCAAGGATATAAACTCAACATCATAATCTTTTGTGTACACTAGTGGCACTACACGCTCCTCTGTACATATCTTGTATACCACACTTGAGGTGGGTTCTTAGCTTTTGATGTAATTTTATTTTCGTATCGAGCATCAGCCCAACAATGTTTTTTGTATTCACAGAACGTGCAAAGTTTAGGCATCATTCTGTTTTTGGTTCGTAGGGTTTCCCCATCCTGTCTGTACGTTTCCCAATCATCTTTAAACTTAGCTTTTTTAAAATCGGCTGTCTTGACTGTTCGTACAATATCATTAGCCTGTTGCAAAACTCGTGTTCGCTCTTCCCCAAAATCATCTGGAGACTCTACAACTGCCCACTCTCCTGTGGACTTGTTTATAACGATCCACCCACCAAAAGGTAGTTTGTGGGATTCTCCGTACAGATGCCCTTGTGTTATGTACCCAAACGCATCATCTTCCTTGATCGCATCATAACCTTTACCAAACTTATTATCAAAAGAATATGGAGAGGCTGACTTAACATCCCAGACTGCCTGTTTACCATCTTCTTCAATAATAACATCCAACGTTCCCTTTATCGTTTCTCCGTCAAGTTCCAAACTACAACGTGTCTGTTCCTGAACAATATTTACTCCAGATGCTTTCATAACCAGCATCGCTATGGCTTCAATCACATCCCCAAAAAGAAAACGCATAATATCATTGTATGAACCTTCTTTTGAACAGTTCTGCCGTGCTAGTATCTGCTGGCATATTGGTCTTCCAACACTTGACATACGCAAAGTTGAACCAGCTTCTCTATTAAATTGTTTTTTGATTGCTTTTCCACAAGCATCTTTAAATTCTTCTAAGAGGTGAGAGGGGAGTTTTACCTCCCCCCTGTTAGCCCTCTCTAAGAACTCCTGTATGTTAAGCAGCATCAACATCGAAATCTTTCGCTAGGTCTGCATCGCTAGATACAGTTGCCTTTAACGCTTCTTTGTGTTGCTTCATAACATTAGCATTGGTTGCAGAAATAGTATCCTTAAAGTGTTTCACCAATTCCTTATCGGATTCTGATAAGGCTTTTATTGATGAGCCCTCTGTAGGTACAGGCACAAAGAATGTTACTGAACCTTTTTTCATCTTGGCAGTTTTAAGATTAATGCAAACCTTCTGCATAATCTTTTTCTGTCGAGTCAGTCCAGTAATAAAATTATTCATCGGCATGAACCCAGATTTTTTAAAGTATCCAATGACAGGCAATTCGTCTACCAGTACTTCACTACCATCTGCATCCTTCATTTTGCCTGTAACTACGCCATATAAGACTTGGTTACACGCAACAGCTTTAGAAGTAATTAAGCGTGGATCATCGTCTGACAAAGATCCGACTTCTTCCTTTGCCAATCGACCACACTTGTTTC
>VTLG01007204.1_pt1 | contig 16573 bp, 23 predicted proteins | sample 4694571 | NCBI WGS metagenome assembly VTLG01 (sample SAMN12604809, study PRJNA352737) | marine metagenome | biome: ENVO:00000447; feature: ENVO:00000209|ENVO:00000569|ENVO:01000036; material: ENVO:00002151; isolation source: viral sequences binned using virsorter ...
ATGTCTCAGATACGTTTCCTGGTAAAGCAGGAATAATATCAACAGAATTAGTAAATGTTCCCGTTCCATCTGTAAGGTTACTATGCCGAACAACCACGTTTCCACCATGCGTAACATCAATATCTGTTGCCTTGTCAAAACGTAGTCTTACAAACTGATCTGATACTGGTTCAACTAATAAATTTGTAACATCCTGTGGTACTGCTGTCTTACCAACAGCTTCAAAAGTAATATTGGTAGAAGTTGCTGACAGTTGATCTAAAACATTGTATGAAAATACTTGGATCGTATATGTTCCTTTCCTACTGTTCATTATTTCAAAATCAGGTCTTGATACCTTTTCACTTATAAAGTTTTCATCTCCAAATCTATAGTTAACTTGATACTGCACAACACCGACAATAGGTTGCCAACTGATAACAATCTTTGATACAGCTTGGTTATTAATAGGAAATATTCTTTCAACAGCATTTAAACCACTAGGAGGTTCAGTAAGTGAATTTAATTTAGATACAGTTCTTGCTGTTAATGCTTCGCCATCTTCAATAAACGCATACTTGCCTTCAACATAAGACAAAGCTGTAATTGCATAATTTATACCATCCTGTTCTTCTACTGTAATTACTCTGAATAATTGAGATTGAACAGTTACGTTTGATATAAGCCAGATAGTGTTTACGTTAGGTGTCTGTGAAAAAGCAGAACTTACAGTTATAGTCCCATTTGATACAGATGAGATTGCCCTGCTTTCAGCCGTTCCATCGGGTAAAAGTACACTTAGGGTTGCATCTCCGACAGGATTTCCGCTTGCATCTACAGCAAAATCTGTTGCAGAAGTATCATCAACAGTAACAACAGTTGTGGAAGTGACAGTTTTCAATCTTCCACCTCTTCTTACTCCTGCTCTTACTGGATCTTGTATTTCAATAACTGCACCGGGTCGTACAACTATTCCAGAATCTATGGATGTTGTGAAAGTGCAGACCTCAGATTCATTATTTTCAGCGAAGAGTATTGCTTTGCCCAATCTTCGAGCTTGACCACGGGAAGTACAAGCAAATGCTTTTACCTGTTTGACTACAGTACCTATCTTGGATTTTATTGTGGCATCTTCCACAACTTCAAAATCCACCTCCTGACTATCCATGTTGTAGTAAGAAACAGATACAACACTGTGTCTGGTCTTGAGACTGCTTCCTGCATAACTGAATCCACCTTCTCCGACATTTGATAGATTGAATAAATAACTTGCATCAGTTGGTTTGTCCTGTGTAATTGTTATCGAACCAGCAGACCAGATAGGCATACATCTCATAACACCAGCCAACTCATTTATTAAGTCAAATGCTTCTCTCGGACTTTGAATATTTACGTTGCAACTGAATCTTGCTTCCTGTCCTTCAGCACCATCATCAACAAGCGTGTTAGCAAACTTACTGGCTGCTACAAAACTGAAAAGATCAAGAGAACTGTCTGTTATATGAGCACCAAATCCATATCTGTCATTAGTTAAAATATCGAGCAAAACCATCGCAGGGCACGAAGTCCATACCGCAGCACCCATTACACCATTGAAAATATATCCGTCTGGGTACACTATCCTGCCCGTTGTACTATCTACACTTGGTGTACCAGAACTAGATGCCCCTGCTCCCGGGATTCTTACCTTGATGCCTCTAATTCTAAATTTACGAGCAGGAATAGAACTAAATTGCATCGAATCTAGTCTTATTGAGCTATATGCACTATTCAAATATGTTGAAGCATCATCAATGATCTCTCCAAAACTTGTCCACTGAAAACTGTCTCTTAAATTAGTATCTGTGCTATCTGCTGTAACTCTACTGACTCTTATATCAACAGGAAACGATCCAGTAATATTTACACGATAATCTTTTTGGTACGCATCTCCACTTCTACCTCTGATAGTGTCAGTAATAACATCTGTAAAACCACCAGAATTATATTGAACAGCTACTTTTAACTGAACAGAAGAACCTAATAAATCTCCAGCATCAGTGGCCTTTTGTAATTGTGGAAATGTAATAGATACTTTCACAGCATCAACATTTGTATTTGTTATCTGACGAGTGACAGGGGTGCTTGCAGTAACTTCGACACCAACACTTGTAGTTGATACGCTACTTTCAATTCCAGATATTTTTGTTTGGCTGCCAGTACCAAAACGAGGGGTAAATTTTACATCTTGAAAGTTAAAATCTGTAGTTTGAGGGTCTGTTGAATCTGCTGTTGATCTTAGTACTGGAGTGTCATTAAGAAAAACATCTTTTAATGCAGCATTATTGTATGCAGTTGTACCTTTTGTTCTGCCTTCTTTTGATGCTGTTGCAAAACCCTCTATCTCTCCTTCCGAGACAAGATCAAGAAAGGTAGCAAACTGTCTACTATGTAAAGTATCAGGTTCTCTTGTCGGTTGCGGAGGAGAAGGAGGTGGATCATTACCTTTTGCACCTCTTATAAGATGTTTCTTTTCAATCATGCCTGTACCTGTTCAGTATCTACGGAACCACTGATCACGACTGACCCGGTAAAGATTTCTCCGAAAACTAAAGGTACGGGAGTTCCTGCTCTTCCTGTTTGCTGCGTTCCACCAAAACTGAATGATAGCCTGGGATCTTCTTCAGAGTTAAACTCTTGTCTTTTAGGTAATGGAGTCAGCATTTCCGATACTCCAGTAAGCACTAAAGCGATACCCAAATTTCCTACTCCTGCCATAAATGCACTAGGGGCTGCACCTGTAGCTATAAAACCTACTCCTTTTGACCCAAAAGAAAACCCTGCACCTGGAGCTGCTATTGCTAAACCTATCAGTGCTGCTCCTAGTAATATTTTTCCGAAGCCTCTACCAGCACCACTTATAGCAGGAACAAAATGTATATCCTGTTTTCCGATTGGATAATCAATTTCTGATTCATCTACTGCATAATTACCGACTTTTACTTGGTAATATTTTGGACTCATATATTTCTCTATGCCTTCAAAATTATTTATTAAAAAACTGACAGCACTTGCTAAAGTATCAGCCTTAACTTCAAACTCCTTATGTCCTACAAATTCTGCGAGTTCTCCGTATAATTTTATTTTACGAAGCATAACGATACCTCTTTCCTGTACATTTTAGTAACCAAGGAGAATATGGTTCTCTACAAGATAGTCTATCGGTTAAATGATGAAGAACATCATCTCCAAGAAAAATAGCCACATGATTTAAAGTTGAATCTAAAATACTCATCAATAAAACATCTCCAGCTTGTAATTTTTCATCTGGTCTAAGTTCTCTGAATCCTGTTCGCCACGCATAGCTTTCAAACAATGGATCTTTCATAAATTCTTCTGGAGTGATAGTTCTTTCATAATCTTTCAACTCTATACCTTTTTCCTGTTTGTAATAATCACGAACCAAAGACCAGCAGTCTGTTATCCCCCAGACCCACTGACGGCCAAGTAAGGGTGCTTCATATCCCTGTGGCTCGTAATATCCCCATTGTTTTGTTTTTGGATTTACTATATGCCAGGGAAGTTTACTTTGTTCGCAAGCAACTTTATCTGCCTGACTAGCAACAGGTGGTGTTGTCGGGTGGCTATGAACAACAGCAGTTATTTCTCCTAAATTACTTGCTTTGACATAATCTTCTGGATCAAGAATAAAACATTGATGTGCTGTCATTGACAGATTACGGCAGGGATAATATCTTTCTTTTCCTCGAATATTCAACAAAAGACCAACAGATTCTTTTGGATCTTCTGTTTCAGCATGATTAAGTGCAGATTCTTTCCAATTCATGTTGCAATAGTACCAATAGAAGGAAATTCGGCTCTAGTGCATTGTCTTTGTGGAGCACGAATACCAGCAATGTCAAATACAGCAGCTAATTCAAACTGAACTACATCTCTATTTTCTGCTGATTTTCTGTCAACTTTGTATATTTCCTGCGGAAACTCTGCTGTGTTATCTGGTGTGCCATAAGGATTTATGTCTCCAGGAAAATTAACAGCATCTAAAAATCTTGCAAGAGTTCTGATACGAGTAACAGTTGCACCTGTTAAATCATTACCAGTAGTTGTATTATTTACATCAATTAAAATAGCACTTATAGTACCGAGTGCATTACTTACAGTCAAAGTAGGTCTGGGTAGTTGTCCTTTTGTAAAAGCAAAACCTTCAGCTTCTATCGGAAATCTCTGATATGTGTTTCCTGCCCATACTATTTCTCCGTTGTCTTTCAAAGATGAACCAGCATGAAATCTGTAAACTGTAGTTGCTCCATGCAGACTACTATCTAGTGTAAGAGTAAATAATTCTATTATTGATGATGGGTTTATGTTCTGAAGATCGCTGACAATAGCAGAACTGCTCATGGTTCAAACACCTCTCTAAATGTTGCTTGTACTGTGGCTCTATTGTTATATGGTATAGATTTTGACCAATTTTCGCAAACAAATTGACTTGCACCCGATAAAGTAATCGAAACATTACCACTATTAGTTGCACTGGCAGCAGCAGTAACAGTAAAAACATTTGAATCCGTTACTGAAGCAACGAGGAACGTACCATCGGTTGCAGATCCAGAAGTGTAATCAATAGTAAGCTCATCTCCTACAGCTACACCATGACTTGTAATTGTGATTGTTACTGTAGTGCCTGACTGAGAGTAAGTTCCTGTCTTTGTAAAACCTTCTCCCGGTGGGGTAAAGGTAAAGCTGGCACTGTCATTGGCACGACTGTCAAGGAAGCCTTCTATGGTGTCTGCATCTGTTTCCGATACTTCAAAAGTAAAATTATAAACTTTTGGATTCTGGTGTGCAGCAAGTCCAAACAATATTCTGTGTTCGTAGCCGTCAGCAAAACGAATTGTTCTAGTTAATGGTGCGGATCTCTTTTGTTGTCCGTATGTTGGTGTGATTGAAGGGAAGGTAGCCATTATGCAAGTAAACCTCCAGGTCTTTTCTGTTTAATTAATTCTGATTGTACCGCTACTGATATAGCTTTACCCAATTCCCTACCTTCCTGTTCATCTCCTTCTACATTAGACCCAGTAGCATCTACATTTACAACAATACTTGTAGATCCACTGAGAGCATGGTTTGGTGTAATCATTCCAGATACACCTGGACTAAATAATTCTGGACCACGTTCTCCGACAATATAGTCATTTCCTCTTCTGACAGAACCTCCATTTGCTTTCATAAAAGTAAAACGTGATACTTGTTGTTCGGGAGTTAAAGCTGCAACTGCACTACCTCCGCCCCCACCAAACAATCCACCAAGTCCACCAAGTATTGAACCAAATAATCCTCCACCTCCTAATGTGCCCTGCATATTTCCAAACAATGCCATGTTAAATGCAGCATCTATCAGTTTGTTAAGTACATTATTTAGTACATCGTTCAATGTAGATGTTCCACGAATCATTCCTTGTATTCCCTGTGCTATGTCAGTTGCTATTGTTTGAGACATTCTTTCAAATGCTGCTGCTGTTTCTTCTGCTAACTTTCTTTCTCTTTGAAGCTGATTTAATCTCTTTTCATTTGCTATAAATCTTTCCCTATCCACTATTACTCCTTTATCTTCTAGTTCTCTTATCTTTACTTCTATTGCGAACTCTTCAGCCGTTAAATCTCTATGTTGCTCTAAAAATACAATTTGTTCTTGTGTTTTCTTCATAGTTGCTTCCGCTACTTTTCTTTGCAATTCTTTAGCGTCTGCTATAGCCTTTTCTATATTTAATTGGTCTTGTATTTCTATTGCCTGTTGGTCTAAGTCTCTGAAACCTGGGATACCTTCTTCATTTGCTCTTATAGCTCCTATTTGTGCTCTTCTTAGTCTTTGTTCATTGATTTCAGTTAATCGTGGATCATCAAATATGTTTTGGTTAGCTTGATTAAGAGTGACAGTTCTCTTTACACCCTCTGCAAGCATTTTAAATATTCCAGCAGAATTTATCATATCTGCAAAACCAGCTTGCATTTGAGTCATTAACTGAGCAAAACTATTTGCTAACTCTGTAGTATCTTTTCCAAACTCTTCTAAAGAAGAAACACCCTCTGAACCAACTAGACCAAGCATTTTCTTTCTTGTTTCTTGAAAAGCTGCCTCTTCATCTCCCAACTCTTGAAGTAATTTTATGTTCTTTTCAAATTCTGTTCCAGTAACACCTAATGCTGCTGTTAAGGCTTCTACATTTTTAGTAGCAGGATTTAAAGCACTACCTAATTTTGCTGCTTCAACTCCAAACTGTTGAATAGGTGTTGCAATGGAGGTTGCAAGTAAACCTCCTGCAAAACCTCCCATCTGACCACCAACTAGAGATCCTATTCCACCACCTAATGCACCAGCACCAGCTACTAATGGTCCTTGTCCAAATAATAGAGGAAATGCACCAGAAATAATTGCACTTGATAAAGCTCCCGAACCACCGCCACCTCTAGCTGCTCCTCCAGTTGTTCTCCCTACACCGCCACTTGCTTGTTTAGTTCTGGCATTGCCTTGCTGTTGCAGAACTTTTAACTGTTGTTGATCTACCTTTAACTGTTCCTGTTTTCTCTTTAATATTTTGTTTTCTATTCCAAGTCTTTGACCTGTCTTTTTTATTTTTTCCTGTTCATTACGCAGTACTGTTCTATTTGCTTTTCCACCTTGAGCTAATTTATTTAACTTTGATATACGCTTCTCAAGATTATTTAGCTGCTTATTAACAGTCTTGGTATTCAGTTTTATATTAACTTCGTAATTAGATGCCACTAATCTCGATAAAACATTACATTTAGTTTAGCGTACCTTGCGATATTGAGCTTTCTTTTTCATATCTTCATACGCTTTTTCTTCTCTTTCACCTTTTAACCTAAAATATGCGTTCCAGGCATAGAGTTCCTCTACAGTCATATTCTTTTGTAAATGACCTAAAGTAATTCCTAAAGTTTCTGCAACGAAAAACTGTAAATATAAATAATTATCTTTATCAAGTTGTGCTTTTTACGGCATCGGGAGTTGCCTCCTCGCTCACTTCTTGCATTTTAGTCATAAGTTCTAATAGAACTGCTAGTGGTATCTCTCTTCTTAAACTAGGTTTGTCAGCTTCAATAAATAGTTTCTGACCACTCTCATCTTCAGCTTTATTTATTATTACTTGGAGAGCAAAGTCTAAACTTCCTTCTTCCTGACCCTTGTTTGTTCTTATTAAAGTAGCATTTATGGCATCTCTATCTGCAATAGTTAAAGGTGTCCAATATACTTTTACAATTAGTTCTCCATCTTTGTAAATTGGGTAGCTACTTTTGTTAGCTATGCTAAATGCTTTCTTCAGCTTGTCAATTGCTCTTTCTGTTGGCATACAAAATAAATTAGTATATTCATCTACTATACTACTACTTTATTACTTAAATCCAACCTTTTTGAACGCAAATGCTATATCTTTGTTGATAAGACCACCTTTTGTATAGATATTGTACCAATTTGGTCCGATTGCAGTTAAAGCGTGTTGTCTACCATGTTCGGCATAAGTAACGGGATTACCTTTTAAGTCAGGTCTTGTCTGACCTGGTGCGTTGATAGCAAAACCAGCATATTTAGCTCTGTTGCCAACAAATAAGTCTTGATTCAATGTTACATTGGGTACTCTAGGATTTTTTATCTGCCTAGCTGTTGGATCGGGTATTAAATAATATGGAAAGTCTGGTTTTCTTTTCTTAGTTGCCTGGACAGGATTTTTTGATACTATCCAGTTTTCTCCAAATGTTCCTGTCCACCACGGACCTTTTTCAGTAAGAGAACGTACTACTGTTTTTGCAACTTCTTTTTTTCCTTTAGTTATTGCCTTTCCTAAATCTTTAGTAAAGTGTTTTTTAAAATCTTTAGGCATTGGCAGTAAAATCGCAGCTTACAACAGCTAAATAATGACTATCTTCCTCTACATTTACAGAAGTCGGCCCCTCGATTGCCGATACTCTAGGAGTTACTGAAAATGTATCTGAATATCCTGGAGCGTTTACTGAAATCAATCCATCAATTACTGATTCCGCTATGGCAGATGCCACGGCACTTCCCTTATGTGGTGGTGTCATAATTCCACATCTTATAGATCCAGCATAATAATCTGATGCAGCACCATGAGTTTGAGTGGTGGATTGTGTAAAGTCCAGACTTACCATGACATATTTTTTGTTTTTACCCGGAGTTGTAAAGGGCATATTGTCAAAAATTACTGTAACTGTATTATCAGCAGCAGTTACGGCAGTTTTTATTGCGGTTTCAAATGCTGCTCTTGCGTTTACTAAAGTCATTAGAAAATAACATCAATGCGAAATAGATATTCTTGACCACCTTTTACAGTAAGAACATTTGTAATCTTGGCTGATCTGGTAGATCCAGAAAACGTAAGAGTTATTTCATCTTGTAATAAAGGCTGACTGTCTCCTATCAAATCTGGTGTTACATATAACCTTGCTACATTTTCCTGGAATCCAGTTTCTTCTGATGATCTAACAAATTCAATCGGTACTTTTATGCTATAACTGACATCAGTTGTAGATATTGCACCAGTTGAGGTGTTGTAGACAGGAGATGTTTTTCTTGTATAAGTAATACTGGTATCTAAAGAATCTCCTAAATCAGCTATAACCTGTTTGGCTATATTCTTTAGTGCTGTGTCTAGTTGTCCTGCCATTATCCTCTAACCGCCCTTAGTTGAAAACTTCCTGCTCCACCTAACATATACGCTCCAAGATAACTTTGAAGCCACGGGTAAACATCTAAAATATTATTTACAGATCCAGTGCCCTGACTTGCGGTGTTGTACTTAACTTGAATATCTCCTAGTTTTACTTCTTCAAAGTTTCCGTCTTTTCCTGTAGTTCCTGTTATTGCATCTGTATCATTTGCTAATGCCCTGGCTAGTTCATATTGTGCATACTTTATGTTGTTTGGTATTGCAGTGCAAGCTAGTTCTACTCCATCTACCTGATAATTATTTCTAGGAAACTTTAATGCTTGACTGTCATCACATCTATCTCCATAAAAAACTAAAGTATCAATCCATCTTGTAGCTGATATTAATGCTCTTTTTTTCTGGTCATCTGTTTTATTTGTCCACGTTGAAGAATCTGGAGAGGTATCGAAGTAATCATTAGCTTCAGACAAAGTGACATAGCTATTAGCAGTTTCACTTTTTAAAGTTGCAATTATGGTAGCTGCCACGATTATTAAAGTAATTTAGTTTTATTGTAGCGTAAAGAAAAAACCCCACCAATATTTGATGAGGTTTGATGACCACAATTTAATGTTAACTATTAAAGAGTTGTATTATCAAGTGGTGTGTTAACTGTTAACTGAACAATAGGGATTAAGTCAGCATCGTATGTTAATGCCCACTTAGCTTTTGCACCTAAGTCAGAGTTTGTTGGGTTGTCACCAGCATCATTCCATTTAGTACCCATAATGTGATAAGTACTGTGATAATCAACTGAGATAACATCCTGTTTAGAAAGTACGTTTCTTTCTGCTTCAATAGCCAAGTCCTGCTGAACACCCTCAAGGATTGTTCCAGACTTGATTAAGTAGCAGTAGAACTCCTTAATGTGTCCACTTGAACCAGGAACTACAGAGTTAACTGAAGAATCAACAACTACATTCATACCAGCAAATTGGCCTACTGATGTATCAGTAACACCAACACCACCGCCACCCCATTGGATGCCAGTTCCAGTTGATAATGCAGAAGTAGAGAATGTCAACATACCAACCTGATATAGGTAGTAAGCAACAGATGGATGAACAACTAGAGTATCTAGCTCTTCGCCTCTTTCTCCAAGAAGTGATCTTCCTCTAGCAACTGTAGCTGCTGTTAGATAGTTAGCTTCAGCAGCACCAGAAGATGCAGCAACCGCTAAGTCAAGAGCATTAGCTGATAAAGCAGTACCAAATAGACCATGAAGTTGATAGAACAAACGTGTTGAGTTTAGTTTGTTAATTGCATCTGCAAGCTGGTCTCTGATATGACCCATTGGATCTTCACCAGCAGCTAATACAGCTACATCATCAACAGCATACGCAAAACCTCTATGACAGATGGTTGCGATCTGTGTTCCTGTACCAATCTTCTGTGGTGTTAAGTAACCATTGTTGCTAGTACCCCATGTTGCAGTACCATCAATGATTTCTTCAGTTGGAGAGACAGGGTTAAATTCTGGAACTTGTATTCTTGTTCCACCTTCTCTTGAATCAAGTAGTGGGCTGCGTACAACAGCACCAGACTTGATAAATGCACTACGCTCTTTGATTGCTTCGGAAACGTATGCAGCAAAGTTATTTCTCTTAACAATGTCCGCTAGTAGGACACCGCCAGAGTAATTCTGAAACGGAGCAGCCATTCAGATTACCTATTTAAGTTTTTTGCGATCCCCTAGTCACAGACAAGGGCATTAGTCTCACGGAAACTAATTACTTTTGAGCCTCTTGCTTGAGCACTGCTGCAAGCTGAGGGTTCTGTTCCGATATTAGCATTTGTTGAGTTATATTGCCCGTTTTCCAAGGATTTACTTGACCTCCAGAAGCATTTGCAACAGGACTTGGTTTTGCTCCCATTCCAGCAGCAGAACTTGGCTTGAAATGATGTTCCCAACCACTTCCGGGATTCTTAAGAGTGCTGAGATAGGTATTGAAATCTTGCTCAACTCCGCCATTTAAAATAACAACTTTACCTTCAGCATTTCTTTTTAGATTGCTTTGCAGTAATGACAAAGTTTGTTCTGCGTTTATAGCTCCTAAATTACTGATCGCAGCCAAAGCTGTCTGTCTTGTGGAAGCCGTTTCATTGGAAATTTTCATATCTTCTAAACTTTGCTTCAAGGACATATTTTCCTGTTGCATTTCCTGGTTAGTCTTATTTGCCTCTTCCCAAAGGGTTTTCCATTGACCTTGATCTTCTAATTCCTGTTTACGTTGTTGATCTTTCTGTTTGTAAACATCATCAAGTTTGGTTTTGATGCCTTTAAATTTTTCCTGCTCATCTGCAACCTGTTTCTGTAAAGCAGATAATTTTGCTTCATACTCTGCTTTTACAGAATCAAGATTTGGTGCTTGTGGTTGTGAAGTAGTCTCAGCCACGGGCTGTTCAGCGTTGGTCACAGACTCAGGCTGAATTACTTTTTCTTCGATTGCCATTGATTACTCAGATAATGCACTTGTGGACTTTTTCTTTGAAGCCTTTTTCTTTGGCTCTTCAGTAACTTCAGTTGCTACTTCGGGTTCTGGCTGAAACTCAACCATCTCCCACTTATATGATCCATCAGATTGAAGGACCCTATCTAAAGATTTTGTCATTAGATTTTTATGTACTTATCTACTATTCTAACAGATTATTCAGATTTGACCTCATTAGCTGAAGGTAGTACCTCTCCCTGAATCAAAATATCTCTGAACTCTTCTCTATTAATGACTTGTTGATCAAATAAAGATGTTAAGGCTGTAATATCTTGTCCAATCAGCCTCTCAATATCAAAATCTCTACTAATCTTTACCTCTGGTGGTTTGATTCCTACATATTGGGCTGAGAAATTAAAGGCTTTTTGTAGTTTTTGCTCTAGTTCCATAGAAACCATTGCTAACATAGAGTTTGTGTCTACACGATCTAATCTTCTTGCATCAGCAGATTCAGCTACAAATTTCTGTTGTGATAATGTACTGATTCCAAGAGTTGCCATCTGCATCTGTAATTCTTTAATCTCGGCAGACTGAGCATCAAAAGCACTACTCGCTGGTTCTACATAATAAACTTTGTTACCAGGCTGTGTAGCCATTGCATAGTTAACAGATATAGCAACGTCTTTAGTCTGATCGTCATATCCTTCCATTACAAGCATTGGTTGAGATGCAACGTGCAAACTATGAATCAAATCAGCCTGTCTTTGGAAATGTGCAAGATTTAAATAAGCAATATCCAGTAAAGGTGGTTTGCTTACTAAATTTTCTGTTTTACCTGAATAAATAGTAACTAAAGGTATTTCTCCAAGAGAAAACTCGCCAGATTCAACTTCTTTATACTCTTCGCCTGTAGTCTGAGCATCAAATTCTCCTGCATAAGAATTATCTGCAAGGTCATACATCTCATCAATCTGATCTGTTTTACGAAATACTCTATATTTACCAGGTTCAATAACTCTTATCTGTTCAAATACTTTTTCTCCAAAGTCTCCATCAGGTAATACAGCTTTTTCAGCTATTCTTGCCTGTATAAGATTTCCGTAATTAGATTCTCTGTCTAATCTCCAACCATAAAGATTATTTGGATCTACCTCTATCCAATAGGGTCTGCGGTTTTGCTGCCTTTCTTCGGCAAGACTAACAGCACCAGATGGTGCAGGGTAATCAACAAGTATGTGGCTTTGTCCGTATGTGAGAGAACACATTAATATTCTTCGTGCGTATTCGTCTAAGTCTGAGCCACAACCATCAACATCTGCCTTAAACATTTCTGTCCAGTAGGGGTCGCCTATTAATGTTATTGGTTTTCTTAGTACAAGACCCGTAGCTGCTCTAATTAATCTTTGTGTGAAGGGAGAGAATACAGCACGATTTACTCTTGCCATATATGCTGTGTAATCTTCTCTTGGTTCTAAAGGTAAAAATGCTTCGCTGTTTTCTCGTAAATATTCTGTTCCTTCTGTAACTGCTTTCATTATCTCCCAACCCTTCATCATGTCCAATACGGCTCTTGTTCTAGTGAAAGGGCTGTCCGTGCCACCGAGAGTGGTGGAAGTAATTATTTTTGTTCTAATTTGACCTGGGATTGCGTAAGTCATAAGTTACCACTTTGTTTTGTTGGCCCAAAAAGCTGCTGACATTTTGCCCTTAGCTATATTTTTGGCATGACGGGCTTTAAAAGACCTTCGTCTTGCTTTATCTTTTTCGGTTTGGGGATTTTTCCCTGCACCAGATACACCCTGTTGACCATAGCGTATTAACTTTATTTTATCGCCTTCTTTCGCTAAAACCACATGAGATTTAGTGGGATGGTTAGGAGTTCTTTTAGGTTTGTTAAAACCCGAAAGACCAAATCTTTTTAATCTGGGATCTCTTTCGCTCACTTTCCTACCTTTTTCATCGTCATATTATGAGCCTCGGTAAAAGTTTTACCCTTTAACATTAGTTTTTTCATTTCTTCCATGTGCTTCCTAGTATGAGTACCCTTTTTCTTATGCCTGGCTAGAGCATCTTTCTGTCTTTGAGTTAGGGTTTTCATTTTTTCTTCCTCTTTTTCTTGGAACGTAGCTTTTTCAAATCAGCAGCAGTAATCTTATCCCTGGGAGGAGCAACAGCAGCAAGTTTGCGTTGCTTCGCTGAATAAGATGATTTAGGCATTAGATAGCGTTGGTAATAGCACCAGAAGATATAAAGCTAACGCTTACAGTTTCTAACTCACCTGTTGTTGCAGATAGACTTGTTCCTGTAACAATTCCACTAAAACTTACTTTTTTACTACCAGAGGTGTCTAAAAATAATTCAAACTGTGCATCACCAGCATCTTCAGCTACTAAAACATCATCTATAAGATTCTCAGTTTCATTTCCACTAGCTGCTGTATATAGAAAATCAACAGTTCCAGATGCAGAAATCAATCCACCAACAAAACTTCTTGATGTTGCTCCATGAGCAGTTACATCTAATGTTTCTTTTGTTGTGTCTAAACTCCAGCCAGTAGTTGATACAACTGCTTCAGTAGTACCAGAAGCGTTCTTAAATTTAACAGAACCTTCCTCTCCACGAAAAAATGCCATGATCCAAAGAAAAAAGAGTATTTATAGATAGTTTAACTTGTTGTTGACTTTTTTACAGTACCTTCTTTTAATTTTCTTTGATATTGTTCACAACGAGGATCCCATAAAGCAGGATTTCGCTTTCCTTTCACTTTTTCAATGATGTCAAGCATCTCATCAGTAATTTCAATCATTTTTTCTTAGATTTCTTTCTAAGTATATCAGCATCCGCTTTTCTTGCCCCTCCCCTGCCACTGATGAAGCTGTTTACTCTGCCCATTGCCCATGCAGCCATTGGTACGTTGCGAGATCCAGAAGATAAATATGCTCCCTGTCCTCTGCGATACACCCGGGCAAGCTGTCCATAAGTAAAACGGCTTTTATCTGCCTTTTTTCTTAGTGTTTCTTTTGTTTTTTCGTTTAGTGGTTTTGCTTTTGGTTTCATCTTGGGCAGATCGTGACTTGTTAATAGCTTTTATATCAATATATTCGCCTCTTTTGTACTTTTCGGCTGTTTCCTTAATTTCTTTTGCCTTTGCACTGCGGTTTCGAGCACCCGTAAGGTATTTACTGGGCACTCCTGTCTTTTTGTCTCGTTTTACCCGTTTAAACTGTCTCACTTCTTCTTAGTTTTTTTCTTCTTTTTCTTTGTTTTCTTCATTGTGGAGTGATACATGGTAAAAAAGTAAACTCTTAGTATATTCTAAACGAAGTCTGGCCTAATGTCTCTGGTTTGGCAAGGTTGAATTGTTGCAGACAAAGATACCCAAAAGCATCAAACGCATGGTCAACTCCGAGGTTTTTATTCGGTAGTCCTGTATTCGGGGCATAAGTCAGAGTTCTGAGTGCTTTTATCAATTCTTTACATCGTGGGTGGATAAATGTTCTGCGGTTTCCATTCGCATCGTACAAAGCTGTATTTACTGATGTAATTTTATCCCTGATCTTCCAAGGGGATTTCGGACTCATAACTGTAAATCCACTCCTTCTAAGGATATTGTGGTCCGTGACGCCTACTCCACTGGTTTTTCTCGCACTACCAGTAGGGTCAGGACACGCAATTATTCGCCTGTCCACCCCATACCTTCTTATAACCTCCTCCGCAAAATCCCAGGTGGTTGCTCCACCCGTCAACATGATCTCATCAAATACATAAAGACAGTCGTTATGCTTCACCGCACAGATTCCCGCCATAGGGTCAACGTTAAAGTCCAGCCCCAAAATTAAAGGTAACATCTGTAGATCCTGTACTTCACTGCTGATATTGTCATCGTCAAAACTTACCGCCACCAATCCAGTAAGATTTTCAAAACTTGCCTCGAACTCCTGCTTGAATGTTCTTTTGTCCAGTTGAGCCTTGGCTGCCTCGACTTCTTCAACTGGAACATTGCCCCCGTCTACTGTGGTAAAACTCCATCTCCTCCAATCGCCACTAACATCTTCTGGAACGTAGCACCATAAATCATAGAACCAACTGGCCGTGCCATCAGGTGTTGAAATGAAAAGTGCCCATCCCTGTTTATCTGCGAGGGCTGGTCGAATAACTTGAAACCAGACATCGGAATCCATGAAGGCTGCTTCGTCTAAAACAACACCAGCTAAACTTCGACCTCTCAGCGTAGTTGCGTTTTCTGTTCCCTTCAATTCGATAAGTGAGCCGTTTATCAGTTCGATCTTTAAATCTGTCTCGTTTTTTGATTGTATCCATTCTCTTGGTACGAGTTTTTTCAGTTCCTTCCATGCAATGTCCTTTGCCATGCGGTATGTAGGGGCACAGTAAAAATATGTCTCGCCCGGTCGTTGGATAGCAGCATTTACAAGTTCAATACAGGATAAATATGATTTTCCGAATCTTCTGCCAGCCACCAGTACCCTGAATCTGTTCTTTGCATTGAACACCTCCCCCTGTGCCCATCTTAATGTCAGGTTTTCTCTTGTTTTTACACTCATGTACTACAGATTAACCTTAATTTTGATGAATTTGCTAGTTTTTATCGACTAATTTGCTATTTTAAGGTTATTATTCAATTAATAACATAAGTTTCAGTCCGTGACAGAAGCAATCCTACAGAATTTTGACGATAGATCCGTTCCAAAGAAAAGGAATCCAGGTAGATCGCCAGATATGGTTATAGAACAGAGAAGGCAAAGGTTATACAGGAGACAGTTGGAAGGTCTGCCAGCAAGACATCTGGTTTTAGAACATTCTTCAAGAGAGGGAGTTTGTGTAAAGACTGCATGGAACGATTGGAAAGAGGTAACAAAGTGGAATGATGAGGATTGGCAGAAAGATAGAGAGAATATGATCGCCCGTATACAGGCCATGAGGGTCAGGCTTTTTGATAAGGCTTGCAAAAAAGGTCAGTTTCAGACCGCTGCTCAGATATTGGATTCATTAGGTAAAGTAGTAGGGGAGAGTGTGGAGACTGTGAACATAAATGCTCCAGAACTGGCTATACGAATAGAAAATCAAAAAGATACTTGACACTATTGTAGTATAGTACTATAATTAATAATGTAGAGGCAAATAATTTGTAGATTTATCAGTAGGTTCAGGGCTCTGTCACACATTTGACACACATTTGCAACACTGCCCCCGGGGTAGCAACTAGCCGGGAGATGCGGGGCGGGGAGATGCAGCCAGCCACCGAACCAGTAGCAACATATTTTTTTTTGTGCCTGTAATTTTTCTTACAGCAAAAAACGATTTGTCCTGGGGAATCATCCGAGCCAGACCAACTGCACCTACTGAAAATTAAAATTAGTACTTTACAAGACAGCAAGCAAGAAAAGACAAAAGCCA
>VTLG01014189.1_pt1 | contig 16572 bp, 23 predicted proteins | sample 4694571 | NCBI WGS metagenome assembly VTLG01 (sample SAMN12604809, study PRJNA352737) | marine metagenome | biome: ENVO:00000447; feature: ENVO:00000209|ENVO:00000569|ENVO:01000036; material: ENVO:00002151; isolation source: viral sequences binned using virsorter ...
TAGGAGTGCTAGGTATCCATTTCTCAACAAAGGTTGAATCTCTGTAGATTTCATAACACTTACCATCTTTTACAGAATGATCTATAACGACTTGTAACTTCAAATCATTAGGGTAACTTCCCACTGGAATATTATCTTCGTTGGGGCATTTGACAAAGAACTCTTTATCTTTTTTGACTTTGGGTTTATATTCTGGCGGCTGTGGTATATCTGGTTGTGGTTGTTCTTGCTGTTTTACTGGATCTGTTGGAATAAATTTGTCAGGGTGATATTGTAAAGCCTCGAATGTTGGATAACTTACAACAGGATAATCTAGCTTTGGTTTGTCAATAATGTCTAAAGTTGTTGGATATTGTTCCCATGTTCTTGTTCTGGGAATATAAATTTCTTTTATCTGTATCTGTGGTATTTCAATTCTTGGGATTTCCAAGTTTGTTCACCTTTGGTGGTTCTGGTAACTGTACAGATGGCCCTGTGAAATCTGGTATCTTGTTACCCATCACATCTGGTAACTTATCCTCAAGACTTCCCATTATCTTGTTTTTCAATGTCCTCTCAAATTCTGGGCTTTGCATATAGCGAATTGCTACATATCCGAAAGCGGCCATTGATAATGACATCAAAAATGACAAAATGGATATAATTTTTATAACACGATCAAGCATGGTTAAAGAAGCAATACTGAAAGCGATTTCTCACACATTAATTATATCAATGCTGATAATTATTCCAACTGTTGCACCGCTTTATTTAGTTATGTCTATGATGACCAAGCAGATGGTACACCAGAAACAGTTGTAGGTGTTTCAATTTCTTTTATTTTATCTTCAAGAACTGTCTCTATTTGTGCAACTTGATCTCCAAGTGCTGTTTTTACCCAACCTAAAACGGTAGAAGCATCTAAACTTGCAAAAGCTATGAAATCACTAGGTAATGACTCAGGTTTTGTAAAATTTACTTCTCCTGTTTCTCTTGCTTTTTCTTCAGAACCAGAAATACCTTTTACTCTATAAATTACTTTGGTAACATAACCATCTGAAACATCACGTTCCATTGTATTTATTTCCCAAGTTTTAGTAATTGCCATGACTTTTAAACAACCTTAATTAGATTCTACTTTATTATTGGTATTAATCAATTTTTCTAACTTTTCAACACCACCTTGATCTTTAATAATTTGTCCTACAATAATATTTCTGTCATTTTGTAGCTTTTTTATTTTTTCGGTAGCTTCAGATTTTATTTTTTCAATATCTTTATCTAATATCTCTACTTTTTTTGTGTTAAATTCTATAGAATCTTTTGTTTCTGCAATTAGTTCTTCGGGAGTCATAATAAAAATCAGTGTTATTTAATTGTAGTTGTTATATAAAAATACTGCAATATTAAGAAATAGTAAGAGTAACTCCACTATGACTATCATAACCATTTGACTCTACAACCACACTACCAAATATTTGATTAGTTCCTGCGTTTATAGCTACTGCATAACTTGTGTTGCTTTTTGTGGCCGTAATACTGTTAACTCCACTTCTATTGTTTTGTAATTCTACAACGTTATAAGAACTTGTTTGAAACATATTTCCACCTAATACCGCAGCAAAAGCAGCATAATGAAAATTACCATCACCAAATCCCATAGTGAGTTTTACATTACCATAAGCCAAACCAGTTATTGTAAAAGTTTTTGTTGTATTAGCAGCTATACTTTCTCTAAAAACTTGTTGTGCATAAACAATATTTCCACTTGAACTTTTTTGTCGGTATTTGCCATTTAATAAAGCACCAGTTGATTCTACTTCAAAACGATTGGCGTTATCAAAATATAGCAACACCCCTCCATTAGTTATTACATCAACACCGCTTTCTCCACTTGTAGGCTCTAAAAAAATACTGTTTGCTGTTTTTGCAATTAAATCGCCAGTTATATTCTCTAAAAATGATTTTGTTCCATTATGAAAAATACTTAAATCACTGGAAGTTCCACATCTTAATTTAATATTATCAGGCAATAACAATGCGTCTCTTCCAAACTCGTATGATTTTTTCCATGCTGAACCATTCCAATGATGAAAATTCATATTTGTAGAACTATTTGCGGGCAAATCATTACCATCTGACATTGCCATTAAGAAGGCATTAGAACTACTACCTGTCCATTGAATACTATCTCCCGCTACTGGCCCTTGAAACTGGCCGATCCATTTAGCGCCCGAAGCAAAAGTTTCTAGACGCTTTGTATTATCGTAAAATATTTCTACTTGTCCGTCTGTTTCAGCAACGAGTTTATTTTCAGCAAGTAACGATTGAAGATGAATACTTTGAGCCCTCTGAAAAAGATTACCATTATTACCACAATTTATAATATTGTCCGTGCCATCATGAACTAAAATAAAATCGTTTGTACCAGCATTACCCATTTGAATCTGTGCACTATCTGGTAATTGAATATGACTTGTGCAACCTAATGTCCCTACAATTGAAACGCCAGAGCTGGTTGTGCCTAACCTAACTACATTATCGAAATACAGGTCAACTTTTCCATTATTTTGTGTTAAAATTCTATTTTCTGACCCTGCTGAATTTGTAAAAACGTGTTGACCATCAGCCCTAAAAAGAAGCTGACCACTGTCTGTTTCTCTAATAAATAAGTCTGTTCCGTCATGAAAAATATCCCCATCACCATCTGTACCAAATTTACAAACTGAATTATCAAGAAACTCAAGAGCATTATCTGATTTATCAAAAACTATATTTCTTCCAGATGTAGCACCTGTAAAAGTAACATCTTCATTAAAATTACTTGCTGCATCTACATCAACACCACCAGCTAAAGTAAATAAATTAATAAATCCATCATTTGCAGCATTTCTAAGTTTTAAAATATTATTTGTCGTATCAGCATAAAACTGAAGAGCTATCGTAGTTGAAGGTGCTGAAGAACCAGAATTATTTGAAGCTATTGCTTGTAAAACACTATTTATGTCTGCTCTCACGTTGGCTCCAGTGGAGTTATCTATAACGTAATCATGTTGAGCCATTTTTCTTTAATTTTTCTTTTAGGTTATCATAATTTAAGAACCTCGACCAAAACCAGTTGCACTATATTTAAATTCCCTATTTACATGACTACTTCCATTTTTTATATCTATATTAAATCCGCTACCTGTGATAGAAGATAAAGCAAAGAAATCACCACTTTCTGCGTTTTCTATTGTTATTCCAATACTGGGTAAAACAGAATTTGCAGCAACACTTGTTCCAGACTGACCTGTAAAGAAAGTATTAGTAAATGTCACAGATTTAGTAGAAGTTCCTGAAGAAATAATGCCACCACCTGTTGCCCCTGCATTGCCAAGACTTGTTTCTGTTCTGCTTTCTAATTCTGCTGTATATCCAAGTTGGTCTATTTCTATTGATTGTGCTGGGTCATCTGAATCCATTTCGCATCTAAATTTAAAACCACGACCAACATATGTTCCGTTTACAAAAGGATTAAATCTTGTAAAATTTGCTCCATAGGTACAAGCTGTTCCAGCAGATATTGTTGCAGATGTAGCTGAAGTTACTGTAAATGTGTTATCTGTTTTTGATGTGATTTCATAGTTGCCATCTGTAGCAGAACCAGCAGTAAAATCTATTACAACAAAATCACCAACAGAGTAACCATGTGAACTCTTTGTGATTGTTATTGTCGTACCGCTTTGTCCGTAGGTAGCAGAAACTGATAAATCAGGATCAAGGTCAGTAACCGCAACTAATAAAGAAGCACCAACATCAAATGCGGTGGCTGCATCAAAATCAGTCCAAGTATCAATATTTCCTGATCTTTTATCAATCAGGTCGTTAGGATAAAAACCTTGAGTTACAAAATGTCTGCGTAATCTTAAAGGTTGCTTTCCTCCTAAATCTAAAGTATTTGCAAATTCATAAGACCCACCTGTTATATCAACAGCACCAATAAAGTCAAAATCAGCAATAGAGTCAAAATCTGGCTCATCATCAAGTGTCACTAGTGAACCAAGAACAAGACCATTAACATCATCAGAGAAAAAACAATCAACTTTTGCACCAGCAAAAGGTGGTGAGTCAGTATCTTCTCTGTCTGTTAAAACTGTTAATTTTGGAAATGGATCAGGGCTGTTTACTATTACTGAAGTTTCACCAGAACTTAGTCTGCCACCATCATCACGAAATTTTAAAATGTATTCTCCACCATTTCCTAAGTTTGGAACAATCGATTCACTGACATTACCAGCCAAAGCTGGTATGACATCAACAGAATTTGTAAAAGTTGCAGTTCCATCACCAATATTACTGCCTCTGACGACCACGTTGCCTCCATGCACCACATCAACATCTGTTGCTTTATCAAACCTAAGTCTTACAAATTGGTCGTTAATAGGTTCGATTCTTAAGTTTGTTACATCTTGAGGAAGTGCTGTTTTTCCTATTGCCTCAAAAGTTAAATCATTTGAAGTTGCAGAAAGTTGACCTTGCACGTTATAACTAAAAACTTGAATCTCATAAGTTCCAAGTTGACTATTTTTTATTTCAAAATCAGGTCTAGAAACTCTTTCACTCACAAAATTACCATTTTCAAAACGATAATTTACTTGATATTCAATTACACCCACTATTGGTTGCCAACTAATAAATATTTTTGATACTGCTTGATTATTTATAGGAACAATAGTTTCTACAGCACTAAGGTTTGATGGTGGTTCTGTTAATGAATTTAAAATAGAAATACTTCTTGTTGGCAATGATGAACCATCTTCAATAAAAGCATATTTGCCTTCAACATAAGAAAGTGCAGTGATGGCATAGTTAACACCATCTTGCTCCTCAACAGTTATTACTCTAAATTTTTGTGCTTGAACTGTGGTATTTTGCAGTAGCCATATTGTGTTTACATTTGGTGTTTGAGAAAAAGCAGAACTTACAGTGACTACACCATCAGCAGAAATGCTAGAAACATCTTTAGTTTCTACAGTCCCATTTGGTAAAACTACACTAAATGTTGGACTGTTATCAGTTGGCAAATCTGTGTTATTTACATCATCAACTGTCATAACAGTAGTTGATGCAACGGCTTTTAATCTTCCCCCTCTTCTTACACCAGCCCTTACAGGGTCATTAATTTCTATAATTGCTGCTGGTCTTACTACTGCTCCAGCATCTATTGAAGTTGTAAAACTTACCAACTCTGACTCGTTTTGTTCAGCAAATAATATTGCCCTGCCTAATCTTGCAGCTTGCCCTCTTGATGTACAACCAAATCCTTTAACTTGTTTTGTTATTATTCCAAACTTACTTTGTGCAGTTGTATCTTCAACAACTTCATAGTCTATTTCCTGACTATCCATGTTGAAATATGAAACAGCAACAGCAGTATGTCTTTGTTTTAAACTACTGCCAGAATATGAAAAACCATCAGAGGATATATTGCTTAAATTAAACAAATAACTTGCATCTTTTGGTGAATCTTGGGCAATAGTAATTGTTCCAGCAGACCAGATAGGCATACAACGCATTACCCCTGCAAGCTCATTGATAAGGTCAAAAGCCTCACTTGATGTTTGAATATTTACATTGCATGAAAATCTAGCCTCTTGCCCTCCTAGCCCATCATCAACAAGAGTGTTAGCAAACTTACTAGCAGTTACAAAAGAAAATAAATCAAGATTGCTGTCTGTTACATGATCGCCAAATCCATATCTAGTATTTGTGAGAAGATCAAGTAATATCATTGCTGGACAATTTGTATAGGTTGCTGCTCCCATGACTCCATTAAATATGTAGCCGTCTGGGTACACAATTCTGCCAGTTGCATTATCCACAGTTGGTGTGCCAGATCCGCTTGCTCCTGCGGCTGGTATTCTTACTTTTATTCCTCTTATCCTATATTTTCTAGATGGTATAGAACTGAACTGTTGAGAATCAAGTCTTAAAGCGTTATAAGCTGAGTTCGCATAAGTTGAGGCATCATCTATTATCTCTGAAAAACTTGTCCATTGAAATGAATCAATCAAACTTGAATCTGTGCTGTCTGCGGTTATTCTTGTCACTCTTATGTCAACAGGAAATGCACCTGTGACTTCTACTGAAAAGTCTTTTTGATAAGCATCAGCAGTTCTTCCAGTAACAGTGTCTGTATGAACATCAGTAAAACCGCCAGAATTATATTGAACAGAAATTTTAAATTGAACAGTAGAGCCTAATAAATCACCATCATTTGTTGCTTTTTGTATTTGAGGAAATGTAATTGAAACTTTTATTCGATCAACAGAGGTGTTTGTAATTTGTCTTGTAACTGGACTTGCTGCTGTGACAGTTACACCTACAGGAATTGTTGATTGACTACTTTCTATACCAGAAATTTTAGTTTGATTAGCTGTGCCAAATCTTGAATTAAAAGTTACATCTTGAAAATTAAAGTCACTTGTTGCTGGACTTGATGAGCTTGCTGTAGATTTAAGTATTGGTGTGTCATTAAGAAATACATCTTTTAAATATGCATTTTTATACGCAGTTGATGATTTATCTGTAATACCTTCTTTAGAGGCAGATGCACTGCCCTCGATTTCACCTTCACTTACAAGGTCTAAAAATGTTGCAAACTGCTTGCTGTGCAGTGTATCTGGAGTTCTTGTTGGTTGTCTTGGTGGCGGTGGACTTGGCTTACCACCAGCACCGCGAATATTTTTTCTTTTGTCGGTCATACTTGAACTTGCTCCGTATCAATGCCTCCAGAAATTACAACTGAACCAGTAATTATTTCTCCATAAACCACAGGAACTGGAGTTCCAGCACGACTGGTCTGCTGTGTGCCGCTAAAGCTAAATGATAGTCTTGGGTCTTGCTCAGAACTAAACTCAGGCATTTTGGGCATCGGAAATAACATACCACTAACACCACTGAGAACTAAAGCAGCACCAATACCAAAAGCAGCTTTAGCTCCAAGAGCAGCTTTAGAAAATCCTATACCTTGCGCTCCAAAAGAAACAGCCTTTCCAGCAAAAGCACCGAAAGCTCCCATACCAACAGCTATTAAAGCACCACCAAGTAAAACTCTTCCTAAATTTCCTCCAGCACCTTGTATTACAGGGACAAATTTTATTTCGCTTCGACCTATTGGAAAATGTATTTCTTGCTCATCAATCTCCTGTTCATCAACTAAAACTTTATAATAACGATTTGCCATATGACTCTCTAACTGTGGAAAATTATTTATTAAAAAGCTAACTGCTTGTCCAGTTGAATTAACTAATGCTTCAAATTCATTATGACCTGTAATTTCTGCTAAATCACCATATAATTTTATTTTATTGAGCATAACGTAACCTCATGCCAGTACATTTAAGCAGCCACTGATTGTATGGCTCTCTACAAGATATTCTATCTGCTAAATGATGTAAAACATCACCATCTAAAAAAATCGCCACATGATTAAGTCCTGTTGCCATTATTGACATAAATATTAAATCACCATTTTCAAGTTTTTCCTCTGGTCTTAGTTGTCTGAAACCAGTTCGCCATGCACATTTTTCAAACATAGGATTCTCAATAAATTCCTCTGGGGTTGTTGGTCTATCCCAGTCTCTTAGTGTTATTCCTAATTTTTCTTTGTACCAGTCTCTGACCAAGCTCCAGCAGTCTGTAATGCCCCAGACCCAGTGTCTGCCGATCAAAGGTGGTTTATATCCTGACGGCTTATAAAACCCCCACTGCTCTGTTTTTGGGTTCACTATATGCCATATAAGACCACTTTCCTCGCAACTAATCATATCTGCTTGACTAGCTACTGGTGGAGTAACAGGGTGGCTATGAATCACAGCTAAAACTTTGCCGCTATCCTCTGCTTTTGCATAATCTTCTGGGTCAATGATGAAACATTGTTGTGAGTAACTTGATAAATTTTTACAGGGATAATATTTTTCTTTACCTTTTACATCAATCAACAAACCGCATGACTCTTTTGGGTCTTGGTCTTTCGCATGAACCAAAGCATCTTGCTTCCAACTCATATTCTTATACGACCAATACTAGGAAAATCTTTTCTAGTGCATTGACGTTTTGGCGCACGAACTCCAGCCAAATCTATCGGAGCAGCTAGTTCAAAGCTTACAGCGTCCCTTGTTTCAGATGCTTTTCTATCTATTGAATATATTTCTTGAGGAAACTCAGCATTTGGGTCTGGTGTGCCATAAGGGTTTACTCCTCCAGCAAAGTTAACAGCATCAAGAAACTTTGCAAGTGTTCTTATCCTTGTTACTGTCGCACCTGTCAAATCATTACCAGTTGTTGTTTGATTAACAGAAAGAAGTATAGATGTAATAGTTCCAAGTGCATTGCTTACAGTAAGTGTAGGTCTTGGAATTTGACCTTTTTGAAAAGCAAAACCATCTGCCTCTACAGGAAATCTTTGATAAGAGTTACCAGCCCAAACAATTTCACCATTTGAATTTAAACTTGATCCAGCATGAAATCTATATGTTGTAGCAGAGCCATGCAAAGCCGCAGTTGTTGTAAGTGCAAAAAGCTCAATTATTGATGAAGGGTTTATCCCTTGAATATCGCTAATAACACTAGAACTCATGGTTCAAACACCTCTCTGAATGTACAACTTAGTTTAGCTCTGTTGTTGTAAGGAATTGATTTTGTCCAGCTTTCACAGACATATTGGCCAGCACCTGAGACAGTGGCAGTAACATTACCACTATTTGTTCCACTTGAAGATGCTGTCACAGTGAAAGTATTTTGATTAGCGGCAGTTGCGACAATAAAAGTTCCATCAGTTGCAGAGCCAGAGGTAAAATCAAGAGTCACAGTTTCACCTATAGCAATACCATGATTTGTGATTGTTACAGTAATTGTTGATGATGATGACTGAGAATAAGTGCCAGTTTTTGATATTCCCTCTGCTGGTGGTGTAAAAGTAAAGCTTGCCTGATCGTTTGCTCTACTATCAAGAAATGCCTCTATAACATCTGATTCAGTTTCTGTTACATCAAATATTAAAGAGTAAATTTTAGGATTTTGATGACTAGCTAATCCAAAGAGAATCCTGTGTTCATATCCATCTTGAAAGCGAACAAGCCTTTTGTTTGGGTTTGATCTTTTAGAAAAACCAGCATAGGTTGGATCAATAGAAGGAAATGTAGCCATTATGCAAGTAAACCTCCAGCACGTTTTTGGTTAATTATTTCTGACTGTATAGCAGCCGCAAGAGCTAGGCCAAATTGTTTGCTATTATTTTCATCAGCATCAACACTAGCTCCGCCATCAACATCTACATTAACAACAATATTATTAGTCACACCACCCATCTTATTGTTTGGAATAATAGTGCCAGCAGTTGATGGGACAAATAATTCTGGCCCTCTCTCTCCAACTATTGATGGTCTGCCTACTGGTGGTCTGCCTCCGTTGGCAAAACCTGTTAAATTTTCAAATATTCCAAAACCAGTGGATTTAAGCAATGTATTAATACCAAGCCTCAAAAGCTGAGAAGAAATATCATTTAAAATGCTTGCTGCTGCTTGACCAAGTGTTTTAGTTCCTTGTATAGCTCCGACCAGAGCATCAGAAACACCTGTTGCAATACTATCTCCTATTTGTTCAAAAGCAGTTTTTATGCCTTTTGTGCTTTCTACTATTGCATCAGTTTTGGTATTAGTTTCACCAAGAATATTATTTATTTCTTTATTTTTTTGTGCTGTTTCAACCAAAGTGTTTCTTTTTTCTTCATTAGCTGTAAATTCTGTTTGTCTTAATTTTTCTCTCTCAATGTTTTGATCTTTTAAAATTTTAAGTTGCTCTTTAAAAAATTTATTTTCTTCTTTGCTTGCAAATAAACTTGCACCTCTAAAGTTTTCATTGCCAAACTTTTGCTGAGTAAGTTTTATTGCATCTTCTCTGGCTTTATTTTCAGCACCTAATACACCTCCAAGTCCAATCTCTCCTATATTTTGAAACCTTTTGAAAACATTATCAATTGCTTGAACAGTTTTTGTGGCTATATCAAGAATAGTTTTAAAAGCTGGCCCTAAAACCTCTCCAAGTGTTCTTGCTAAATTTTGTACAGAATCTACCAAAGTTGATAATTTACCATTAAGTGTTGTTGCCTGTGCAGTTGCACCGCCAAAGAAAGCACCACCTTCATTTGTTAAATTAATAAGTGCCTGATTAACAAGGTCAGCACCTATCTTGCCCTGTCTCTGTGCTTTTTCAAATGCTTCACCTTGCAAGCCAGTGATATTTTTTAATTCAGTTGTAATATCAACTCCTCTTTCTAATAATTGTAAATTTTCCTCTTGTTGTAATTTACCCTTTGCTCTAATTTGTCCAAACGCTGTCGCAATACCTTCAAGATCAGCACCAGTAGCACCAGCTACATTTGCTAGACGTTTTGTTGTATCTACGAGCTCATCTGTTTGGAATCCAAATGCTTTCAATCTCTTTGTTTGCTCTATAAGCTCACTACTTGTAAATGGTGTTACAGAACCAAATGCCTGTAATTCTTGAATAATACTGTTTGTTTTTGTTAGTGAACCAGTTAAAACTTCTAAGCTTTTTCTCTGTGTTTCAAGTTCAGCAGATTGAATAAAAACAAATCTTGTCGCAGCAATCAAAGCAAGTGCTTTAAGTAAAGGGCCAAGTGTCCCTGTAAGAGTTCTAACACCTCCAGCTGCACTTTGAGCAGCCCTACCTTTATTTCTCAAAGCTGTATTAGATCTTTGCAATCTACCTTTAAGTCTATCTGTGCTTTTACTTAGAGCTTTAGTCTGTTCGTTTACTCTTCTTAAAGGATTGACTGCATTTTGAGCATCAACAATAAGTTTTACAGTCGATTGAGCCACAAATACAAATAATCTTTATTATATATTACCTTGTTTTGGCTTTTTGACGATTTATTTCGCGTTTTTCTCTTTCATTTTTCACTTCATAAAATGCAGCCCAAAAGATAAGCTCTTCTTGTGTAATTAATTTTCTAAGTTCTTGTAGTGTTTTGCCTAATTCTGTTGCGAGAAAAAACTCAAAATTTAACCAGTTATCTCGCTTTATTCGTTTTTTGCTGTATTAATATCAACTTGAATATCCATCATAAATATTTCTAAATCATTCAATACAGTTTCTGGTAAAAATCTTTTAAGGTTTTCAGCATCAGCAGAGGCAAAAGCTTTAGTACCATCTTCGTTCTGTGCTAATTGACAAAGCAATCTAGTAGAGATCGCCAAAGCATCATCAGAACCTGTAGCGGCTTGTGCTTGTATTCTGTCAAATCTTGTAAGTGGTGGAAAATATAATTCTTTTAAAAGTTCTCCATTTGGCTTTTTTAATTCATATTTTCTTCTGGCGGTCATAACATCACTGAAAGCCTCAGTGATAAGATCAACGGTTCTTTTTGTTGGCATAAGGGTTTTTTAGATTACCCTAATATACTATATAGCTGAAGTGATGGCACCATTAGTGATAAACGTAATGTTTACCTCTTGAATCTCACCAAGAGTCGCACCATATTCTGCATTAGTAATTATGCCAGCAAAACCAATTTTTTTAGCTGACTGGGCAGAGTCAGGAAACAACTCAAATAAAGCATCGCCAGCATCACCAGTCACAAGGACATCATCAATAAATGCTTGATAATCTGAGTTACCTGATGGGTTGTAAAGTAAGGTTGCTGAACCCTCTCCTGAAATAAGGCCACCAACAAATGATTTTGAAGTGTCGCCCATTTTTGTGGTTTCCTGTGTGTCTTTAGTAACAGACAATGACCATGCTCTTAAATCTGAAATGTCAGCTTCAGTACCGCCAGCACTTTCAAACATGATTTTACCTACATCACCTTTAACAGCCATAACAAAAAAAAGTATTTATTTTATATTAACCTTTTTCTGACTTTTTCACATCTTTTTTTGATTTTTGTTGTTTCTCCATATATCTTTTACATCTATTATCCCAATAGTTCGCTTCTCTTCTTCCTTTCACAGCTTCGATAGCGTCAAGCATTTCTTCTGTTATTACAAGTTTTGGCATGATTAAAGTTCCTCATAAATTTCAAATGTTATTCTTAATTGAGTTTGAAACTTACCCTCTGGACTTGAAGCTAAAACCTCTGGTCCAATTGGAGAGTCAAAGATAACATCTGAAACGGTTATTTTATTGTAGAGGTCACGCAACCTTTTGCCAATCGTGAAATTTGCCCCAGCACCGATTCCTTCCTCTGTAAAAATATTAAGGACAACTAAACCAACCACCAGATTAACTCCCCCTGCTAAGTATCTGCCAGATCCAAAACTTGTTAAACATTGTACAAAAGTGTCTTCAGTCGTCGAATCAAAAGCCATATTGTTAAATACAACAGGAATCGCAGGGCTTGATGCAAGTTCTGTGGCAAGCCTTCCTTCAATCGTTGATCTGACGGTGTTTAAATCAATTGCTGCCATTATGCACTCCTAAATTGATCTGAAATATATTGTTCCAGCTGCTTTGCGATAAGCTCTGGATATCCTTTAATTGTATTTTGACGAGTCCTGTATTTGTTGCCCCAACTTTCTGGTAGGTTTGTTCCAAAAGCAACAGGCTCTGCATATTCGACATTTGTAAAAACCTCTCCCACAAAAGGTTCAATTTTATTCTTAAATGAATTTCTTAAGTTTCCAGTAACAACAGGAGTAAACTCTTTAATATCTTTTTCTGCTTTTAATGTTGCCTTTCTTACGGTGTTAATAATTTGTTGCTCGAAGTGATCACCGATTCCTGACAGCCTAATTTCTCTAGCCATAATTACCTCAGTACAAGATCAAAACTTACTGGAGTGTTATTTTGCTCATTTATTGTTACTTGAATAATTTTAAACTCAACGCTGCTTATAACAACTCGGTCTTTGGTCGTTGGTTTAAAAGTAAGATCGCCAGCCGATATTGTTAGAATCTTATCTTGAGACTCAATAAGATCGTTTACTTCTGATCTTGAAACATTATCCAAAACGCCCTTAATAGTTGTATCCGAAGTCGACTCGGTTATCGCACCAGTTGTTGTGTTATAACTGCCAGCAGTAACCTGTCGAATAGTTACATCTCCTCCAAGTTTGCTCAAAGTTTTTGATGCAGCTTTTTTAAGAGCGTTTGCAAGACTCATAATGAATAAGCAATAACAGTTCCGCTGTCGAGTTTAACGCTTGTTATCACACCACAAATTTCAGCAGTTGATTTGAATTGCAAGGAGGTGAGATCTCCTGTGATATTCTCTGCAGCTAAAGTGTTAATAACAGAATCCTGTAATGCAACAACTTTACCAAACCTTCCAGTGTGGGCTGCTGTATCATTGATAATTTTTGCTGCTGGATATTCGTACCCGTAACCCATTTTCATGACCTCTTGATTTGTAAGTTTGCTCTTCCTCCTATTCTAATGCCCATCAAATAATGATCAACGATTGGAGGTATTCGATCAACACCAACAGCTCCAAAAAATCTGGGGGTGACGTTGATATTTCCTATACTAACAGTTTGAAAATCCTCCAAACCACTTAGCTCTAGCCCGTTCCTGTTGTTGTTTAAATATACAGCCAAAATAACCTGTGCGTTTTTCACTCGATCTGGTATTTCAGTGTCGGTGTAATAATCAGCAACTAATCTATTTGGAAAAGATAATCCATAAAGGTTTGTGTACGTGTCAGGTTTGCGAACTCCTGATCTGGGCCACTCTAAAGCTTGAGTATCGTCTACCCTAGCCCCCAAAAACTTTTCACGATCAATTCTTTGCGCACTTGTAAAGAGCGCACGGTTCTTATTATCGTCAGATGAATTATCCCATGCAGCAGCGTCATCGCTCAAAACTAGCCCCTCAATAAAAGAGTTTGCATCTGCAAGAGTGATATAGGTGTTTGCATTTGCTCCACCAACTGTTGCGTCAAGAGTTATCGCCATCGAGTTTTACCTTTTTTGTTTTGGGTTTAGGTTTTGGCTTTTCAAGAGTTGGAGTTAATGAAGCCACCTTTTGAGCAGCTTCATTCCTCGCTCTCATACGCCTAAAAGCGTACATTCCCATTTAGCTAGATGCTCCTTTTAGAGCAACAAAGTTAATAACGATTGCTTCACTTAAAGCTCCACCCGATACGTTAGAAACTGTGATTGCAAAAGAACCGGCAGCAATTGCATTAGCACTTACGATGTAAGCACCAGCAGTTCCAGCTGATCCATGACAGGCAACAACAACATCTGTTGCAGCGATTTTGCTATTTGTAACTGTAAAAGATACCTCAGCAGCATCAGCTAAAGCAGCGTTGTTCATTGTGATCTGTCCACTCTCTGTATTGAGAGTTACACCAGTTGATTTGTTTGTGGCTTGAGTTACTGTACCACCACCTGTTGGTCCAACTAAAAGACCAGCAGTTACGTCAAATAAAGAAGCCATAATTAATCCTGATTACTTACGTTAGTAGCACGGACTATTCCGATGTTCTTTGTCTCATACACTTTCGACCAAGAGGCAACTGTCTCTAATACGGTACGAGTTGGGTTAACAGTTGATACTGCATACTTCAAACCAACTGGATGGTAGATGTAGTGCAGATCAACTGCCATAGCTTCTTCCAAAGCTAAAATATCACGATCTGTTTGTGTTCTGATCGGAGCTTGCTCCCCAGTTACGACCGCCCCCTGAGTAAAGAAAAATGTTGAGTACTCTGTGGATGACCCGCTACCAGTGGTGGGAATATCATCTGACACAATTACGTTAAGACCCATAAAAGTATTAACAGCAGTTGGGCCATCAAATGCTCTTACTGTGCTACCGCCAGTTGCACCTGTATCTGGTGCGCCTGTATTGTCATAGATACGATCTATGGCATTTCTCTCAACTAGGTCATAAAAAACCTTTGAGTGCATTGCAATAGCTGTTAATTTACCACCTTGATCGCCTAGTAAAGCCTGTGCTTTAGCAACGTGTCTTGGGCTTAAAGTTGTTGGACTATCACCTGATTCAGAGTCAATAGTTAGATCAAATAAAGCTGAGTTACTATCGTTAGCGTTGATTGAACCAAATGCACCAGTTAGACAGGAGAATAAATCTTTCTGCTTTTGGTTGTTAACATAAGCAGCCATCTTCTGAGCAATAGCAGCCATTGGATCAGGACCACCACCAACTGCAAGTGCGGCTAAATCCCGTGAAGAAAATGCTCGTCCACGATGTAGCACGGCTGCAATTTGGTTATCAGCTGTAATTTTTCCGGGTGTTAATGATAATGAATCTGTAAGAACCTCAAAGTCTCCAGATAAGTTAGCTTTGTAGAATGGAATCTTTACAAAGTCCCCGCCTCTTTCTGCGGATAGATTTAATTCTGCCAAAGGTGTCACGACCCCACTCTGCAAGAAAGCATCTCTTTGAGTTGTTTCTTCAATCAGATAGGGTGTAAAAACCTCAGGGATTATTAAATCACTTCTTAATGTAGCCATTAAAAAATGTACTAATGATTTTTACTGTTCGGTGACAACACCTAACTTATACAAACAAGTTATTTTTATATTAACCGCTAACTGCGTTTTTGAGCATATTATATTTATTAATGTCTGTACGATATAGTCTAGCCTGTTCAGTAAGGTTAAAAGATTCCTTTGAAAAAGGATTGCTCTCTCCTGTGATAACATCAGCTGTTACTTTTGTTGTTGTTGCTCCACCTCCCTGTGGTCTTGGATTCTTTTGTACCCATTGAGGCATTTTTTGTTGCGCCCATTCTTTAACTGGAGTTCTGTTATATCCATCAACAATCACCACAGTGCCATCTGCTTCTCTTGCTAATTGCTCTTTGTTTATTTGGGAAAGTGCATATTGAGGATCATGCACAACATCAGCAAGGGCAGTGATTGCAGGAGTTTCAATCTCTAGTTCTCTTTGTCTTTGCTCAAATTTACTAATTTGCTCTTTATACGCAGCCTCTGCTTCTCTAAATTGTTGAGCTTGTTTTGCTATTGCCTCATCATATCTACCTTTTGCCTCTAACTCTTCTTGTTCTTTCTTTTGCTTAAAAGCAATCAATTCATTTACATCAACGTCAGGGGGGACCGCTTTTCCTGCTTCTTTAGCCTTGATATTTTGATCAAGTAATTTTGCATTATTAGCTTTTAACTTTTGCAATTCTTCTTGAAGAGCAGCAAATTGTTCTGGAGATGGATTTGGTTTGATTGGTTCTTCTGACATAAAAAATCTTAATAATTATTAATATACTAACTCCACTTAATTTTGTCACTCCAATAGGCTGCACTGGTTTTACCTTTTGCAATATTTTTGGCATGACGAGCCTTGAAAGACCGTCTTTTAGCTTTATCTGCCTCTGACTCACCCTTTCTTGGAGGCTTTGTTTTTGCTCCTTGCATCCCAAATCTAATCAGTCTAAAGCCATCGCCTTGTTTTATAACGACTGCATGAGACTTTCCACTTTTATGATTTGGTGTGCGGATTGGTTTATCAACACCAGCAAAAGTATGTCCACCTCTTTTGATTGTCATTTGCCTTTTTTCCTCATGGCAAGCCTGTGAGCTTCAGTAAAAGTTTTGCCAGCAAGCAT
>VTLG01004638.1_pt1 | contig 16570 bp, 18 predicted proteins | sample 4694571 | NCBI WGS metagenome assembly VTLG01 (sample SAMN12604809, study PRJNA352737) | marine metagenome | biome: ENVO:00000447; feature: ENVO:00000209|ENVO:00000569|ENVO:01000036; material: ENVO:00002151; isolation source: viral sequences binned using virsorter ...
TACAGAAAAGAAAAAAGTTGATCCTAAAAAGAATACTGTTATAAAATCTAAAACTGAAAAGGAAAAGAAAGATGAAAATCGTGCTAAGGTTAAAGCAAATACTGAGAAGTATTTGAAGAAAACGCAAGATAAGATTAAAAAGTATGGAAAATCTGGATCTCATTTGTCTCCACTTGAACAGGAAATGGCAGAAGGTGTTGCTGCAGTAGCATCTAAACTTCCTTGGGGTAAAATAGCTGGTGCTGCAATGACTGCGGTTGGTGCTAAGGGAATTCTTCAATCAAAGAAATCTGATCCAGCATTTGATCATGTATTTGGTAAATTAAAGGATAAGTATGGTGATGGTGTAATTGGGAAAGGTGAAACTGCAAAACCTTGGGGAACACCTAAGCAACAAGCAGATGCTAAAGCAAAAAAAGATAAGGCTGATAAAGAGGAAGCAGCATTTCAAAAAAGAAACCCTCCTGTAACTTCTGGTCGTTATCCAAAGGATGATAAAGCAGCACAGGATGCTGCAAGAAAAGCAGAAGCAGCGACACCAAAAAGGGGATTAAAGGATAAAAGGCAATCAAAACGTCAAAAGTTTAATCCAGATTCACATATGACTAAAAACCAGCAAAAGAGAATGAAGCAAGCTGGATTAATGTAATGGCAATAGCACCTGGTCGTCATTTTAAAGTATATGTTGGTTCTGATAGAAAAGTGAAAAAATTTGAACCTCCAATCGATTTAAGAACATTGGAGGAAAAAATTAAGAATATTGAAATTAGAACACCTAAATATCTAAAAACAGAATTGGAATGAAAATATTATCTACTGAAACAAATCTAGGATCTGCTACTAATGTTAGTAATGCTTCTGTTGTAAGACTTTTTAATAGTGGTGATTCTAATATACTTGTAACTAGAAAGGATTATGCTGGTACAGTTGTAGGATCTTTTATGGTTCCTGCTGGTCAAGTAATATATGCTGAAAAATATTTTACTGATACTCTAGAAGCCAGTGCTGACGTAAAAGCATCAAAGACTGCCTACTCTTCTATGATGAGTTTTGTGGGACAAACTGCTGATCCTCTACCAACATATACTGTATCAGTATCTGCTAGTTCTGTAGATGAAGGTGGTAATTTTACTGTTACTCTTTCAACCACTAATATAGATGATGGAACTCAGTTCAACTATGTCTTATCAGGAACTGGTATAACCACTGCAGATTTCACATCTGGATCATTAAATGGGACAGTGACTATATCAAACAATGCTGCTTCTTTCACTCAGACAGTTGTTGAAGATACTTTAACTGAGGGTACAGAAACTGTTACTATTAAATTTTATGATGCTTCCATGAATTATGTTGGTAATACTGTAACTGTTTCTCTTAATGATACTTCTACAACACCAGCATCTCTACATTCATCACATAGATATTGGAGAATTATTGAAGGAACTCATACAAATTATGCAAATCATTTCCCTAGAGTTGCTAGAATGGGATTAAATACTGAAGAGAGTCTTAGTGGAGTTACTTGGCTTTATACTTTTGCTTCTGATAACTGTAGTGATCAGGGAACTTATACTAACTGGACACCAACTACTTATGATCATGGAAGTCCTATATCTTTCACTCATCTTGTAATATCTTCAGTTTATAACGGTTCTGTGAGATCAGGTACATATAAGGTTGAATATTCTGATAATGGATCTTCTTGGACAACTGCTTGGGCAGGAGTAGGGCACAATAGTTCACAAAATGGGACAGGTGCAACAGCAATTTGGCCATCTACAGGAAATGATACATCAGGAAATAATACTTGTTTCTGTGGTCATGGTATTATGCAAGGAAGTAGATTTGGTCCTGATAATCCTAATGATGGCACAGATTGGGGTAGTAAGTGGTCTGGTGCAGGTTTTGATCAAAGTATAGATAAGGCATTTGATGGTTATTTAAGAGCTGGTAGTAATAGAGCAAGAACTTCTGGTAATGCTCCTGTTATAACAATGAGTGGTATTAGTATTACTGTCAATGAATATGTGAAAGTATATTCCGAAAATAATTATCCATCTACGGTTACTGCAACTATTGATGGAACTACATATACAAGTTCTCATAGTGGTAGTCAGGTACACACACATACATTTACTGAAACTGGTACTCTTACTCAATTAACAGTAGTTAATAATGGTAGTCAAGGTAGAACTTACCTTGAAGGTGTTGTTGTTGATGGATATCTATTAAAAAACAATACTACTGATAATGGGTGGAATTACTAAATAACTTTATAGTGTAAGTAAGAGTAATGTCAAGAACTTTGATTAAAGGTGCTGAAGCAGCATCTCCGACATCAACAGGAGCAGCAAGTACATTTGGTAGTGCTACTGTTGTGCGTTTAGTTAATACTGACACAAGTGCTCATTTAGTAACTGTTGTAGAAAATCAAAATGGAACGGTTGTTGGTTCGTTTACTATGCCAGCAGGTTCAGTTGAGTTTTTAGAGAAAGTAAGCACATATGCCATATTTGCTGCTAATGCTGGAGTAAAGGGAGCAGCAGCAGGATTTACTGATTAGTAAGTATTTAATTCGTTATGTCACAGGAAGTATACTTAGGTAATCCCAACCTGAAGAAGGCGAATACGCCTATAGAATTTAGTGAAGAAAATATTGTTGAATTCCTTAAATGTAAGGAAGATCCCGTTTATTTTGCAAGAAATTATATAAAGATCGTTTCTCTTGATGAAGGTCTAGTTCCTTTCAACATGTATGACTTCCAAGAGAAGTTAATTAAAAATTTCCATGAGTCTAGATTTAACATCTGTAAGATGCCTAGACAGACTGGTAAATCAACCACTTGCGTATCTTACTTACTACATTACGCTGTTTTTAATGATAATGTCAATGTTGCGATTCTGGCAAACAAAGCGTCCACTGCTAGAGATTTACTTGGCAGGTTACAACTTGCATATGAAAATTTACCTAGATGGATGCAACAAGGTATAATATCATGGAACAAAGGATCACTTGAATTAGAAAATGGATCAAAAATTTCAGCAAACTCTACGTCTTCATCTGCTGTCCGTGGTGGATCCTATAATGTCATCTTTCTTGATGAGTTCGCCTTCATCCCGAATCACATTGCTGACGACTTCTTTGCCTCTGTTTATCCTACTATTACGTCTGGACAAAGTACTAAAGTAATTATCGTTTCTACCCCAAGGGGTATGAATCATTTTTATCGTATGTGGCGTGAGTCTGAAAAGGGTAAGAGTGATTATGTTCCAACTGAAGTTCATTGGTCTGAAGTACCTGGTAGAGATGAGGCTTGGAAAGAGCAGACTATTGCTAACACATCTGAACAGCAGTTTAAGATTGAGTTTGAATGTGAGTTCTTAGGATCTGTTAATACACTTATTAATGCAGCAAAACTTAAAAATTTAATTTTTGAAGATCCAATAAACAGAAATGCTGGACTTGATATTTACGAAGCACCAATACCAGAACATAATTATATGATAACGGTTGATGTTGCCCGTGGATTGGGTAACGATTATTCTGCCTTTATAGTTTTTGATATTACCAACTTTCCATATAAGGTTGTAGCAAAGTATAGGAATAATGAAATTAAACCTATGCTATTTCCTAATATTATACATGATGTGGCAAAGGGATATAATGAATCATTCATTTTAGTAGAAGTAAATGATATAGGAGATCAGGTTGCAAGTATACTTCAATATGATTTAGAGTATGATAATCTTCTTATGGCATCCATGAGAGGAAGAAATGGTCAGATAGTTGGTCAAGGATTTTCTGGTAAGAAATGTCAGTTAGGTGTAAGAACAACATCAGCAGTTAAGAAGTTAGGTTGTTCCAATCTAAAGACTATGCTTGAGGATGATAAGATATTAGTTAGTGATTATGATATCATATCAGAATTAACTACTTTTGCTCAAAAGCATAATTCATTTGAGGCAGAGGAAGGTTGTAATGATGACCTTGCTATGTGCCTTGTTATATTTGCTTGGGTAGTAGCACAAGACTATTTCAAAGAAATGACGGACAATGATGTTCGGAAAAGACTTTATGAAGAGCAGAAGAATCAGATAGAACAGGACATGGCTCCATTTGGATTCATTGCTGATGGTTTAGATGATACTAGTTTTATTGATGCTGATGGAGATACTTGGCATACAGATGAGTATGGTGATAGATCATATATGTGGGATTATCGCTAATGGATTTTGATGACCAGTTAGGTCTGGAACATTTATTATTAAAAGAAAGAAAATGTAGATCCTGTGGTAAGGTTAAAGATTTAGTAGAAGATTTTTATTTAACTCGAAAGAATAGAAGATATCCATCAGCATATTCTTATGAATGTAAGGTGTGTACAATAAAGAGAATAGTTAATAATAGAAAACCAAAAAAGAAACATATTGATTGGCAATACCCTGACTGGTAATGTTCACGCACCGTTTCCCCAATGAAAAAGGGTCTTTCCCTAAATAATTTCAGTAATAATCTGAGAATTCGGAGACAGAAAAGATGCCACTAAATTTAGCATCTCCTGGTATTGTTGTAAGAGAGGTTGATCTAACAATTGGGCGAGTTGATTCTACTAGTGGATCAATCGGAGCGTTGGTAGCACCATTTGAAAAAGGACCTATAGGAGATCCACAATTAATTGAAAGTGAGGAGGATCTGCTCCAGACTTTTGGTAAACCATATAGTACAGATAAGCATTTTGAGCACTGGATGGTTGCCTCATCTTTTCTTGCTTATGGTGGAACAATGCAAATTGTTCGAGCAGATGATCAAACAATAAGAAATGCTACTGATGATGGAGATGACATCAAAATTAAAGGTGGTGAGCATTATCAGCAATTAGGATATGACGAGACAGCATATTCGAGTTGTATAGTTGCTGCTAAGAACCCAGGAACATGGGCAAATGGTATTAAGGTAGCAATCATTGATGGTCTTGCTGACCAGGTTCTTGGTGTTACTACTACTAATAGTTCAGACGGTATAACAATAGGATCTGTAGTAACTCAAGATGTTCCAGATGATGCTGTAGCAGTAGGTGTTGGTGGAACAACTCCATTAACTGGACAATTTAAAGGTACTGTTACTGATATTGGAACAGGAACCATTTCAGTCAAACTAACACATCACATTGATGCTAACGGAACAGTAGAAAATGTAGATTACGCAGATTCTGGTGTTTATAGGTTTGGAACCGATAAGAATCTTGGCGTTACAACTGCTGGACAATCAACAGCATGGACATCTTCACTGGATGTTACTGGTGCTAGTGATTGGTTTGAAGGGCAAAACATTAATGTAACTGGTGGTGCTATTATTGAGTGGGATGCTTTAGCATCGACACCTGGTACTTCAGCATATGCTGCAGAAAGAGGTGGTAGATTTGATGAGGTTCACGTTGTTGTGATTGATGATCTAGGATTAGTTACAGGTAATGCTGGAACAGTTCTTGAGAAGCATTTATCACTTTCAAAAGCAAAAGATGCTGAGTATTCTGTAGGAAGTTCTTCTTACTGGCGAAAGTATCTAGAAATTAATTCAAATTATGTATTTGGATTAAGTGGTCCTAAATCAATAGTAGGTCAATCAGCAGTTGGATTAGCAACAGTATCTCATAGTGGTTCTACTAACGACTATGATCTTGATACTAATTGGGATCAGGATGCTGGTTCAATTATTTTTGCTGGTTCAGGTAATAACCAACTTACTTTACAAGGTGGTAAGAATTACGGTGGTAAAACAGATTTGGTTACACCTGGTGCTTTGAATTCTGGATTAGATGATATTATTTCAGGTCTAACTTTATTTGAAAATAAAGAAGATATTGAAGTAGACTTCATTCTTCAAGGATCTGGAAGTTACGGTGAATTTGACTGTGCTGCTTTGGCAAACAAATGTATCGCTGTAGCAGAAGCAAGAAAAGATGCTGTAGCATTTGTTTCTCCTTATAGAACAGCATTTATTAATGATAATGCCAATAACAGTACTAATACTGATGCGGTTAATGACATTGATACCATTACTGAAAAGGTAAAGGGATACGCTGGTAACATTACTTCAACAACATACGGTGTAATCGATAGTGGTTACAAGTACATGTATGATCGTTTTAATAACACATTCAGATATGTTCCACTAAATGGAGACATTGCTGGAACTTGTGCTAGAACAAGTATCGAACAGTTCCCTTGGTTCTCACCAGCAGGAACAGCAAGAGGTGCTATTCTTAACGCAGTTAAATTAGTATACAATCCAGGACAAAAACAGAGAGATATACTCTACACAAATAGAGTTAACCCTGTTATCAACTCTCCTGGTGCTGGAATCGTATTATTCGGTGATAAGACAGCATTCGGAAAATCATCAGCGTTTGATCGTATCAACGTTCGTAGATTATTCATCTACCTTGAAGATGCTATTTCTGCTGCTGCTAAAGATCAACTCTTTGAGTTCAACGATGAAATTACAAGGACTAACTTTGTAAATATCATTGAACCATTCCTAAGAGATGTTCAAGCAAAACGAGGTATCTTTGACTTCGTGGTTATTTGTGATGAGACTAACAACACAGCAGCAGTTATTGATTCTAACGAACTAGTTGCTGACATCTTCATCAAACCTGCACGTTCTATCAACTTCATTGGTCTAACCTTTGTTGCTACCAGAACTGGTGTTGCTTTTGAAGAAGTAATCGGTTCCGTTTAATTAGAGGTTTAAAAAACAATCATGGCTAGAAACCAAGTCAATCCACCACCATTAAGGACTATTTCCAACTTCAAGAGTAAGTTGACAGGTGGTGGTACTCGTGCCAATCTGTTTGAAGTTGTCCTCACTTTCCCTGATGCTGCTCAACCAGATCAAGATGTCCTTGAAAAAGCAAGATTCTTAGTAAAGGGTGCTAATTTACCAGCATCCAATGTTGCTCAGATCGATATTCCCTTTAGAGGAAGGATTCTTAAAATTGCTGGAGACAGAACATTTGATACATGGACTGTTACCGTAATTAACGATACTGATTTTGCTATTCGTTCAGCGTTTGAAAACTGGATGAATGTTATAAACAGACTATCTGATAACACTGGTTTAGTTAATCCAGCAGATTATCAGGCAGATGCTTATGTCTATCAGTTAGATCGTGATGGATCTTCTCTAAGATCGTATCGTTTCTATGATACTTTTCCAACTCAGGTTGGACCTATCGAACTTTCCTATGATGCTCAAGGAATTCAAGAATTCACTGTTGAACTACAAGTTCAGTATTATGAAGCAATTAAAGGAACTGGTCCAAATGCTGGTGGTGACAACATCAACTAAATAGATCATAAAGAGACTAATTTTATACTATGGCAAAACTTTTCGGGTTTTCAATTGAGGAAACGCAAAAGAAATCCACTTCGATAATCAGCCCTGTTCCCAAGAACAATGAGGATGGGGTTGATAATTTTATATCAAGTGGATTTTATGGTCAATATGTAGATATTGAAGGTGCGTACCGTTCAGAATATGATCTAATAAAAAGATATAGAGAAATGGCATTGCATCCAGAAGTGGATGGTGCTATTGAAGATGTAGTAAATGAAGCAATAGTTAGTGATCTATATGATTCTCCTGTAGAAGTTGAGTTATCAAATCTAAATGCTACAGAGAGTATAAAGAAAAAAATTAGAGAAGAATTTAGATATATTAAAGAATTAATGGACTTTGATAAAAAGTCTCATGAAATTTTTAGAAATTGGTATGTAGATGGTAGAGTATTTTACTTAAAAGTTATTGATGTAAAAGCTCCACAAGAAGGATTACAAGATTTAAGATATATTGATCCTCTTAAGATGAAGTTTATTCGTCAAGAGAAGAAAAAACCAGGTAATGGTGATTTATCAGTAAGATTAAGGAATAACGAAGATGCTGTTCCTAATCCTGAGTTTGATGAATATTATCTTTATACACCTAAAATTCAACATCCAACTTCAATGATTGGACAGATGGGTGATAAGAAAGCTATAAAAATTGCTAAAGATTCTGTTTGTTATTGTACTTCTGGTTTAGTTGATAGGAATAAGAATAGAGTTCTTTCTTATCTTCATAAAGCAATTAAGGGTCTTAATCAACTTAGAATGATTGAGGATTCTCTTGTTATCTACAGATTATCAAGAGCACCAGAAAGAAGAATATTTTATATTGATGTAGGTAATTTACCAAAAGTAAAAGCAGAACAATACCTAAAAGAGGTAATGTCTCGCTATAGAAATAAGTTAGTTTACGATGCGAACACTGGTGAAGTTCGTGATGACCGTAAATTTATGAGTATGATGGAGGATTTCTGGTTGCCTAGAAGAGAAGGTGGTCGGGGAACCGAAATTACAACTCTACCTGGTGGGCAAAATCTTGGTGAATTATCTGATATAGAGTATTTCCAAAAGAAACTTTATAGGTCATTAGGTGTTCCTGAATCTAGAATTGCTTCTGAAGGTGGTTTTAATTTAGGTCGTTCATCAGAGATACTCAGAGATGAACTTAAATTTGCTAAGTTTGTAGGACGTTTAAGAAAGCGTTTTGCTAATATGTTTAATGATATGCTCAGAACTCAATTGATTCTGAAGAATATTGTTACTCCAGAAGACTGGGATAAAATGGAAGATCATATTCAATATGACTTCATTTATGATAATCAATTTGCAGAACTTAAAGAGTCTGAATTGATGGAAGGTAGATTAGGTATGCTTGCTACAATCGAACCTTATATTGGTAAGTATTACTCTACAGAATATGTTCGTAAGAGAGTTTTACGTCAAACTGATATGGAAATAGAGGAAATTGATACTCAAATTGAAGATGAAATTCAAAAGGGAATCATTCCAGATCCATCAACACTTGATCCAATAACTGGTGAACCATTACCTCAAGAAGATCCAATGGCAATGGGTGAAGAGCAGGTAGATCCAGATATAGCAGCAGAAGCACAAAAGATAGACGCACAGTACGAAAAAGATACCAAGACAGCCGAGTTATAAATATAGTTATTACTATATCTTAATCTAATGGAAGACATTGTGAATCTGATTGCTACAGATGCTTCTGCAGCCGAAATTTCAGATCAAATTAAGGATGCTTTATTTAATAAGTCTGCCGAGAAAATTGAATCTTTAAAGCCTAATGTTGCAAATTCTTTCTTTGGTGATCAAGCACCTCAGAATACATTTGTTCCAGATGAGCAAGTTTCAAGTGAAGAAGAACCTACTGAACAAGAAGAATGAAACTGATCACAGAAGAGATTTCTAACGTAAAAATTATTACCGAAGGTAAGGGATCTAATAAGACTCTTCATATCGAAGGTGTATTTTTGCAAGGAGGCATTAAAAACCGTAATGGTAGAATGTATCCTACAAGTACTCTCTGCAACGAAGTGAAAAGATATAATGAGAATTTTATTAATAAAGGTCGTGCTTTAGGAGAGTTGGGTCATCCCGAAGGTCCTACAGTTAACCTTGATAGAGTATCTCATAAAATTACATCTTTGGTTCAAGAAGGTGATAATTTCAAAGGAAAAGCAAAACTTTTAGAAACACCTATGGGTAAGATTGCTAAATCTTTACTTGGTGAAGGTGTTATGCTTGGAGTATCTTCTCGTGGTGTTGGATCACTAAAAGAAGATCATTCAGGTACTAAAATAGTTGGTGAGGATTTTCAGTTAGCAACTGCTGCTGATATCGTTGCCGATCCTTCTGCTCCAGATGCATTTGTAAATGGAATCATGGAAGGAAAAGAATGGGTTTGGGATGGAGGAGTTCTTAGAGAACAACTTGCCGAGAGAACCAAGAAGGCTATTAATACTTTAGCTGGTCAAAGTGCTTTAGAGGAGCACAAGTTGAGTCTATTCAACAATTTTCTAAATAACCTCTGATTTAACAAATCTATAAATAAGTATAGATTCTAACAGATCTAGTAAACCGTCCGTTGGGAACAATTAACACGACATGGAAAACCTCGAAGAAAACGTAGTAACTAAGGGTGCAGCTAAAGGCGATCCAGCTCCAGCTGGTGTCCCAGTTGAAGACCTTGGTGGACCTACTCCTGAAAATTATCGTCCAGACGATAATTCTGCACAACTTAAAGATCCTGCTGCTACATTAAAGCAAGTACAGGATGTTGTAAATTCTAAGGCAACTAAAGCAGAAGAAGCAACTCCAGAAGGAGATGTTGTTTCTGAAGAAGAAGTAACTACTGATGAAGTAGTGGCTGAAGAAGAAGTAACTACTGATGAAGTTGTAGCAGAAGAAGAGACAACAGAAGAAGAAGTTGTTTCCGAAGAAGAAACTACTGAAGAAGAAACAATCGCAGAAATTAATGTTGAGGAAGACCTCAAAGCATTAATCGAAGGCGAAGAACTTTCAGAAGAGTTTCAGGACAAAGCAAGAGTAATCTTTGAAACAGCAATTAAGACAAAAGTTGAAGAGATCAAAGAAGAACTTCAAGAATCTTATGCTGCTGCTCTTGTAGAAGAACTAGAAACCATTAAAGGTGGTTTAATCGAAAGAGTCGATAGCTATCTTGAGTATGTTTCTGACGAGTGGATGCAGGAAAACGCACTCCAAGTAGAAACAGGACTCAAAACAGAAATGACTGAATCATTCCTAGAAGGAATGAAGGGTCTTTTTGAAGAACATTATGTAACTATCCCTGAAGAAAAATATGATGTACTTAATAGCATGGTAGATAAACTTGATGAAATGGAAGGAAAACTCAATGAGCAGATTGAGCGTAATGTAGCTCTTAATCGTAGATTAGCTGAGTCAACCGCAGATGTAATTTTTGCGGATGTAACTGAAGGTCTTGCTGACACTCAGAAAGAAAAACTCGCTACTCTTGCCGAAAATGTTGAGTTTGAAAGTGAGTCAGACTATCGTGAGAAGCTAGGTACTTTAAAGGAATCTTATTTCCCTACAAAGTCCACAGGCACTCCAAAAAGCACCTCTGAAAATTTATCAGAAGAGGTATCTACTGACGAAGTAGCATCACAGGAAGTAAATCCTCAGATGCAAGCCTATCTTGGTATGCTTTCAAGAGCTGCTAAAAAGTGATTTCTAAATTATTAATTCAAACAAACAAAGGTAAAAATTCAAATGCAGATGTACAATTCTGAGCATCTACAGGAGAAGTGGGCACCGATTCTAGACTATGATGGTCTAGATCCAATACAGGACGCACATCGCAGATCAGTAACCGCAATCCTGCTCGAAAACCAAGAAAAAGAATTACGTGAGGAGCGTAGTTTTCTTTCCGAAGCTCCAACTAACAGTACCGCAACAGGTGCGAACGCAGGTTTCTCTGCTGACGCTGCTGCTGGTGGCCCTACTGCTGGTTTCGACCCCGTTCTAATTTCTTTAATTAGACGTGCAATGCCAAACTTGGTCGCATATGACCTTGCTGGTGTTCAACCAATGAATGGTCCTACTGGACTAATCTTCGCAATGCGTTCACGTTACACTAATCAGAGTGGAACTGAAGCATTATTCAACGAAGCAGATACAGCATTCTCTGGACAAGATTCTGGATTCGACAATACTAACGGCATGACAAATGCTGCTGTTGGTCTTGGTACAACCGCACAGAGTCCTTCTTCAGATGGTAATCCATCTGTTCTTAACGATTCTTCACCTGGAACCTACAACGTAGGACAAGGTATGAGAACAGACGACGCTGAAGGATTGGGTGAGTCAGATCACTTCAACCAGATGGCGTTCAGCATCGAGAAAGTAACAGTTACTGCGAAATCTCGTGCGTTAAAAGCTGAGTACTCACTAGAACTCGCTCAAGACCTCAAGGCAATCCACGGATTGAACGCTGAGGCTGAGTTAGCAAATATTCTCTCTACAGAGATTCTTGCTGAGATCAACCGTGAAGTTATCAGAACTATCTACAACGTTGCTGAAGCTGGTGCTCAAGCAAACGTTGCCACTGCTGGTACATTTGACCTTGATACCGACTCAAACGGTAGATGGTCTGTTGAGAAGTTCAAGGGTCTTATCTTCCAAATGGAAAGAGACGCTAACGCTATCGCTCAAAGAACTCGTCGTGGAAAGGGTAACATGATTCTAACATCTGCTGATGTTGCTTCTGCCCTAACAATGGCTGGTGTACTTGACTACACCCCTGCTCTTAACTCTAACCTTAATGTAGACGACACAGGCAATACATTTGCTGGTGTTCTTCAAGGTAAGTACAGAGTATACATCGATCCTTATTCTGCTAACGTTGCTGCTAACCAGTACTACGTTATTGGATACAAAGGTTCTTCACCTTATGACGCTGGACTGTTCTACTGCCCATACGTTCCACTACAGATGGTTCGTGCCGTTGGTCAGGACACATTCCAACCAAAAATTGGATTCAAGACTCGCTACGGCATCGTCGAGAACCCATTCTCACAAGGTACAACTCAGGGACTTGGTGCACTTACTAAGAACTCTAACCGTTACTACAGAAGAGTTAAGGTTTCTAACCTTATGTAAGAAGAAAGGATATAATTCCTTTAACAGAGAGACTCCTTCGGGGGTCTCTTTTTTTGTCTATATAAAATATGAATTTGTAACAACATATGTTTGATAAATCTAAAAAAGACATTGAATCTAATGATCCATATTATAAAGGAAAACTTCATGATGCTCAAAGGAAAAAAAGTGGTTTAGAAATTACTCATAAATTTGAAAAAAATGAATTTTGGTCAACACCTATTTGGACAGTTACTTACGATAATATTGATAATAGAGAGATAGAAAAATACGTAAGGGAATTAAGATTTGATGGACCAGGAGCAGGTATATATTATGGTCCTTTATTGGAATCTACATATACATCGCAAATAACATATGCTGCTATAATTAAACAAATTTACTTATCATTATTTTCAATAAAATTTAATGTACCACTGGTAAAAATAAATGATTTTAAACCAAAATTTTATATATGCCAACCAAATGGTTGTAGTTCTTTAGAACATAATTGTATGAATGATAAGGGACAAGAACATGATATAACTGTAATGTATTTTGTAAAAGTTCCTAAAGAAAATATACCCACAATTTCTTTTAAAGATCCTAGAACATTAATCGTAGCAAATTCTTTTTTTAGAGATAATTTTGGTACTGAAGATGTTCAATATGAACCATCAGAAGGAACAGCAGTAGTATTTCCACCTTATTTGGAATCTAAAGTTAATATAAATTTATCCAATGAAGATTTAATTTATTTTAAGGCTAATATGTCATTGAGTCTTTTGGGTGATTGGGTTAATCCAAATGAATGAATAAATACAAATAAAACTAATAATGGCTTCGTCTGGACCTTTTGTAACACAAATACAAAATAGGAATTATCTATCTGGTATAGGTTTTAAATTTAACCTTGCAAAGCATCCTAAAGTTGATTTCTTTTCAAATAGTGCTAGAATACCAGAAGTTAATTTAGCAACTGCAGTTCAGTCAACATATTTAAAGGATATTGATATACCTGGCGAGAAATTAACATATGGTGATTTTACATTAAAATTCTTGGTTGATGAAAATATGGAAAACTATATGACTGTATATAATTGGTTAGTTGGATTAGGATTTCCAGAATCTACAAAAGAATATAAAGATTTAATTACCGATAGTGCTTCAATTATAGACCCTAAAGAAGCATTTTGTGATGGAACTTTAAGAATATTAAATAGCAATTTAAGAGAGATAGCAAAAGTAAAATTTCAAGATCTATTTCCAATATCCTTGACATCTTTAGATTTTGATGCTACAAATGCTGATGTTGAATATTTTACAGCAGAAGCAACCTTTAAGTACACTATATACGATCTTACAAGTAGTTTATGAACCTTGACAAAATTCAGGAGATGTGGGAGCGTGATGCTGTCATTGATCCTGATAACCTACATGATGAGTCATTAAAAATACCTCAATTACATTCAAAGTATTATACAGTTTATAATACGATTACTTTGTTGCGTGAGAAAGCAAGAGAACAATATAATAAAACAAGATTAGAAAGATATAATTACTATACTGGTAAAGCACCAGCAGAAGTATATGTTGAAGAACCCTTTGCATATAAAGTAAGAGAGAAGGATGCTATACAGAGGCATATGGAAGCAGATGAGAAGATGTCAAAGATAGATCTTAAGATAAGGTATTATGATACTACATTAAAGTTCTTAGAAGAAATTATTAAAAATGTTTCTAACAGAACATTTCAAATTAAGAATGCAATTGAGTGGAATAAGTTCCAAGCAGGTATGTAGATTATAAATATATGAGTAGATCTAATATTAGACGATGAAACCTACTCCAAGAGAAAGTAAAGTAATCCACGAGAACTATGAGAAGGTTGTGGAGTATCTTATATCCGAGCAATATGCAACTGATGCTGCTTCAGCAGATAAGATCATCTCAGGTATGAGTCAAGATTGGTTTGATACTATTGTTGGATAAATGAAATCATTTAAACAATTTCAAGAAGCTGCCATTGCTGCTCCTCTAGTAGGTGCAGGAGTAAAAACTCTTCTAAAAATTGGAGGAGCATATGCTACTGCTAAAGGAGGCGAAAAGATTCTTAAGGATTTATTAGGAACCAAAAATGATCCTAAACCTATGAAGGATGTTTATAATAAAGATCTTACAGGTAATGCGAAATTTGATAATAAGTTAGATCCTACAGGAGATCAAAGTAAAAAACCATCATTAGGAAAATTGAGACAAGGTGCTAAGATAAGAAAGCAGCAGAAAAGAAGTCGGATAAAAAAAGATATAAAATAAGTCTCTAAATAATCCTACATTGGTATAGGATTATGAGTCATTTGATTATATCAAAAAAGAATGAAGTCTATTTAAAAGTAGAATCAGAACCGCATGTGTATTATGAACTTGCGGATCAATTTACTTTTGAGGTACCTGGTGCAAAGTTTATGCCCACGTATCAGAAGAAATATTGGGACGGAAAGATAAGGTTATTCAATACTCAGAGTGGTGAAGTTTATATTGGGTTATTAGATAGAATAGTTCAGTTCTGTAAGGATCATGGATATACTTACGAATTTGTAGAAAGTAAGTATTATGGTCTTCCTTTTGAGGTTAATGATAAGATCTCTAAGGAAGGTGTAAAAGATTATATGACTGCTATCTCTAAGCATAAACCTAGAGATTATCAGATTGATGGTGTATATGATGCTCTTAGAAATAATCGAAAGTTACTCGTATCTCCAACTGCTTCTGGTAAGTCGTTGATGATATATGCCATCATTAGGTACTTTGTTGAGAATAAGAAGAATACACTGATTGTAGTGCCTACAACATCCCTTGTAGAGCAGATGTATAAAGACTTTGCTGATTATGGTTGGGATGTAGGATCCTACTGTCATAAGATCTATGCTGGTAGAGAAAGAGAAACTGATTCACAGGTTATTATTACTACTTGGCAATCCATATACAAACTACCAAGAAAGTATTTTGAAAGATTTGATGTAGTAGTTGGTGACGAAGCACATCAATTTAAATCTAAATCTCTTGTTGCCATCATGACTAAGTTGGGTAATGCCAAGTATCGTTATGGGTTTACAGGAACTTTAGATGGAACAGAAACTCATAAGTGGGTATTAGAAGGTTTATTTGGTCCTTCTTATAAAATTATTAAAACAGACGAGCTCATGAAGAAGGGTCATGTGGCGACGTTGGACATTAACGTGCTTCTATTGAAACACCCTGCACATAAATTTGAAACATTTGAGGATGAAGTTCAGTATATTATTACTCACGAAAAAAGAAATAATCTTATTAGAAATCTAGCACTTGATCTTAAAGGAAATACTCTTATTTTATTTGCTAGGGTAGAAGCACATGGAGAGCCTCTTTATGAGATGATAAATAATAATACAGTGGAACATAGAAATGTTTTCTTTGTTCATGGTGGAGTTCCAACAGAAGACAGAGAGGAAATCCGTGAAATTACCGAAAAACAAGACAACGCTATTATTGTTGCTTCTTATGGTACTTTCAGTACTGGGATTAATATCAAGCGTCTTCACAACGTCATATTTGCAAGTCCGTCCAAATCACGGATTAGGAATCTCCAATCCATCGGCAGGGTATTAAGAAAAGGAAATGGAAAAGTAAAAGCAACTTTGTATGATATTGCCGATGATATCAGTACTAAATCAAGAAAGAATTACACATTAAACCATTTAATAGAGAGGATCAAAATCTATAACGAAGAAAACTTTAATTATGATATAGTAAATATACCGATCAAAAACTAATGCAAGAAGAATTTCACGGGGTTGTAAAATTAATAACAGGAGAAGAAATCTTTGGATTGGTATCTATTGATGAAAATGATGGTGATCCTGTCATTATGCTTCAATCTCCAGTCATAATGAAGGTCTTTAATAACCCTACAGGACAATATGTAAAAATAAAACCTTGGTTGGAAATACCAGAGGAAGATATATTTTTAATTAAATATGATAAAATTATTACTATGACTGAA
>VTLG01005408.1_pt1 | contig 16570 bp, 23 predicted proteins | sample 4694571 | NCBI WGS metagenome assembly VTLG01 (sample SAMN12604809, study PRJNA352737) | marine metagenome | biome: ENVO:00000447; feature: ENVO:00000209|ENVO:00000569|ENVO:01000036; material: ENVO:00002151; isolation source: viral sequences binned using virsorter ...
AGCCATAAGTCTTTCAGCTGTGAATTGTAGTGCAGATGGAATGATCATCTTCATACCCTTAGCTGCGATTTTTAAACCTCTTTCATCTGTAAGAGCTGCAATGTCTATTAAAGACTGCTCTAAAGATGTTTCGTTTAAGTCAGCAGCAGTTGCTAGTGTGTTTGAAAACGTTCCAGCAAGTGTTGGGTGAGCAGTATTGAACAAAGTAACACCATCACCAGAAGTGAAAGTACCACCAGGCATTCCATTGTTTAATGGATTAACTGCTTTTACTTGTTTAGTTTGAGCCATAGATCTTGCTAAAGCTTTTGTATATCTAGAAGCAAGTCTGTCATACAAGTTGTCTTCAATAGCTTCCTCAGTGATAGCAAAAGCGAGAGCAATTGTCTCGTTAGTGTATCTTGCTGTGAAAGTTTCTTGAGCGTTATCGTATGTAACAGCACTTCCTTCAGGTTTTACTTGTGCTTGAGCGAAACCAGATAACATAACTTCCTCTTCGAAAGCTCTGTCTGATGACTCAGTAGTATAAATCTCAGCTGACTGATTTTCATACTGTTTATATTCCAGGCCGAACAAGGCGTTCAAACCCGGCTCTAGTTCTTTAACTAGTTGATTACGTGATATAGCCATAGTTATTCCTCCTTATATCCCTGCTCTTTGAGTGTTTTGTCCGATCAAGATGTGTTCTCTGATTTGAACTCTAAGAGCAAAGCCCTCAGCAGCTGTATCAGAGTGATCTGGATCTCTTGAAACACCCATTATGAACAATTGTGCCTGCGTGTTAGCTGTTGTAGCCGAAATTTTTGATTTCGATACAAACAACGGCGTTGTTCCCGCCGCTAGCACTTGATCCGCACAGTGACCAACCTCATTTTGGTTGAACGCTGTATCAGCAGACATAACTTCAAACATCTGCATAGGATCGTCATTAATGAAAGCAACAATATCAGTAGCAGTGTTAGTTGCTGGTGAAAAGTTGCTAAACGTTGGTTTATTAGTTGTAGCGTCAGTGTAAAACACCCCGTTCAGTGTACCCAGATTATTTTCTGTAGTATTTCCTGAAGCAAGAACAACTCCATCCGCAGTTAATTGCACTAAACACGCGTGCGAAATTAATGCTGAAGAAGCTGCAACACTGTACTCAGAAAGTGCAGCGTTGTTGTAGTTCTGACCAACTTTTTTTATGGGTCTAAAACCAAACCCAGTAGTTGACGCATTAGCCATTTGTTGTTTCTCCTTATGTGACCTGTCCTTGCGGACCTCCAGTCACGGTTAATGTTCATCGCTGGTTTGATTAGTTAAAAATTCTAACTTTTCTTCCCACCGAAGGTCGTACGAGATTGTCTATCAATATCGATAGGCATTCCCTTATGCTGTTCCTTCATAAGATCGTTGTCGATTGCGGTCTGTTGATCTTGCGCTTGTTTTGCAAAATACTCTTGTCTTGACCTTGCGATCTCTTCCGGTACCCTAGTCAGCACTAGGCCTCCGTGCCCGATAACCCCTGCGTATTTGCCGTCGGCGATTGCTGGAAAGTCCCCTTGAGGATATTCGTCTGCCCTTACTAACTCATACCCGGACCTTAAGCGTCCTTGTATGTTTTTCGTGTCAACAAATCCTAAGACTTCTATCCTGACCCATCTGTGTCTGAATCCGTCTGGCGCGTTGGGCGTATCTAAGTACGATGGTGGAGACCAAACTTTTGGTTGCACTTTTGGTGCTACCGTTTTTGCTTGTGATTCAACTTTTGTTGTATCACTTTTAGTTTGACTCGCACGAGTTGGTTTATTGTTTTTCATATGCCTATACCTCCTTCGTGTTCATAAGTTGTTTCGCATACTCTTCTAGTGGCACACCTAATTTTTTCGCTATTGCGACTTGAGAAGATGTGAGTCTCACTTGTTTGCGACCAGTCTTTGTACTACGCGTTGCAGAGGCAACGTTCTGTGTAGGTTTACTAGTCTGTTTTTCTTCTACTGGTTTATCAAATTTATGGGGAAATTCAAGTCTTATTCTTTTATCAACTTCCTCATAATATTCGTCTGATTGAGGATCCATACCTTCTTCTTCGGTAAGTTTCCTATGTAGATCGAATGCTGTGTAAGTCATGGCATTATCTTTGCCAAACCACTCATTTCTTTCTGCCCAGGCTTCCGCTTTAGGGTCCCTAGCAGGTTGTTGTTGTGTTGGTTGTGCTGGTTTTTCTTTAGCGGCAGTCTCTTGCATTTGATGCTGAGTCTTTAATTCTGCTAATTTACCTTGTTCATAACCTAATTGAGAGATAGCCGTTAGTGCTTCTACTTCAGCTTTAGAGTCTTCATTTTGTCTAGCTGTTGCAAGTTTTGCTTGCGCTGCTGCTAGAGACGACGAAATTCTGCCTTCCATTTCTGTGGCATAATTTTTATCTAAAGATGTTGCAGTAGCTTGATACTCATCTCTTTCTTGTTTTATACTTTGAGCATAACGTAAAGCTTCTTCTTTTTGTCTTTCAGCTTCACGCATCTTCTTAGTAAGTTTAGCTATTCGTTTCTTAACTCCTTCAGAATACTCTTCAACTGCTTTAATGTTGTCTGGTTGTTTATCACTCCCTGTTTCAGAAGTTTTCTTATCAACCTTTCCGCCCTCGTTCTTTTCATCTCGAACAACAGGCTGCTCATCTGATTTCTCAGGTGTGTCACTGGGCTGATCATCGTACGTAACATTTGCTTCATCTTTTTTTACCTCATTTTCATATGTTTTATCTGCTTCTTTTTCTACTTCAGGCAGATCTACTCTTGCACCCGGGCCGGATGTATCTAAATCAACCATTGGTTCTTTAGATGTTTTTTCTTCTTTTTCTGGCATAGTTTTTCTCCTTGTCTATGTTAAAATTCGTGGAATATATCTTCAGGGTTTTCCACGGTCGCTAAAACTTCATCATCATTGAGAAGTCTTATCTCACCCCCATCTATTTTAATTCGTGATCCGGCATATCTTGCAAAGATAATCCAATCACCTTTCTTGCACCAGGGACCCTCTGGATATCTTTCTTTATCATAGCAGTGTGGGCCCATATCTAAAACTAAACCACAAGTTGATGCTACTTGTGATCGTTCTACTGTTTCATCTGCTAATAATATTCCGCCTTTAGTTTTATCTTTCTGTTTAAAAGGTAAAACTAAAATTCGCCAACCTGTCGGAACAGGTAATTTTGCTGATTCTGCTTTTAAATCTTGTTTTTTTTGCTTGGTAGTTTTTACACCAACTAATTCTTTATTTGGTAACTCAATCTTTGGATTTTGAGTTGATGTTGATAACGGTTCCTTCATTGTCTTTTTGCTCCTTTTTGTTTAGCAGGCTGGATATTTCCTGGCTTAAATATTGATACGTTCGTATCTGACCTAACATATACTGGTATTTTTCCATATTGTCAACACCACCAGATGCCATTGCAGATACTACATCATCATGTCTCATTTTTATAATTCTTTTTATTTTGTCTATAAAAGTTAATTCGTCCATTATTTCTTTTTCCTTTTCTTTGGTTTACTTATTTTACTACCATATTTTTTAGTCCATTTTTTAGCTATGGCAGGTTCGTTTTTGTATAGATAACGTCTTTGTTTTTCTGATTTAAAGGGCATGTCCAGGCTCCCTAAAATCTTTAATTGCTTGTAGCTTTTCTTGAGCATCTGCAATTTTTTGAAACAATTTATCTATTTCATCTATATGTTGTGGATGTTCTCCAATACCTACAGAATTTTCTAAATATATTTTAATTGTAGCATCAGCTTCAGCTATTTGTGCATCGTATCTAGCTTCTAACGCATCTAAAATTGCTGCTTTCATTAACAGTTCCATTTTCTCAAAGATTTATTAATCCTTGAATTTGGATCCCTCGCAGTTTTAGCAGATGTTAATCTTTTTTTCATTCCACCCATTCTCGCACAAAAACTTTTTCTACGATTAGCGGCTTTAGATCCTTTCTTTAATTTAGATGGTTTAGTTGTAACAGCAGTTTTAAGTTTAGAACCAGGGTTTGCTCTTCTATAAGAAGCAACACCTTTCTTATTCAATCCACCTGATGGATTTTTTCCTGCTTTACGTTGCCATGCTGGACTAGCCATGATTATTTTTTAGCAGTTTTAGCCGATCTCTTTAATGCTTTAGCAGATACTGTTCCAGTACCTTTTCTGCTAGTTCCTGCTTTCTTTCTTTTGTTCATGTAGTAGTAAAGTCCTTTCTTAACTCTTCTACCATCTTTAGTTGTGTGATAAGCGCTACCACCTTCTTTGTAGCCCATTATTTTTTTAGCAACACCTGGATTTGATTTTGCTAATTTATTCATTCCTTTAGTAGGGTATTTATCTTTTCTCATATCCTTCTCCTTTATTTATAATGTGCACCACAATCCTTACAAAACTTAGCTTGGACTATAGTGAATGTTTTGCAGTTACAAAATAACTGTTTTATTTTTTTAATAATCTTTTTGATCATTATCTATTTATTTTTCCAGATTTTTTAGCTTTGCTTCCAAATCTTCCGTAAGACTCGTCTCTAGATGCTTTTAATTGTTTCTTAGTTCTTTTCTTACGAATTCTCATAGCGATAGATTCGTCTTTTCTATCTTTGTAACCCTGTTTTTTCTTTTTAACAGAACCACCTTTTTTATACATAGCTCCACCTGCCATTCCCATGTCTGATGGATAGTAACCAGATCTCATATCTCTTCTCATTACTCCACCTCCCATAGCTTTAGCTCTTCCTCCAGTAGCGTATCTTGTTCTTCCTGGTCTTAGTCCGTTTTGTCTCATATTATTTTCTCCCTTTTTTCATTGCTCTACCGAAACCACGTTTTGCTTTTCCTACACCTACTCGTCCACCTTTTTTATATGCTGGCATGTAGTCTTGTATTCTATCTATTCCAGGTGCTCCAAGAACAGTTTTACTTCTTACAAATTTACTTGGTCCAGGTACATAATTTGCACCTCTACTAAAAGGTCCATAGTCTCTCATATCAGATCTATCTCCACCTTCTTCAGACAAATAAGTTTTCATCTGATTTCTTTTTCCTAAAGCCGAAGCGCCAAGAGCAGCTGCTCCTGCTAACGCAGCTCCTTTAAGAAATTTTTTTAGTTTACTTTTTTTCTTCTTTGCCATTTTAACTCCTTACTTTTTTCCATTTCTGAAAATTTGTGTACCCTTTATACCAAAAATTGAAGCAACTACAAGTATCCATAAATTAGTGAACCATGACGGCAATGACTGGAAATACTCAAAAAAGAGCTTTACCTTCTCCATAGCTGCCGGATCGTCCGACATAACTGCCCACATTAACACAATTATGGGCGCCGAAATAATCACGAGAACAAATTCGTCCTTGTAGTCATTTTGACGGGCTTCTAACAGTTTGCCTTGGTATTCTTCCTCACCACGAGCTTGACGCTCTGCGTGTAAAAGTTGTGCATCAGACATAGCAACTTTTGCTTTTTGTCTGTTAGCGTAAATTTTACCGCCAGCTTGTATTGCTATTTTAGCTAAGCTGAACCAAGCCATAAATTAGTACCACTTAACAGTAGATTTTTTAGAAGCTAGCATTCTTTTTTGTCCACCAACTTTGTTTACAGTTGGTTGACCTAAAGGCATTTTAACTTCTGTTTCTTTTGCATAACCATCCGCATTAACTGAAAAAGTATTTTTTGCATCTGCTTTTGGTGTATCAGACACAACTTCTCCAATGTAGTTTGGATTGTTTTTTGTAAAGAATGTTTTTCCTTTTCCCATAGTTTTCTCCTTGTTTGTTTATATACTATCTTTTTGGACCTTTCAAGATCCTTACGTCTTGTTGTTTCATGATGTCATTAGCCATTTTAGCTTCTTGAGACATCATTTGTTTAGTTAACGATGTATCAGCTCTTAATTCAGCTAATTCCTGGTTTTGATCTAATTTTTCATCAAATTGTTGTTGACCCATCAATTGTTTAGATCTATCTAAATCAATCTTTTCTTGACCTTGTTCACGTTTAACTTCGTCATCCATAGCTCTTAAATCTAGTTCTCTTGCTTTTAATTTCGCAATTGGGTCGTTTCCAAACTCACCCATAATTTTACTCTCTTCATTTTTAAACTCTTGAGTCATTTCTGCAATTAATTTAGCTTTTCTAGACTCTAAACTCATTGACATTTGCATAATTTGTTGTTGATACTGTGGATCTTGTTGTAACATTGGATTTTGTTGTACCATTTGTTGCATTTGCATCAATTGTGCAATTTCTTCTCTAAATTCTACCTCTAATTGCTCTTGTGCCATTAAAGAAATGTGTTCAAAGATGTTTTTTTCTAATGCAGCCATGACTGGAGGTGCATTTCGAGCAATATTGGACGCCATAAAGTTTAAATGGGTCGTAATATGCGCTTGATGGTCTTGTCCTTTGAAAGCTTGGAAAGGTTTTCCACTCATTGCAAGAATATTTTCAGTTGCCGGGTCCATTGGAGTCGGTTGTTGAGGTGGTGGCAAGATTTTATCAATATTTTTTACTCCAATTGCATTATACATAGCTCTATACGCTTCATAAAGGTTGTGCATTTTAGGATTTGACATTGCAAGTTGCAATTCTGTCTGTGCCATTGAAATTCTTTGCGATTGAGAAAAAATATTTGGGTCTGCTACAGGTAAAATGTCAACTTTGTCATCAAAATCTGCAACTTTAATTTGTTTTTGTCCTCCAACAACATCGTAAGGATACTCTGGTGGTAGGTATTGTTTAAAAACTCCGGATAATAATTTAAATTCTTGCTTCATCGCCACATACAATCTCTTATGTATGGCTGACATGACTCTCGAACCACGTTCTAAAAGAGCTATAGTCGTACCAACAGCTGCTTGTTGGTTGCCGTCACCGACCTGCATGTCAGCTATGGCGGCAAATCGTTGCCCTGCCTGTACCACTATACCCATCAACTGTAATAAAGTTGGTGAAGGTTCTTTAAAAGGTAAAGGCATAAATGCATCTTTGATACTTCCTCCAGGTGCATCTACATCTCTGAATTCGCCGGGTTGTATAGCTTGCGCTTCGTCTCTTACTCGTATTCCTCGTTGTTTAAATCCTGCAGGTAAATTACTTAACGTACCCGCATCTAACAATTGTCTTAGTGCAGTAGTTGCCGTTCTAGACAAACCACCGATCATATGAATTAAACCAAAACCATAAAAGCCCATTCCAGGTAAAAATTTAAAATGTACAAAGTAATCTATTTTAAGTTTTTGCGGATCGTTAGCTTGATAGTTACGTCTAATTGATAATATTGTTCTATTACCCATTTCAAGAGTCACAATGTAAGGAAGTTTAATTCCTGTTGGTTCGTTTTGTGAATCTTTATCTTCAAAACCTTCTAAATCTAAGTCGGTATGAATTTCTAAAATAGTAAAGATGTCTTCATCTCTAGTTTTTTTAATTCCTTCTAATTCTCTTTCTTTTTTTTCTACTTCTGTTTCTTGATTGTATCCAGGTGTTAGTTCTATATCTTTATAAAAACCTGAAACTTGTTTTTTTCTTAATTCATTCTCTGACATTTTTATTACATGCACAACTGCTTCTGCATCTTCTAAAGATGTTGCAGTGTAAGGCACAACTAAATCGTCAGCTGGAACAAATTTTGATACAGCTCTGCCTAAAAGTTCATCGTAATAAACTTTTTTAAAGGCAGAGCCACTAAGAGGGAGATAAAAAAGCATTTGATCGAACTCGGGTTCATACTCCTTCATCACATCCATGAGCTGATAGTTCATGAATTCTTTAACTCTGTTTGATTGGTCTTCTCTAGCTCTGTCAGCTAGTCCAACTATTCTAGTATGGACTGGACCATTTGCGGGTAATAATTCTTTGTAAGCTTGTGCTTGAAATTGTGTTACTGCTTCTGCTAACACTGGGTGTGTTGCACCTGAAGCACCTTGGAAAGGTTGAGTTGGGTTTTCGTATTTAAATCCTAATAAATCTAAACCTTTTGTATAACTATCTTCCCAATCTTTTCTTGAAGATTTATATTGCATGTAATTTGCTGCAAGTTCAGAACCTAATTTACCTAAAACATCTTCAGGTAATAGTTCTGCTAAGTTATCGAAGTGACTATCTGTTCCAGGTTGATTAACTGCTTCTGGATCAAAATCTATTGTAGCACTACCATCTTCTTCTTCAGTTACTTGTACATCATCAGGACCAACTTGTTCGTTGATCGTTTCTTGTTCTTTAACTGCGATTTCTTCTTCGCTAGGTATTTCAAGTTCTGTTTTTACGTTTGGTAGCGACTTGTCTATGTCTGCCATTTATATCCTCCGAGTTCTTTATTGTTGTAGCTTGTTTTAGAGGAACATTCAACCCCTGTGAGTCAGGTCCCTTTAATGGTGGGATTTGATTCCATTTAACATGTTGCATATTTGCCACAAGAGTTTTGTTCTTAACCGTCATCAAATAGTCCTCTTCCTGCTCTATAATTCTGTAACATTTCAAATCCACTAATACCAGAGGACAAAGCTAATCCTGGTAAACCAAATCTACGTGAAAAAGTTTTTAATGCAGTTGGACTAATTCCTAGTCTCATAACTTTAGACGCCGTTGGTCCAACAAAACGTGTTGCTTCTCTAGATAATCCACCTGCAAAAGCTGGTGCTAAATAGTTTAATGGGTTTGTTGCAATTTCTCCTAATGAATCTCCTTCCGAAATTTGTGAAGCAAGATACAATGGCTCTAATGCAGCAATTCCTAATGGGGTTCCTGTTGCAGCTAATCCTTTTCCAAGTACACCTCTTATTGGACTCAAAGCCGCTCTAATGTTACCAGCTCCCATTCTTTTTCTAACATCAAATAATCTTTTACCACCAGGAATGGCTCCTGCTGCAGTTACTGCACCTAGAGTTGGTAAGTATGCTTTATCAAATACGTTTACTTCATCCTCGGTAATTTTTTCATCTGGTTGGGTTATGGGATCGAGGATCATGGACTTTAACATATTCTTTTGTTGTCCTTCGTCAGACAAATAAGTGGATACGTCATCATTCATAAATGGTTTTACAATTGCAGCTGCACCAGCACCAACTGCTGCTAATGCACCAAACTTACCACCACGTTTTACAAGGTTTAAAAAACCCATTCCTGCAGATTTAACTTTTTCAGGAACTGTTTTTATTTTATTAATCTGTTCTGTAGTTCTGACTGGGTCTGTGTCAAAAGCCATTTCCATTTGTCTTGCACAATTACTTCCTGCAGCAAAACCAATTCTTCCACCTTCGGCTCTAAATATTTGACATACACCACCTTCATTTGTTTCAGCGGCTTTAACTAAGCTATTTCTAACTGCGGTCCTAGAACCTATAACATCTTGTTCTAGAAATTTAGAAAAACCAGATAATTTTGGATCTGTTTTTAATCTTTCCCCTAATTGTATAGCAGCTTGTGTTTCAATTCTTTTTAAACCTTTTTCTGCAGTTTCAAAACCAGCTCCATATTCTTTACCACCAACATTTAATCTAATGCCTTTATCTTTTAATTCTTGGACTCTAGAAAAATCATTTTTTAAAATTTGATTTTTAATTGTATTAGCAGTTATATTATCTTGTCTTGTTAATAACTGTAAATCTTTTGCTAAAGCTGGATTACCGCCTACTCCACCTGCTCCGGCATGGTGAACTTCAATAGCATTTTTAACCACTCTTCTTCCTTGAGAATTATCTAACCATTGTAATAAATCTGTATAAGCCCTATCGTTTCTTAATAAAGTTCTATCAAAACCTTTTGGAAATGCTTTTGCAAGAGCTTCTGGAATATTAGCTTTTGCGTTTCGTGCAACTTCAACAAATTTAGAAATTTTTTTAGCTTCAGGGTGATTAGTAATTAAATTACCAATCTGAGAATTAACGTGATAATATTTTATACCATTTTCAGAAGCACCAATTATTTTGCCTGCATTATTTTTAAGAACTTTATAAACGGCAGGATTAGTTTTAGCTGCTCTTACCATTTGAGCAATTATCCAATTTTCAGATTTGTCAAAGTTAAATGCATACGGATAGTTTTTTCCAGCATCTCTAATAAAATTACCAATTCGTTGATTTAAGACCGCATTTTCTTTTGGACTTACTCCAAATTTTCTTCCAGGACCAAACCTTAACGGCGTGCCTGCTTCATCAGCTTCTTTACCAAAAGCTTCAACAATTATATCCTGTGTTTTTTTAGGTAAATTTTTAACGTTGTAAAAAGCTGGTTTATAGCCTCGTTCAATAAAATCACCGACAGCATCAAATTTTTGTGGGTCTACTGCTTGACTAAATCCATATTTATATATTGTAAAATCTGCATCAGGAAATTGTTTTAAAATTTTATTTTGTTGAGATTTTTTAAGTGGAGTAAATATGGTATTGGCACTAAATTTTCCAGGTGTTGCTCCTTTTCTAACATTAGTGCTAACTTTTCTTTTTTCTAAATTTTGTAAATCTTCATAATACGGAGAACTTACTTCACCTCTTTTATAAAAAAATTTAGACGCTTTGTTTAATTCTTTAGGATCTAAATTTCCTGAAAAAGTTTTAGTTCTTATATTAGTTTGAGCTGTAGTTTCTGCTGGTAATGCTTTTACAAATTTATCTCTAATTTGTTTTGCTTTTGTTAATGAAGTTATGCCTCCTTCATACTGACTTTTACCTTTAACTGTTCTAGTAACTATGTAAAGTTTACTAACCGGATTATATTTTATATGTGGTTCATTAAGGACGTTTTGATAAGCCATTAGACCTCCAGGATCTTAGCTAATCCGCCTTTGGCAAAATCTTGTACTTCATCGATAAACCGTGCAGTAAATCTATCGAATCTTGGATCGTCAGGTTTAAATCCTGCAGCGTCTTCTACATTGTTCATAACTCTTCTTGTAAAAATTGCAATCTCTTCGGCAGTTCCGCCTGATGGAAGATTCTCTAAAATTCTTGGCCCAAAATATTTTTCAACCAATATTAATGGATCACCCATAATACCGCCTCCACCTTCAGTAATGTATTTTACATCTTCTGCAGATACTACGCTGTTAAGATTTGTTTTAAGAATATCGTCTTCTTTTAAAGCGTTGTTTAAAAACTCTCTAGCGCTTGCACGTTTAGATGGTGCGTCGGGCATATTAGCTATTGCAAATCTTGCATCAGCAGCATCACTTGCTGCATTTAATCTATCAACTTCTTTTTGTAATTTAGCTGCACCTTCTGGGTCTGTTCTTCTTACAAAATCTATAAAATCGATACCACCTTTACCCTGCATAGTCATGATGTCTTCAACGTTCATCACAGGTGCTGCAATATCTTCTGGTCCGCCACGTGAACCTGGTGGTGGTAGATCTACATCATCTGTTACTTTTGCAATAGTTGTATCAATCTCTTCGCTTTTAATTTTAGGATTTACTCTTAAACCAGATGCATTTTCTTCTCCAACCATGCTTTTTAAAACACCTGAGTCTTCGTCAAATCTTAAACCTCTCGGATCTCTCAAAGATGCTAAACCTTCTGCATCTAAATTCCTGGTCCCTGTTCCCAGATCCGTAATGTTTGCTGGACTGACAGGAGGTAAATAAAACTCCTCCATCTTTTTTAAATTTTGTAAAAGATTACCTGCTTGAATATCGTTTAGTTTATCACTAACCGCAAAACCGACTGCACCTTTAGCTTCATCGATTGCTTTACTCTGGGATAAAACTCCAAGAGCTTCTGTGTTTAATCTTTGATCTAAGAATGGTTCTGTATTTTTACCTACACCTAAAAAATTAATATTGGATCGGGTACCAAGGACATCTCCTACATTTCCTCCCAATCTTGAGAATACTTTAATGATTTCATCGATAATAATTTTTTTAGCCATAATACTTTAAATGTCCTCTTACAATTGGCTCTTCTTTATAGTCTTCAGGATGACGAACCAAACCACCCTGTCTAATTCGCATAATGGCTTGTGTCGTACTGTCGACGTAGTCATCATGATCTCCGAAGGGAAACGATGCACATTCTTCTACTACTTCCTGAGCAAAATGCTCGTGCAAAGGCGCCCATATTTTTCCGCTTTCAAAAAGCGGAGCAACGGAGTTTACTCTTGACTGTTTATCATTTCCTCGGCTAGGAGTAAAGTTAATAACTGGGATATCCATTTGCCTCAACTCGTGAGTCAAAGGTAGTCCGGAAGCTTTCGCCTCGATTATAACCATGTCAGGTTTCCAATCCATATACTCTTCATAAGCCATTCGTCTTAATTCTGGAAACTCGTACCTGCCTTTAAAAGCGTTAAGTAATATTATATTTTGTCCCTGGTCCTCGGTCGTAAAGACACCCCACGTGGTAATAGCACTAAAGTCAGAAGATGTTTTTTTAGTAAATGCTGTATCGTAAGATTGCACGATGTAGTCTAATGGCGGTGGATATTTTTGTTCCCAGTCACACCACCACTCTCGTTTTAGTATGGCACCTTCTTCTGCAGTCGGTGCTTGCATATATTGGGCATTCCAATTTGAAACAGGGATCGAGGCTTTTGTTTTAAGCAACTCTTCCTTCTTCCAAAACTCAGGCCACACGGGCTCTCCATCAGGGAGCAGGGCTGGTAATTCAACAACCTCCCATTGATCAGATCCTTTTTCTGATTGAGCTTTTAATAATTCTCCTGTTATATCTTTTGTAGACCACCTAGTCATGACGACTACAATAATTCCACCTGGCTGCAAACGTTGACGTGGACCTGATGTATACCAGTTCATAGCTTTCTCAAAAGACTTACCACCTTCTTTTTTAATATCTTGTTCTTTGTGTGGGTCATCGATGATTAGAAGATCAGCACCCCGTCCAGTAATGGCTCCGCCAACACCGGCTGCAAAATATTCACCCCCTTGTTCGGTCTTCCATTTACCGGCAGCTTGAGAATCTTCTTGTAGTCTTGTTGAAAATAATTCTTGGTATTTAGGATCATCAACTAAATTTTTAGTTTTACGTCCAAAGTCAATTGCAAGATCAGCTGTGTGAGTTGCTTGAATAATTTTCATAGAAGGTTTGTTTCCAATCATCCAAGCTGGTAATAAATAAGATGCAAATTCTGATTTGGTGTGTCTAGGTGGCATGTTAACAATTAAACGTTTACAACGCCCTTCAGCCAAATCGTTAAATTTTTCTCCAATAATTTTATGATGAGAACCTTTTATAAATTCAGGCCAAACGTATTTTACAAAACTTAAAAAATTTTTTGAAATTTTTGGTTTAGTGTCTTCTAATTCAACGCTACGTTCTAGCTCTAATAATTGTGCTTGTTCTTCAGGTAGCAAACCCTCATATTTTTTTGTAAAATTTTCGCTATCTTGCATATCACTAATATGTTTTTGTTCTTATAGACTAACTGTCTGAATTAAGCAATAAAGAGTAAGTCTGGGACCCCTTTTGTTTTTTAGGGGGGTTGGGTGTTTGTTTTTGCAATTTGGGGTGGGCCCGCCCTGGTACCTCTATAAAATTTCTGGGGTGGGCCCGCCCAGAATTTTTTAGCGTGAGCTATGCAGTTTCTGCATGGGATATTGTGGGAAAGGGTATGCAATTAATGCATGGGATATTCTGGGTTATTTATTCCATGTCAACCCCTTTCTTCTCAATGGTCCAACGACTCCAATGCGTGTACTCATTTGTTTCTTTCTTGGGGTCCTTGATCTTTGTTTCAAGTGCCTCTCGCCTTGGCGCAATGTTAACAACTGCCTGAACATGTTTAGACATGTAATCCATTAAGCATCTATGATTACAAAAGTAATCCCAAATACTACCACCACCATTGCCAAACATACTGCGACCAGTATAAACTTTTACTCTCCTTGTTCTTAAAACTTTATTGCCCTTAGTACCTCGCACTCTTGATTGTGTTTCTTGAGTATGACACTCAGGACCATGGCACCAGTTATAGTCGCTCATTTTCTTTTGCCTTTCTAAATGCTTTGTTTAATTGTTCTAGTTTAAAAAGTTTTATTTCTGCTTGTCTTTCAAAATGTGCAGATACTAAAAATAAAACAAAACCAAAAACAATTAGTCCTATACCAATGTATAGGACTAAATTGTAATCTATCATTTATGCTACCTCTTTCGTTAAGATTAATGGCTCATTAAAATCATGTTGAACAATGTGCCAACTTATATGCTTACTATCTTCTAACAAAGTTAAGGCAGATAAAAATTTATTTGCCTCGTCAACGTTGTCAGTATGTTTTTCCACTCTATATTCTGGTGCATAACTACTGCCCTCAATTTTAAACTTTCTTATTATAAAGTATATCATAATTACCCTTCTATTGTTGTTGTTGCTTTTATTGTCATTGGATTTATTGCCATACGCCATTGGTTGCCTTTCTCATCTGGTTCAGCGTCGCAATCCCAGTAGATAAAACAGACTACACCATTTTTAGAAATGAACGCTTTGCCAGTAGTCATAAAATCATCTGGCTTTGTCCATTGTCCATTTCTTGTAATTATCTTTTTATGCTTTTTAGCATAATAAGTTATTACAAAGTTTTCTGGTATGTTGTTTAAATCAACTGCCTTTGTATGTTGTGGGTATTGTTCTTTAGTCATTTTTTCCTTTCTGTTATATCTGGGATATTATATTAAATACCCCAGATTGTCAATAGCTAAAATTATTAATTTACAACTTGTGATTGTTGCTCATATAATAACCTTTCAGCTATTTTTTCTGCTTTAGTTTTAACTTTCTTGTTCTTCATGCCTTTAATTCTATCTGCAAGATTTTTAGGATTATAGATAGTCAAGCCAGTAGAGTTAGTTCTAATTATTTCTGCGTCAGTAATATTTAAACCAAGTTCAGTAGATAATTCTATTGCCTCATCTAAATATTTATAACCTCTTAAACCAAGTTTAATTTCTTTCATCTGTTCTAAAATAGATGAAATCCATTTTTGATGTGCCATAACAAATTGTGATTTTTGTTTTTTCCAATCTATTAAAAACATATACTCTTGTTCAGTACACGCAATAGACCTATCTCTACAATAATCTCTACCAATTAAATCTAATTGATATTTCTCGTTCCACTCTTTGCCATAACCTTTGTCATCATTACCAAGATACTTATTATTATTTTCACAATATTTTGTTTTATGTGGGTTGTTATCTTTGCCCTCTTGTTCAATCAAAATATCTGGGTTGCAATCTTCTTGTGCTTTTAGTTCATCACGAAACAAAGCATAACCATACTCATTTTCACTATGTGAATATGATGAATTATTGTCAACATCTAAACTACCATTTAATCTAAAATCAAAATGACTTTCAATAGTATCTTCTTTAGTTATTGGATTATTGTCATAGTCTCTATCTTCTTTTGTTCCAAGATAATGAAAATGGAAACAACTATCTTTTGCAATAGTAGAAACATTTTCAAATTTATCTTGTAGGTATCTTGCTTTCTCTACATCTTCATCTGTATAATGTCGCCTTACTATTTTTTCAGCAACTTTCCACGCATTGTCATTTATGTCAATCTGATCTGCTTTTAGATTGTCATAGTTTTGTTTTTCAATAGTATCTTCTTGTTCAAGATGTACTCTCATACGATTTGCAATCTTGTTCCGATACTCTTGGTTCAGTCTTATTCTGCTCATGTTATTCCTCTTTCTGTTATTGTTTTTTTTATTTGCATTGATTTGAAATTAACACTTGACATTGGGATTGTCAAGCATTATATGGGATATATATTTATTTATAAAAACTTAAATATAACATTTAAGCTAACTTGCAGTTGGCAGTATAAAAACGCAACTGCAGGTTGCATAACAGAAAGGGAAAAAAATTGGTTTAGTTTAGAGTCGTTCTAAATTAATGGGACATGAGTTTGACAGCTTACAAGCTGTCAAGCACTGATCCCTGATCTAATTGCATAAACTTGCAGGAGACGAAACCTGTAGTGATTAGATCAGGGATCAGGCGTCAAGCTGGTCGCTTGACAATTGATCCTATATAATATAAGATAACAACAGAAAGGAAAAACAATTATGTCAACAAGAAGTAATATAGCAATCGAAGATCCAAAGACAAAGAAGGTGAAAGTAATATACGTTCACTCTGATGGGTATCCATATGGCGTTGGTAAATGCTTGGTGGACAATTACAACAATAGACAGCTAGCAGAAAAACTGTTTGAGCATGGAGATGCCAGTTACCTGGGCGATACTCTAGATGAGTGTAGTTTCTACGCTCGAGACTGGGACAGGGAAGAGGATCCAGCCAAAGAGTACAGAGATGAGTGGATGTACATGAACGCCATGAAAGGAGATGTATTTATAGAATACATTTACATCTTTAAAGGGACGCGTTGGTATGTATCAACTCAAAAACATACTAAAGTCAAAGATGGTTACGATCGCGGAACTGTATTTTATTATACCGAGTTTGAGCCTGTTATTACAAACAAGGAATATATTAAATACAAAGACAAACACGAGAAACACGCTGAAGTTAAGATGATCTCACAAATAGGAAACTTGCTAAGCAAAGCAGGGTTTGACCAAGATAACGTAGAGATCCAGGGTGGCA
>VTLG01008141.1_pt1 | contig 16570 bp, 23 predicted proteins | sample 4694571 | NCBI WGS metagenome assembly VTLG01 (sample SAMN12604809, study PRJNA352737) | marine metagenome | biome: ENVO:00000447; feature: ENVO:00000209|ENVO:00000569|ENVO:01000036; material: ENVO:00002151; isolation source: viral sequences binned using virsorter ...
TGGCAACCGATCTTGATCGGTTCTACTCGGGTCTTGACTGGTAGGTCGTCGGGGTTCTGAAAGTAGCTTGAATCTCTTTGAAAGAGTTTGTTTCCCCCTCTTTTATGAGGGGAAACAAACCCCAAACACCAAATTGGATGGAGGAAATCCGATGACATTGACCGAAGAAACTTGTGCTGTTTCTGCCAAGAATTTGGCAGTTGGTATGGAAATTTTTTATGCTGGGCATTGGTTCACTGTTTCTGCCATTGAGTTCCCTAAAGGGAAGTCAATGAGGATGGAAATTGCGGTGGATTCTGATCTGAGTATTGAGAGTCTCTTTATGACTCTTGATGGGTTGGCTCAGGTTAAATCTGCTTCGCAGATTCCTGTTTGATCAACTGTTAGTTGATCTTTCTGATCCAGCTTTAGCTGGATCGGTTAGACCAACGAATTGTTGGATTGGGTGTATTTAACCCCCTCTTGTTTGAGGGGTTAAATACTCCCACCAGTAGTTTCGGCTGCTGAATTGATTTCACGGGGTACTGATGCCGCCCATTAGCCGCCTCTCGTAGCCACCGTGGGATCAATCCAGCGTCTGGGATGTTGGAGTTCTTGGTTCTCTTTAATGAACCTTGAACGTAGTGAAAGGTTCAATTAAAGAAGAACCTAGAAACCGATGGAGGAAATCGGATGAATGTTAATGCTGAGATTGAAATTGACGTGTCGGAACTTGCTTCCGAGCTTGTCTGTGAATCGGAGTTCACTGAAGGTGTGAGTTCTGTGATGCAAGATGAGTTGCCCAACTATGTTGGCGATGAGGTTGATCGCTACATGAGTGACCACATTGAAGATGTGGTTATTGAGGCTCTCCAGTCTTGCTCGTCGGAGTTCCGTCGCTTGGTCGCTAAAGCGCTGAGTGAAATTGCGGACAATAGCTCCTACTAAATCATCTAGATGATTGAGTGGTGTCCGCCACTGAGGTGGTGGATATCATCCAATTCTTTGGAATTGGTTTGACGCATACAACTGGGAGGTTGGATTATGCACATTTTAATAATGGAAGATAGCTCAGGTGAGATCGTAGATCTCCATAACCTTTGCTCTGATGCTTGCCATAGGCAGTTAGCTCAACACTTAGGTGTTGAGTATGGAGGCTGGCATGGGTGTCAGGAATCAGAGTTTGACACTGAGTGTGTCAACTGTGAGGCACCTATTGCTGGGGTTTATGGCCCGTACGACGATGATGTCGATTGAAATGTTGGGTGTATTTAACCCCCTCATTTATGAGGGGTTAAATACTCCCACCTAATTGGATCGAGGGAGGTCCGAATGTTTGAAGTACACACTTCAGAACGACCCGTTAGGGTTGAGAGTTACATCGTAGCTGTAGAAATTGCTAACAATTTCAAACGTGATTACGGCATATTTGTCGCTATCACAAGAAGCCGTAGAAGGACACCGAAATCGGATGGAGGTCCGTGTAATGCTGAAATTTGATAGTGAGATATGTGTAATATGTGGTGGCTTCGGCGATTGTGCTGATGGTGACTGCGAAGATAAAGAACGGATGGAGGTCCGAATGAATACAGAAGAAATAGTTACTACCGACATAGGTCGGTTTGGTGCCCGTGAGCGACGGATTCTTGTTGAGTTGCTTACGGCATGGAATATGTGTGGGTTGCCGTCTGACTTTGAGTCAGACAATGTGCGGCCCATGTTTAATACCCATAGCGGTTACGTATTCCTCGGTAATGAGGAATATCAGACTGCCGTCCTAGAGGACGGTCGGTTGGTGTCGCATTACAACCTCGGTTATGAGGGTCACGAGGGAACTCTTTCAGAGTTAGAGGACGAGTTCAAAGTATCTGGAGATACTTGGCATCGTGAGGATGTGGAGGCTTTGGAGAATATTCGTGAGTACTGGGAGGTGAATGCGTGATTGCGATGTATGTGTTGGGTGTTGCCACTGGGTGGGGAACCATTCTGGTTCTTGTCCAGTGGGAACGCTTACAGGCAGGGCGTAAGGCTAGGCGGTTGCGTGGTGTTGCGTATTGGCAGGCTCTGTTGGATTCGGAGCGGACTTCGGTTTGTTCGGAATGTAATTTGCCACTATTTAGGGATGGGTCTGCTTGGGTAGACGCATCGGGTGGTGATGTGTGTTGCGCCGAGGTGTTCACCGAGGTGAACACTGATGGTGTTCATACTGCCTTGGAGCGAAAGTAGAGTTTGGGAGGTATTACACCCCCCTCACGTAGTGAGGGGTGTAATACCCCCCAATAAACAACCGATTGGAGGATCGGAAATGCAAGAATGGACAGTCGAAGTTGCGTATGTTTTTAATTTAACTGTGCACGCTGAGACTATGAGTAAAGCTGTGTATGAAGCAGGGAAACTTGAGGATCGTATGCGTGACGCTGGGGATGACCCTATGCGGTACGCATCGAGAGAGTATTCTGCTCATCCAGAAGGACGAGTAGAAAGCTAAACAGTTGGGTGTTTCTCTCCCCCTCTCTTTTGAGGGGAGAGAAACCCCACAACAACAAATCAGCGGTCAGGGAGGCCGCAAATTATGAGTGAATGGCTAGAGGGTGCAGCACTTTACGCTGTAGGTGGCGACATCGTAGGTATGGGTGCCACTGTGGAAGCCAGGTTTCGTCCTTTGGACGAGAAGGCTGATCCGAATTTGGTTCGGGCTTTCTTGGAGATGCAAACCGCTGAAGCGGTTCAGTATTGGACAGATAACGTCCGAGCGATGCAAACGGGTCACAAGCGTTACGAGTTAGGTAACCTGTTGCTTGAGGCTGGTGTGTTCGAGTCTAAGTATGACGTTCGTTCGACTTGGATTCTGACCGAATCGGAGATGGCTTAACAAGTGTTGGGTGTATTTAACCCCCTCATTTATGAGGGGTTAAATACTCCCATTAACAAACAAACAATCAATCATTGGAGGTTGATTCATATGCAAACCAATACAGAACCCGTACGGGTTAAGTGCAATCCACAGTATGTGGATGACACTGAATGGGAGCTTGATCGGAGCAATCCGACTGGGATCCGTACTCGTATGAATGTGTTTAGTGCGGAAACGTACATCGATTGGCTTGACCCGAAGGTTACGCTTACAGTCGATGGCACGGAACTGGACCTGTGGGTAGTTCTGCACATCATTGATTGCCTGAATTTGGGGCATGATGATAAGTGGGCTGCCGAGAACTATGAAGTTCGAGTAGGTCAAGTTGCGGAGATCCGCGCTAACGCCTTGGGAAACTAAGGCAGTTGGGTGTATTTAACCCCCTCATTTATGAGGGGTTAAATACCCCCACAACAAAAGATGCGACGGCATCTGGCGGAATGTAGCTAATAGAGCAGGCCATTAGGCAACTGGCAGCACAGGCATGTGGCTGAGGGCGCTGAGGCCGAGGGGTGCAAGTCCCCACATTCCACCATCGGGAGAACGGCTGGAGACATTAAGTGGACACCAGAAGTATCTTCTAGCGTCAGAAATGGCGAACACTTGGTTGTGACATTAAGTTGTCGGATATCGGGTGTCCGAGCTTGGTACCAAGCGGCGGGTAGCTAGAAGAGTGGCGGATAACCGTTCAGCGGGCCGCCCCTCCCGACCAAATCTGAAAGACAGGAGCTATGGCAGTCGAACTGCCCCGAGTGATGGAGCATTGAAAGCTGGCTTGGTGAAGAAATTTCACCTAACCGTAAGGGACAGGCCAAACCTACAAATGGCGCTGAGGAATTACCTTGACAGGCCTATTGAGAGTGGACGATTTGCATACATCTAGGACTGGAACTAAGGCTTCTGTCTTTCGGTTGATCTCAAAGATCTGAGTGAGTGTCCCACCCACTTGGTATAGTAAATAACAATCAACAAATACACATGGAGGTGTGTTTATGACATGGGAAACAGTAATTGACCACTCAACTGGTCACGACTTTCTGACCAAAGAGGTCAGTGAGCATGGACGAAACGTCTTTGACGTAGCGTCTGAGGTGAATGCGGACTTCGGTTGTCACGTATCACCTAAAGGATATTTGGATCCGATAACAAACCAGTTTGTTGTCCCCAAATATGAGACAGGTAACAAACGTGGCAAGCCACGAGGCGTGTATGTGTTGCGTAATGACACGATGGTTCCCTTGGGGGATCACTCTGGTCGCTACCCACATCGTGACGGTTACAAACATGTGTTCGAGACAATAGAAACTTTGTTTCCGAATACTTGCACAGACATCACTGTGTTTGGTCAAGGCGAACGTCTTGCGATTACACAGCAGATAGGTGACAGCATTGAAATTGTGGACGGGGACTTCATTGACCCTGTTGTAATTACAATCATGTCGCTGAACGGAATGTGGCCTACAGGAATGTTTGCCTATGACTTCCGTGTTAGCTGTGCGAACATCATCAACCTTGCGGATGCTTTCATTAAGGTGAAAGCAACGAAGAATCACGACAACATGTTGACCTTACGGTCTGCGGTGTTGGAAGCCAGTAAGGCTGAAAGTGAACAGGTTGCGACGTTTGCACGCAAGCTCAGCGAAAAAGGGCTTAGTGATGTTGCGTTCTATCGGATGCTTAACGCTCTACTGCCAGAGGCAGACATGGACGCTCCCACTAAAACTCGGAACGCTGTAGATGCGAAACGTGCTGCGATCCTGAACGCTTGGACACAAGAAACTAATGGTGTCTGGGGTAATGGATGGCTCGCATACAACGCATTCCAAGGTGCTGAACAGCACCGAATCAACCAAGGTTTCAAGTCTACGACTGCTGCGAAGCAGAAGGGGCTAATCAAATCCTTGGACGGCAAAACACCTATAGCTGACGCTGCGGAACAATACCTCCGTGAGCAAATGTTGGTAGGTGTATGAAGATAGGCTAGGTGTGGGGAGGTCAGGTGATACCTAACGGTATACCTCCCTCCTGGCCTCCCTATCTCCCCTCGGTGTATCGCACCCCTCACTTAGTGAGGGTGCGATGCACCTGAGAAAACAAATAAATCCACAAACCATAGGAGGTTGAATATGTGGGTATTTACAGAGGACGGTTTCTTTTCGACCGTTGAAGATTACAAAGCTGGCACCGAAGGTGACGTGCTTGTACGTGGCCGTGATGTGGAATCTCTCAAGAGATTCTGCGCCAAAACAAAGACTCCATTAGATTGGATTCAGACAACTCCTGAGCGTGATTACCCTTTCAGGGTAAGTGTGCCTCGGGAAGCATGGGTCCATTACGTTATGTGGACAGCCCGTGACATTGACTACAACGACTTTAAGTCGCATTGTAAAGCAATGGGTCAGTGGACTGATGCGGCTGGGTTGACTAGTCAACAGCTTATGGCGATGGGCATGGTCTGGGCAGTCATGTACGACGACTGGGCTGAACGCCCATGAACCTTTGGTTGGCTATCTGGTCAATCCTTGACTTCGCATCGGTGAATTATGAGCCACCGAATGCGGAGATCCCCGAAGTTGTTTGCGAATACTTCGCAGACGACTGCGTGAGGGCGCTGGGGGTTGCGTGGTGCGAGTCACTACACAATCCCCGTGCCTATCACCCTGAGGGTTCGTATGGATTGTTTCAAATAAACGAACATTATTGGGGCCATGTGTTTGAAGAACACTGGCCGAAACGATACGAAGTGGTGCAGTCAACATGGATGGCGCACTACATACACGAGAACACCCGTGGTGGGTGGCAATTATGGACCTGTGGGAGGTATACAGGTGACTGAAAGATCTAGGAGATACAGAAAACAAAAGTGTTGGGCAATCATGCCCGACGGTACACAATGCACAGGGCCACGTAGGTCCAGTAAACCGTGGACGGGGCCAGGTTCACGCGACGGTTTGCTTGCTTTATGTCATGGGCACAACACTCATTTCATTAAATATGGTGAGCCACGGGGACATTCCGTTGCGTGCGATGATGCCTATGACGTTTGAAGAACGTGTTGAGCATTACATGAACCCTGTTCATGGGTACATCAAGATCACTCCTTACGAATGTTTCGAGTGGCAACGCACCAAGCTGCGTGCTGGCTACGGGCTAGTTAATTCCAAAGTCATAGCTGCGAGGTGTGGCACGAAGAACAACGTACAGACACATCGGATGATGTGGGTTTACAAGAACGGTCCCATCCCTGAGGGGATGCAAGTTCATCACAACTGTTACAACACTTCTTGTTGTAACCCTGACCATTTAGTCCTTGCGACTGGAATGGAAAACAACAGCGACGCTGGGATGGTTAGACATCTCAGAAAACGATATGCCATGCTGCTGGTAAAGGTCCGTGAGCTAAAGAACTTAATTAAAAAATTGGAGCGAGAACTTGCCAAAGAAAAAAACCAAAATCAGCAAAGCAGAACGTGATGCGTGGCAGAAACGGGCCATGCAACGCAACATGCCGACCGTCTGGGAAAACGATTCTTGGACTAAAGGGGAGATAGAAAGAGCACGACGTGGCAAAACATAACAGCCTTAAATACATCGAATGGGAACCATCCGATTTCAAGAAACACGGTTTTATCGCTACCTACGCATTAGGTAATTGTAGGTGCCGTAAATGTAAGAACAGGTGGGCTGCCTGGGATCAACCGTGGAAAGAAACATACCGAACACCTGAGTCGTAATGAAACTGTAATATTAATTACGAACAGATGTCCGCTATACTAAGTAATTACTTAGTCTCCCCCAACCTCTGGTAGGTGGTTGGGGGGTACTTAGTACCACTCAGTGTCCTACCCCACTGAGAGACTGACAACATGAACAAATACCCTTTACATAGAGACAGCGAAGGTCGCTGGGTGCATACATGGGCGAGGCAGTCCGCAATAAAGACTGCCGATATGTGTTTGGAAAGATTCCGAAACGATATCTTCAACCTTGTAAGCGAAGAAATAAAAGACGCGGCAACATTAGGCACGGCGTGTCACTCAGTAGCTGAGGACGCACTCAACACCCGTAAGGCAGGCGGAGAGATGTCGCAGCAAGACATGATCGACTCTTTTGAGATGTACTGGGAGGAACTACTCCCAACCATTGACGTGTGGCACAAGTATTCAGGTGAAAGCGCTTACGCAGAAGGACTACGCAAAGTTGAGAACTGGCGCACCGAAGTCCTACCTGGGTTGCAACCAGTCGAAGTCGAAGAATACTTTAATTTACTTTTCCATGAAGATGACAACAGGGTTGTCAAGTTGTCAGGGACAATCGACCTAGTAGAAGAGGACAGACTATGGGACTGGAAGTTCCCTAGTCGTGACTACACCAGAGACAGGTGGCAGTACGAACGGTGGGATGTTCAGTCAATGGCCTACTGCTGGGCAAAAGGTATTTCTAATTTCTCTTATGCGGTGATGCACCCTAAAGGTGTTGGCCGCATGGATATAGTTCGTGACGACAGCCATACAGATTGGCTTCGTCAAAAGGTCTTAGGGCTGTGCCACATCGTGGAATCCGAGATGACTAAATATCCTCTCGGTGATGACGGTTGGTGGTGCTCTGAGAAATGGTGTCCAGCGTGGACACGGTGTAAAGGCGCAACAATAGGAGGCGCAAAATAATGGCATGGAAGCCAATGGAGCCGCACGAACGTGCGAGCATAGAAGCACAAGTCATACTGAAAGGTGCTGTCGAGTTGACAGCAGCACAAGTATCGGCAAATGCAACAGATCCCAACGAGGATATTTTGACAACACTGACCGACAATGCGTCAGCGTTAGCAAACATTCTTGGGGATGTTAAAAAACAATTAGGGGCAACAGCACCAGCGACGGCAACAACAGAAACCGAAGCGGTAGCGGCTGTAACCCAAGCATTCCAAGGGGCGACAACTGCGCCTCGTGGACAAAGCCAATATCTGAGCGACGAAGATTACGACGACGTACATAAGATATTCCTCAGCGAAAAGAATGCTGGGATTGTGTATGCGTCGAAAGATTCAGTCTTTATGGATAACCAAGCGATCCGCAAACTGTTTCAAACAGGGGTTCGCCAATTTCCTCAGGACTATTGGGCAGATTCAATGCGAGGTAAAGATATCCCGACGACAAAAACAGGTAAATGTGGACTCGGAGATTTCAAACTTAAGAAGGGATTGTCCGTTGGAGAAGATGGGCAATTCTTCGTAGCTAAAGGTGACGGTAACCACCCTCTTGCAAGCAAGAGCGGTTACTTCGCTGGACTACAGAAGAACACTTCGTGGTCATGGCCTGAACGTCCTGAACCAGTTGACCCACAGGGTTGGCTTGTTGGAATAAGTGCCTAAAGAAATCAGCATGGAGGAGGCGAGGGATCTCGTCACGGGGGCGGCAACTGCGTCCGCCCCCACTCCTCCTGTCGCTGAACCAGAAGAGATTGAGGGTGTAAGCGCCCAAGATCTACGCAGACTGTTCACCCCTAAAGGTGAACAAGTCCGACGCATGAAACACGACTTGCGTGCAGGCAACGAATGGAGCTTCGGGGTACGGGTCTTTGATGAGGCCACACTGGGAGGAGCGAGGCCAGGACAACTGGTCACGCTAATAGGTAGATCGCATACAGGTAAGACGTTGCTTGCCATGAACATGGTTGCGAAGAATCGCAACCATCGCACCCTTTGGGTCAGTCCCGATGAAACAGAAACAATGTTTTGGGGGCGGTACTCATCTATTCGGTTGGAGTTCGATCAACGTGAATGGTTGAGCCGACTCATCCGAGAGGATGCGACGGCGTGGGAACGAGTCGAACAAATCATGGACGACGAAACGAATCTACATTTTGAGTCCACTGGTATGAGTGTCGATGATCTGGACAAAGCGTTACGGATTGCATCCACTACTTTGTGGGGAGGCAAACGACCAGAGGTTTTGGTTTACGATTTCCTTGAACTGATCCGAGGCGGCGAAGCTGGCGACGCAGCTAGCGTCCAAGCGAAGATCGAATCGTTCAAACAACTGGTATCTGACTGGCGGTTGGTGGGTGTAATTATTCACCAGTCAGGCAGAGGCACGGGTAACCGTGGCAAAGCTGGTGGTATTGAAGCAGGTAGGTACGCATCCACAAGTGAAAGCCATTTCTTAATTGAAACGTGGCGTAGGTGGGATGACACCAATCTGGATGAGGAAACTCGGGCCTATTATGAGGACGAAGTTTCTGCTGGCCTGTGGAAAAACAAGGCTGGGGATGGGGAAAAAGCTGAGGTAAACCTCACCATAGACAGCAGCGGACGTATTCTGGAACCAGGAGTTTCATGGGAACAAGGTACGTTCGATGGATGAAGCAGCAGCAAATTCGTTCGGTAATGTCTTTCAAGGGTTCCCCTATGCCTATGGCACCGACTCTGGCGGTTGCCGCTGGGCACCAGTCTCAACAGAACTGTTAGAGAGGCACCTGGAAGGCTCTGAGATGATCGGAATCTATCCGATGGTCTACGACCCCCTGAAACGTCGAAGCGGCCCAGCAGGGTTCATAGAATCGGAGGGAGATCCCAGACCCATTTACCCTGACATGGAACGTGACCTGTGGATGTGCACATGGGGAGCCATCGACATAGACGAAGGCGACGTTGATTCAGAAGTCATAGCAAAAAACGCAGTCAAACTATTCTCTGCCCTCGGCATCACAGCATGGTTAGAAAGATCCAGAAGCAAGGGATACCACGTATGGGTATTCGCAGAAGAATGGATACCCGTCACCCTCATGCGTAAAGCATTACAAGCAGTAATGCAACTCGCAGGCGGAGACTACGACGCCGTGTACCCCAAATCAGATTGGCTAGACGGCCCCCCAGGAAACTACATACGCCTCCCCTACGGAGGGAACCGACCCTACGGGCGACAAATAATGCTCAAGTTCGACCTATGGAACCCCGAATCTGGAGAAACATACGACATTTGGGATTTCATAATAGAAGCCGAAGCAGAGAGAACCCCACTAGAAGATCTACAACGAGCAGCAGAACTATACCAAGACCCCGAACCCGATATCCCACCACCCCGAGACTACAGCAAAGAACCACTCATGCGAATAGACGGTTCACGCCTACGAGGACTGGCGTTAATGATGTACCGTAACGGGCCAGTGGAATATTACAGACAACACGGAGCAGGCAAAGGGCGACACGGATTCCTAAACCGATTCGCCCGAGCAATGTTTGAATCAGGATTTGAACGAGGCGACGTGATGTCATGGACCAACGACCTAGATTCACAACTAGGAAGATGGTATGAAGAAGGTCCCAAGTTCATGGGACGGCGCGACGGCGACCGACAAATGGAACGGCTAGTGGACGATGCCCAAAAAAGAGCAACCAGACACGTATGAAATAGTCATAGAAGGACGGCCCCGAACAAAGGGCCGTCCACGTATGACACGCAACGGACGTGCCTACACACCCAAAGAAACCGTCGAAGCAGAAAACCGTATCGTAGAAGCTGTAGGCGACGATTTCCCTGTGTTCGATGGGCCAGTGAAGCTGCGATTGTTCTTCAACAATGAAGAAACAATCGCACAAATAACACCCCTCCCCGACTGGGAGAAACCCAAACTCAGAGGCGACCTAGACAACTACGTCAAACTAGCTGCCGACGGGCTACAAAAAGCAGGCGTCATCTTAAATGACAGAGATGTAGTTTGGATAGAAGCAGAAAAAAAATGAAGTTCCAAGACCTAGATTTCTCTGAACGCTTAAAGAAAATGGGTGACGAATCGGAAGGAAAATTTGAAGAAGTAGCACCGTGGCCTTACGCACGCTACGGCCTGAACAGGCCACCCTTCCGCCTAGACAAAGTACCCACACAAATCTGTTACACCCCCGACTACCTCACAGAAAACTATTTAGTAGAAGTACAAGGGTTCGGACGCAGCCAGGAAGTCCACATGAAGCTAGACAAGCTGCAATCTTTGGCTTGGTGGCATGAACAAATGGAAGTCCTACTGTTCCTGTACGACTCTTTCTTTGAACGCCACACGTTCCTCAGATTCCATACAGTCAGAGACTTATGCCTTCAATCTCAAATAAAAGTTTTTCCTGAAGGTAAGGAATACTACGCAATCCCAGCAGACGTAGCATGGGTGTATGGTCAAGAAGGAATTTCCCTTTGATCCTCTTGATCTTTCATGGAAAGCACAAGGGAAACCCCAACAAAAACAAACTGAAATAGAGATACTCCAAGAAGCTGCACCACACGCAGCGCTAGAAGAATCCCAAGAAGAACGCATACAGCTACAAGACGCAGTATTAGACGCCTTCGACGAGCTAGACGAGTGGGAAATCTGGTTACTGAATGCGTTGCTCTACGAGCGACGCAGCCTCAGAGAAGTCGAACGTATGCTCGGTATCCCGAAAACGACAGTGGCACGTAAACGTGACTACATCCTGAGAAAACTCAAACGGGCATTAGATAAACACCCAATCGTCAGAGACTATTTAAGTTTTCTACTCATCTATTTCGTAGTCTGAATCATCCATCGCATCAGCAGACGCAAGAATCAGACCACTGATTATTGCAAACACATGACTATGCAAAGGACTGTTCTCAAAATCGTTCATCATCGACTCAGCAGAAAACGCCATCGCATGTTCAAACGGAAGAACCAACATCACAGCCAACGAATCATCATGCCACTTGGCATGATTCCCATCAGACACATCCAAAATGTGTGACGTGTTCTTTATGTCAGTATAAATTTCTGAGGCCAGATAGCCGTACTCTTCGCTCCACTCATTCCACTCGGCTTCATCTTCCTCAGCAGACACCTCAGTCAACCAACGAAGCCGAATGCGAATCGCCGACACGAGTCGCAGCAACAGCCTTACCAATAGCAATGACAGCAGCAACCGCACCAATTTTTAACGAGTCCGTCCAGTCAGGACCAGGAACAGCCATAGCGCCTACAAATCCCTGGCAGAACGTAGAAAACCCACGCTCAAATGTGTCTCTCAAAAAATCTATGTTAAACAAAATATCTCCTTAAACAGTCCACAGATAACGCCAAGTTACAGGACCGCAAACCCCATCTTTACGAATAGGAAAGTTAGCTTGAAATTCCTTCAAAGCCTTCTGGGTTGCACGACCAAAAATGCCGTCCACCACAAGCTGTGCGTTAATGCGTTCATTCAAACGTGCCTGCAAAGTAGCCACGTTCTTCCCCCTAGACCCACGGTGCAAAGGTTTACGACGGAAATCCACCCCCAAAGATTCCATCTCTTCCAACCGAACATCCCAATCCAAAGCAGTAGGCGTATCCGTCATCGGCATCCCAGATGTAATCCAGTCCGCTAAACCGTCACCAGGGCAATATGTGGTGCCGAAATCTCTATGACATTTGACCCACAAATGGTCGCCATACTGTTTCCGCATTGCCTCTACGACGGTAAGAATCGCCTCCTTCCCTGTCTCAGTTAGATCGTCACCCGAACCAATATAGGAAATGGAAGTTGTTTTAGAGTTCTGCCCTTTCGTAGCTGCACCTTGCTTCCAACCACGACCCTCAAAGATCTCGCCAGTCTCACCAGAAACCAACCAGTTGTAAGCGATAGAACGCCAGCCCCGAGTCTTAACGTGGTACTTGTCATGTTGACGGATGCGATCCCAAGGGGCTATCGCAGAACCAGTCGTATGATGTACAACGACACCTATGGGGACACGGCGAAATTCGCTTAACCTCTTACCAGAGTCAATGGCCCCCCACTCGTCACGGGAAATGAACTGCATACCCATAGGGTAGTTCGTCCCTACAGTCTCGCACCCGACAAAGAACGCTCTTGTTTCATTTCATCACGCATCTCATACAAACGAGACTGAAGCTCTCGGTCCTGCTCCCACTTAGTGTTTGTACGCAACCCAGCGCCAAACATAAACGAAATCCAAGTAGACACAGCACGCTTCTGATAGCGCTCCTCATCAGGGAACAAGCGTCGCAAATCACTCAACGTCGGCAACAACTGAGCCATAGCGTGAAGCTCATAATCCTTCATCGCCCACTGACCCTTACTGTTCTTCGCAGCCAGCCCAGGCAACGACAAAGCATTCATTAAGAACGGAACCTTCGCATACGCACGAGGAACAACCTGATACTTGCCATCAAAGTTGTATCCCTTCCAAAGATTCTGTTTAGCTTTCCACTCATATGGAGCTTTAATCAACGGAGTGATCTGCGTACCGAACGTAGCCATAGCCGTCTGTATGCGGTCTATAGCGCTGTCCTCTGTAGTGAAACGCAATGACGGTTCAAGAAGCTCCATCGGAGCCTTGAACGGCATGTCAGGAAGAATAAACATGTTCTCCCCGTCATACTTCCAAGGAGTCTGAATAGCACCCTGCCGTTCCATCCACTCAGGAACAACCTTCGGACGATCCTGACCGTACTCCATTTCCTTCTTGAACGAATTGTATTTATTGAACACCGCAGGTCGACGAGCAGCCATCTCAAACATCAACGGCAAGTTTTTCCGAGTCCACGTATAGAACGGAACAACCTTCTTAACAACATTTCGCTCAAAGTCCGACAAATCGTCATAATCGAAATGGAATTTCATTACATTATCGAAAGCCTCATCCGCAGAATTACCTTTCAACAACGTGTCAAACCCCAAACTTCCTCGCAAGAAAGTTTCAGTAGCCATACCAAAGTTCCTAGACAACCTCAAAGGCAAGTTCTGAGAAGAAGCAGGATTCATGGCAGTCGCCAAATTAATCTTTTTCCCACCAATCTTTACGGTAGTTCTCCCAACACCAGGTCCAGCAGTATCAACAAACTCACTAGCAACCTGCGCACCAGCAGCACCCAACGAACCAGTCTCAGCTAACTCACGCACAATATCAACATGTTCAGCGCTTACATTGTTGGGGTTGATTCCACGAGCCTTCATCGCCTTACGCATCTTGGATGCCCTATCAGGCATACCCAAACGCAACGCTTCTTCCTCTTGGAACTTCCAATACGCACGCATAAATCTGCGATACGACGACCAGTTCATGCCAGCCAGATGATTCATAAACACACCTGACATAAAGTTCCTGCCGTGGAACCCAGGTTTCGCAATCATGTAAGCACGCAACAAGTTGTGCAACTTGTCGTATTTACGGAAGAACGCTTTAGCGCCCCCACGGGCAACGAAGCGTTCAGCCGCCACCATACTTTCAACAATGTTTGGTGGTCCTTGCGCAATGGCACCTATCGGCTTCATGCCTGTAGAAAAAGCTGCTTCCAAAACGCCTTCTCTTCCACCAATCTTATGAATTTCTGTTCGCTGTTCGGCGGTAGAACTGAGCAGATCAAACCAGCCTTCTGCCCCATCTTCCATTTCATCCAACGCCATACGTATGCGTTGACCGTCAGCTTCAATAAGAATATTGGTAGCTATTTTCAAATCGATAAGATCGTCACTAGGTATGTCGTAAAGACTTACACCGTCACCAATTCCTAAAGTATTTAACGTATCAACCGCTGCATCAATTTGACGTTGCGCTGCATCTAACTCCCCAACCAAAATGCGGTTCTGGGCCGCTGTCGCAACTCGCTGTTCCGCTATTTCAGCAGCAGCCTCACGTTGATCGAGAGCGTACTCAAACGAAGTTTTAGCTTGATTGAAATCTCCCTTAGCTAATTCTAAATCAGATACAACTTGCGACCGTTCCATAACCAACTGTTCCAAAGCATCTCCCTCTGGGAGATCTTCTGCGACTTTCGCAGCAGGAAACGCATCAACCACGTTTCTGTCCATGTCCTCAAGAAATTGGGGAGCACCCACAAAATCAGAAGTACCAGGGAACTCAGGATCAAATGGATAACCTGCTCCGTAACTTCCACCTTTGTAATTAATAGCCAGAGGATCGGTGACCATGTAGTTCGGCCAAAAACTTTGCTTTGCTGGTGCCTTGGAAACCATGTCCTGAACAAGTTCTTGGTTCATCCATGCGATGGTGTGGTAACCATCGACAGATAAAGAAGTCTTAAACTTTTCAAGAAAATCCATGTACATTCGGCCAGCGACGTTCTCTATGTTCGCTTTGTCTAAGATACGTTCAGGGTGTTCCAAAGCAGTACCCACCACGGGGCCAAACTTTGGACCACCGATAGGTTTGACTGTTTTACCGCCTACAGCATTAATCCACACGCTACCAAACGACATAGAAGCGTTCTTATGCTTAAGTTTTTCATAAGAGGCACCACCTATTAGCTTCCGACCTAGACCCTTACCCTCCCACACGTCAGGATTCAAGTTCGGATCAATGTCATTAAAAAGTTTGAGCGCTTCATCCAAAAACTGTTCAGGGTTATCTAACATTTCTATTCCGTGTTTGCTTCGCATCAGAACAGCAAAATTGATTAGCTCGTGCCCTTTCAAGTTCTTTAACTTTTGAGCAACCTCTTGATACTCAGGTCGCACAGAAACAGGGTCAAATGCTTTTATTCTTTGAGCGATTTGAATAGGTTCTAAAACATTATTAGCGGCTTCTGCGTCGGGCCACGCATCCAGCTTCACTAAAGCCTCTATGAACTGATTAAAAAATTCAGGATCGTCATCTAAGACTCTCCCCACTTGATCGAATATCAGTTCATCACTAGACACCACAGCGGACTGTCTTGCTCTCTTGCCACCCTCCGTCAGTTCAGTTAAACGCTTCGATATAGATGCCAATTTAGTGGGATCAGTTTCAACACCCATTTGGACAGCTAATTCCGCTGCTAACCTGGCTTCCTTCTCAGCCAAGCCATAAATCTTGATACTTTCTCCACCCAAAGGAACATCAAGCTCAAGATTGTAAACAGGATTATCGAACGCACCGAATTTAATATTTCCTGGCGTTGCGTTTATCGCAAGGTAATCTCCCCAATAGGTATCGTCTAGCTGCCCGTACCTTCCCCAAACATTTTTTACCCCACCCTGACTCGTAGTGTGATTCAAACGAGTAACCGCATCAGGCACCTGACCTGTCGCCACCATCGCAGAAGTCACACCCTCAGGAGTAATTGGAGCCGCAGGAGCGGCAGCAGGAGCCATCGATAGGTTTTCCACCGAACCCGTATTTACCCCAACCATGTAATAAGTGTCACCAAAGCGTTGATTAATGACGCCTACAGGGAGCCCGTCGGTACCCAACTGGTCTTTAATGATCTTGTTAAACACATTGAGAGGAGTTGCCTGACCGCCTTCTGCTTTCGGCACCTGAGATACAGGAAATTCCCACAACACGCCAGGAGGCGTACCAAGAACAGGGTCATCAGCAGGCATGGACATCACAACGTCGGGCCAGTATCCTGCATCCGTTGCTTTTGGATCGAGAAGTATGACTCCAATCTTTATGTCATCTGGTAAATCATTCCCATCCCTAATTCCTGCAAAATCCGCAAATATCTCATCCCAACCTTCATCTTCTATTGCGTTTACCCAACCATCTGCTTCTAAATCAATAAGGAAATCTTGAAGGTTGTCCAAAGCTATAGGGTCACCAACGACATCTCTAAAGCCATCTGCTGCCAAAACTCCACTGGCTTCGCTTGCAGGTTCTACACGGTTGGCACTTGCCTCAATCCCCAGATCGTCCCTAAACACATCCAAAATGTGATCAGAAGCATCTTCTAAAG
>VTLG01009894.1_pt1 | contig 16569 bp, 23 predicted proteins | sample 4694571 | NCBI WGS metagenome assembly VTLG01 (sample SAMN12604809, study PRJNA352737) | marine metagenome | biome: ENVO:00000447; feature: ENVO:00000209|ENVO:00000569|ENVO:01000036; material: ENVO:00002151; isolation source: viral sequences binned using virsorter ...
TGTATACAGCCTCAACCAAAGGACCCACATGCAAGTAAATACTATCAGTATCTGAAGCAATAACATAATCTTCACCCTCCGTTTTCAAAATCTTATTCATCTTCTGATTCATCTTATTCTCTATCCAACGAATAGAGACCTGACCAGACAAAGTAATTGCCTCCGCATTTGCTAACTTATAATAGCGGAAGTACTGATTGCCGATAGCACCATAAGCAGAATTAAGAGAGATCTTTTTCGCCATTTGGATGTTGTTGCATCTTGCAATTTCCTTTTCCAGTGATTTAGTGGGGGTCTTCTCATACTTTTGTTTTGCATCTAACATTCTCTTTTTGAAGACCACGCGATCTCCATACATCTTATCCATCAACTCTGGAAGAAATCCTCTTACATCCTTCCTATACTGTGCTCCATTGGCACATGTAGCATACTCACTACCAATCTCAGTCTCTTGATTTAAAAACCTCTCAACGCTTGCGCCGGGACATCTAGCCTCCCGGAGGGTTTCCGGGCTGATATTGTATTGCATAATAAGATGAGGATACAGGCTATTAAGGTCAAAAGAGACAACCCAATCATAGCGTCCCGGTTTCGGTTCTTTGACGTATGCTCCTGCGTATTTTTCATTTTTCTGTGATTTGTTCTTTGGAGGAATAACAATATTCCTTTTCTTCAAGTAATTATAAATGATGTTATCCCACATCCGTACTTGATAGAAGACATCATTATAGTTCACTTTCGCATCATACGCCATAGTAAGTGCCAGTTCAATAAGTTTCATCTTGTCTTCAAGACGATCAACCAATTCTACGTCCACTATATTATACTCAATAAACTTCTGCCAACCCTTTGTATAGAAATCCTTAAACGTATCAAACTCAGAGTGGTCTAACTTCTTCTGCCCAAGTTCTACTTCTGCAATATAATCTAATCGATAAGATTCTTGTGCTTTATATGTGAACTTCTTATAAAGATCAAGATAATCTAATTGAGTAACACCACCCACATCAAACGTAGTGTGTCTACGTCCCATCAAATGTATCTCACCTTCACTACAAAGTCCCCAAGGTGACATACGCTTCATTAATTTCTCGCCAAGCACCCTTCTAAGACGCTTGCAAATATAAGGTATATCGTATAGTTGAATGTTCCATCCAGTAATTACATCTGGAACATCCTGCATCCAATGATTAATAAATGAACTTAATAAACCATGTTCAGTATCACACTGATGATATGTTACGTCCTTACGATTATTCTGGAAAGGTTTAATTCCCCAAGTAATAATCTGCTTCGTTGTATAGTCCTGGATTGTAATAGCAAGTATCTCTTCCTCGCACGATTCAACATCAGGGAACCCTTGCTCAGACGCAACCTCAATATCAAGAGTAACAAGTTTAATCTTACTGATGTCAAACTTGATCTCATCCTCAGGATATTTCTCTGATATGTATTGGTAGATGTAACGGTCGTGACCATATATCTCGAATCCTTCCACATCCTCGTATTTCTTATAAAACTCTCTGCAATCTCTAACCGTTCCTGGATTGATAGCTTCAACTGATTGTCCACTCAACGTTTTATATTTAGCTTTCTTTTTAGATTTAACAAATAAAGTTGGGAAAAACTCATCCCTATGCTCATATCTCTTTCCACCATCTACCCCTCGAACCAGGAATTGATTCCCGATCAGTTGAACATTAGTGTAGAATTTCATTCGTCAGTAAGGTCCTGGTATTTTTCGAGTAAGGTTGGAGTAGGATCTGCTAATGTTAATATTTTATCAGAACTCATCATAAATGTGTTCTCTCTAGTAACATTATTTAAAAATGGTTCTAAAGTTATGCTTCCTTCCAGAGGATTAACCCAGAATGGATTTACTAATTTACAATCAGGTTCACCAATATCAACTGCAGCAACTTCTCTAATCTCACTTATCAGAACTTGCTGAGTCGTCGTCAGTGCTATCACTTTGATTGTCTTTTCCATATTCTACAATGTCCTCAATGTACATTTCTTTTAATTTATCTATAGGTTCTACCATAGTAATCATCCAATCAGCAGGAACTGGAATATCTTCCTGTTTAGTAAGAGGCATCCATGGAAAAAGAGAGACTGCAAACCCAGATTGCTTCTGAGGTCCATCTTCTTTAATAACATTTGGATCTCTCATTCTTACAACACAAGGTTTGTTAAGATTATAACCAATAACCTGTCGATCTTCCTCAGTACCAACACACATCTCACTTACATCAGAGATGATATCTTCCCCTGATTTAAGAAGCATTAATTTAATAGTCATAGAATTTTTACCTTATCATACAAGGATACTATTTCATTACTTGGATCTGGAACATGAGATAAAAGATCTCTCAATGCCACCACTTCTTCTGCCGTTAGAGTCAATCCTCTATTGGTTGTATAGGTTTCAATTGGTGGTCGATAATCGCTACCTAGTGCTGGATACGGATCTGCCATGATTTTAATTTACCTCTTAGTATTGTAACACAAAAAAAGAGGACCGTAAAGGTCCTCTTCTATTTAAAGATAATCTTTTCTTTGATGATGCTCTGGTACTATCTTTCCCAATTCAACCACAAGGAGTCCATCGTCAAAGCTGACCGATCGTACCTCCGTATCGTCGGTGATCTGCCAAACTCGTTGGAAAGACCTTTGGGCCAACCCTTTGTGGACAAATTCTCCAGCATTTTCTGATTCTTCTTTTTTGCCTTCCACATATAGTTTTCCAAACTCTGTGAAGACTTTGATTTCTTTCTTCTTGAATCCTGCAAGCGCGATTTCCAGTCGGGATAAGACATTGTTTATCTGTACAATATTATAAGGTGGATAATTGGTAGTAGGTTCATCCCAAAATCTATTGAGATAATCATCCATTCCAATACTATTTCTACTTATCTTCTCAAAGAGTTCTGGAAGATTGGCAGCATGATACCTGGCTAGTGTACCCATGATTGTAGCTCCTTTACTAAGCGAGTTTGTGATTTGTGAACCCTTTCGGCGTTCATACCTATTTATAGCACAAACCCCTAAAAAAAGATATAGGGTTTACCCTTCCTAATTTTAGCAATATCCAGACCAGACTCAGGAGTTATTCTTAAATTATAAGATATTATTGTTTTTCTCTCTGTTCTATTAGGTGGTCCTCTATGAATCCAATGAGATGGAAAAATTACAAGATCTCCTTCTTTAGTATCAATAGATTGAGATTTTAAATTTAAAGGAGAACAAATTTCAGTTCTAGAAGATCCTTTAGGATGTTCTAAGTAATAAACTCCTGTAAAATGATGACCATGAATATGCCATCCATGAGTATCACCTTCCTTATATTGCTGATACCATATATCCTTAAGCACAACTTCCCTATATCCACATTCATTACCAAATTTTAATATTTCTCTACTAATACCTGGAAGACATATTTTTAGCCAAGGTCTTTCCTTATCAGTGCATTTTCCATAATCTAATTTAGATACGGAATCCTCATAATAACTATCCTTCTCAGATGCATTATCATCAAATGCTTTAGAAATCTCAAATAAAACATTGTCCTTAATCTTATCATGATCATCCACATGTGAATGATAGATAAAATCAGAAACCTCAATCTTTTTCATTCTTCGGGATTCTTTCCTTTCTTCCCTATATTATACTTCTGTTCGAGAATCCAGTCACCTTTATCTTTATATGAAAGAACTTTAATCTGATTCAACGGTGCAATATCAGTAACCGAATCGGGTTTTACAACAGAAATAAGTCCCCAATCACCAAGTAAACGCGCAATACGATTACGACGCTGAACATCATTGGTCGTCAAATTAGCATGTTTACCATCAAGAGCAAACAGCTCCTTAAAGTGAACTATGTAGTATCTACCTTGCTTATGCAGAATATGGCAAGATTGATAGAGTTTCTTTTCTTTTCTTGACGCTACACCAATACGTGTTAATGTTTCACGGACTTTTAGAAAATCATCAGGTTCATTAAGAGTTACTTCCACCATCTGGTCTTGCGACCACTTGACTTCAGGTTCTACCGTAGTCATTGTCTTCCTCCAACTTCAAGTCGTTGTTTAATGTAATCCAGTTGTTGTTTTGATAAAATTTTCAGTGCTTGAGACGCTTTCTCATTACTATAACCATAGTATTGTTTAACACTTTGGAGGTCCGTGACTTTATCCTTACGGAGCCAGGGAGAAAATCTCTTCTTTTTCCTAAGAGTATTTAGATAAAAATTATATTGCATATCTTTGTCTAGGTTAGGATACCTATTCATCTCATTAGCAAACAATACACAATCAAGATGTCCTGATAAACAACGATTAATAATATAAGAAGGATAATCCTTTATAGTAGAAGGATCTTCTTCAATAAGATTATTCTTATTAAAGTTAATAGAATTCAACCAATCTTTCAATTCAGTCATGACAAAAACTTATATTTAAAATGAAAACCAAATACTGCTACTTTTTTTGAAGTGGAATAATTGGAACCATGATCAACGTAAGAAGGATACATTAAAAGTTTATTCTTTTCAGGTAAAACTTCATACTTCTTATCCCCCTCAATAAAAAAAGTAGATCCATCAGTTGAATCATTAAGATAGAGTAAAGAAGTATAATCCTCCGAATGTTGATGATTATGAATCAACATATCACCACCCTTCTTATAGTCTAACATATGAAAATAGTAATATGTCAATGCCCTAGATGCAGCCTTTTCTACTTTCTTTTTAACTCTATCCAAATGAATAAAAAATCCATCATCAACCAAAGGTAGTAAATCTACAGTACCAAAATAATCCCCTCTCATATTGCATGATTTATAATAAAACTTTCTTCTAGAATTATAATATCTTAACTTCTTTAGAAAAAAGTTAGTAGTATCTTCCTCCACATAATCAGTAAGAAAAATTTCCTCTCTCATAATTCTACCCAAACATCACATTCTGAATGAAGTTTCTGTTGCTTGGACGAAGGATTTAATAATTGTTGATGTACTTCCGGTTTAGTATCTTCCATACTAATGTCTAAAGCAAGAGTAATTCTAGGTGTAAAGGAATAATGAGGAGTTGTATAATGAGGAATAGAAGAAGGAAAAATAGTTAATACTCCAGGTTTATTCTCCTCTTCCACCGTCTGTGGATAATTAAGTTGATCAACAGGAACCATATAACAAGTAGAAGTATTTTTACATTGTACAGTAAAATGAGCACTCAAATAAGAATATTTACTAATAGAATGTGAATGAGGTTTAATCTTTTTACCCCATCTCAAAATATTAACCCAACAGTGAGCCCAAAGTTTTTCTGGTATTGGATTTCCTAACATTTTATTATATTCTATAACTTCATTTTTAATATGTTTTTTTAAAGAATTAGTTTCTGGTGTATTCCAAGTTAAAACATTAATACTATTAGATCTAGAGGTTGTACTATTCTTTCCCAATCCAGTATATCCATCAAAAGGAACCTTCTTATCAGAATAATATGATAAAGGCAACCTCTTAATTTCTTTTTCTTTATCTAAACAAGTTCTGGATAATGCATCAATATTAATGGGAAGAAAAGAACGTCCTAAAGAAAAATCCCAGGAGGGAGCATAAGGAGTTAAAGGAGGTTCACTTATACAACGCTGTATTCTCATTACACTACACTGTATGGATCTATATCTGCACTAAGTTCATCAACATTTCTGATAAGATCACTATACTTCTCATCTGATTTAGCAAGTTCTTGTTCACCTTTCGTAGTATAATGGAGCACAACCGGATTAAAATACTCTTGATGTTTATGTTCTTTATAACCCATTGTAACATCCTGAATACCAAATAATCCACCCATTATTTCAAGACGACTGAATATAGTCCAAATAGCATACTGATCCACAATCCTTGGATTAGGAATAGGATAAAATTGTTCCTTTCTCTTAAAGTCATTCATCAACTCCGTTAAATCATTTAAACTCTCAATAATATAATTATGAATATTATTATTAAGTAACATCACTCCACAACAATACTTATAGATAGCACCCTTTCCACCAAGATCATAGATAGCAAGATCCACTTTATCTAATGATACTCTTATATTCTTACCTCCACCATTATTAGGATCATATCTAAATCCAAACTCTTCTCTACCATAAACATCATAATAACAATAAGTATCAAAAAGATAATTAACATTATCATAAAAAATAGTATCTGAATCCAAATAAAGAATATTACAATTCCTTCTCTCAAAAGATTTAAGATTGTACCATCTGTGAATTGACCATGCACTTAACATATCATGATCAAATCCCTGAACAAATGGTCTTAAAAAGACAGAGTACTCAGACTTAAAATTATCGGGAACAAGATTAGGCTTGTCGCAAAAAAGATAAACAGGTATTTCATTATTAAACTCCCTCAAGGATGCGATACTGTGTTTAAGACGTTTGAATTCATGCTCATTGATATGATCATGCTCACTCATCTTATATGAATAGAAAACAATGTTCTCGGCTTTTTGATTAGTCCTCCAACGAAGTTTATCTAATTTTTCACGATCCGTCATGCAGCAAGTACCTCAGTATCATTAGTATAATTCATCAATAATAATTCCTTCCTTGTCTTCTGATCTCTCATATACTCACCTACAGAACGCATGGTATAAGTAAGATCAAACTCAGCAGCATTCCAGTTCTTAAACCTATCCTTAACAAGTTGATCTGAATTATAACTAACCATCATTGGAATATTGTGCTCATCACAATCCTTAGCAAACTTATCATGATCGAAGTTCTTATGCATAGAACCCTTCTTACCATATAAGTTATCCTTAATATCATAAGGAGGATCTAGATACATGAATATACCATCATGCATATTATTCTCCATTAGATACTCATAAGAATATCCATTTATGTGCCAATTTGAGATGATTTCAGAGTATCCAGGTAATTTCTCAATCCCCCGTACTGAAAAATTGCTACGGGAAGCTTGAGGTGAAAAACTAGAGCTCTCAGTGAGACCAGAAAAACTGCACTTGTTAACAATATAGAAAGCCACAGCGCGGTCAATGGGTGACTCACTAGTCTTCCCCAATAAATCCTTGGAGTTATTGAATAGTTCTCTTGCTGAATCAGGGTCATTGTGTGTAAGTTTATAATCTAATAGTTGATCCTTCATTTCCACTCCAAACATCTGAAGATTACTCCAGAAATTTACAAGTGGTTCATAAAGATCATTAACTGTAATCTTTAAATGAGGATACTTCTTAGATATGTAGATCGCAACACTTCCTCCACCAAGGAAAGGTTCACGAAACTCAACATAATTACTAAGATCAGGAAAATACTGATCCATCTTAGTAACTGCTCTAGACTTACCTCCAGGATACCTTAGAGGAGTCTTCAATGCTTTACGAGGATCTTTCTTCATTAATATATTTTTTTAGGAGGGTCAGTAGGATGCCAAAGACCTTCTTCTTCATACTCAGGAACCATCATAGGATGACGGGGACGAGGAATACCTATATCCATTTGTATAGGAGCATCTAATACCCTCTCAAAACTTTCTGCCATTCTACGAAAACCACTTCCCACTAAAACCTGTCCAGCACATACTGCTACGGTACAAGTTCCCCAGAAGATATAATACCATCGAGATTTGACCTGAGCTCTTAACTTCTGCTCTTTCTTTTCCTTTTTACTCATTAGTGTCATTGCAATTCCTTAATTTTGTCTCTCCAATACTCTCTGTCTTCTTCAGAGATCCAAGGATTGTGAGATTGGATCCAAGCATGTTGCAACCATTCTTTATCACCCCAATCCTTTCTAGGTTCTTTGATGTAATCCTGTAAACTCATTGGAACTTACATTCTACCATAATCTCCGTCAAACATGCAAGAAGATTTATTTCTTGATCTGCGACGAAGGCACTTTGGTATTGATACTTAGCAATAATAAGAACAGCAGCAGGAAGGGAGCTAGGTACAAGGGAAGTTGAAAGAGAATCGTAAATACGCCGCAAAAGTACAGCAGAATCATTGTCCAAGTTATTGACACACCATTTACGTACTTCCTTAAAGTCCTTTTCTTTGAGGTTTTTAATGAGATCATTGACTTTTACGTCACTGAAGTGGGCAAGTATACCACTATCTATCTTCCCACTAACAGAATATCTTTGACATTCATTTAGGACTCTTCTCCAATCCGGAAAGTGTTTGTTGATGAGTTCAGCGAGTACTTTCTTATCACTTTGAATCCTCTCTGTGTCCAGGATCCCGTTAAGTCGGTTGAAAAATTGAGCGGCAATCTCTTGCTTCTGTTTTCCTTTGATGCCAAACTCGACCACAGCACACCTGGAATGGAGGGGTTCGATAATTTTATTCTTGTAGTTGCAAGTGAAGATGAATCTACAATTTCCGGAGAACTCCTCAATAGACGCTCTAAGAAGGAGTTGTACGTCGGGAGTGGTATTGTCTGCTTCATCGATGATGATGACTTTATGTTTCGAATCACTTGTAAGAGAGACTGTAGATGCAAAGTTCTTTGCGTTGTTTCTGACTGTATCAAGAAATCTTCCTTCATCAGATCCGTTAATGACATAAACATCTACTCCTAATTCAGCACAAAGTGCTTTTGCTACCGTTGTCTTTCCGCATCCAGCAGGTCCAGAAAGAAGTAAATTAGGCACTTCACCCTTATTTAGAAAATCCTTAAAGGTTTTCTTTATATTCTCTGGAAGAATACAGTCCTCAATTGTTTTGGGTCTATATTTCTCAACCCAAAGAAATTCATCCCTCATAATTTCTCAATCTCACATAATAAGGTGCGAGAGAGTGAGTACTGAAATTAGGCTTCGGCATAATCCCCCTCTCTAAATTCAACTCTTGGAGTAACCCATCCTCCACCAATATCTGTACATACTCTACACCTGATTCCAACAAACGTACAGCTTCATCCTGAGCATCTGTCCAATCCTCATACTCTACTTCAGAAATTGGAGTAGGAGGATATTCATCACTCAATGGACATACCCTATACATCAACCAAAGGTAGAATCTGGTTCTAATGCTATGTAATATGCTAAATCATAATTCTTAGCACTAAATCTAGATAAAAGTTTTTGTGATACAACAACATCATAAGTTCCTGGAAGGATCTTAATATTCTCAACTTTAAAATTAAAAGAGAATGTAGATTCAGTATCACCAACAGCAATAGAAAAACTATTAGAAGTATTATTCTTCTTATCACGAACAAGAAGTTTTACTGCTCCATTCTCACCTACCACTGACAAATCTGGTAGTTGATAGATAGCAGCTGCCTTAAGCAACTTATCCAACTGATCAGTACTTAACTCAAAAGTAACATCCTCGCTAGGAAGTTCTATTGCCTTCTCTGGAGGTTTTACAATGACTTCAGGATCAGCAAAGAAATACTTAGAACGCATCCTTCCTTCCTTGATAACCACATAATTATCTGCTTCAAAATTAAGTTCTGGACTTTGATGTAAACCCATTCCATTAAGGAATTGAGTCAAATCATAGATACCAAAATCCTTTGGTAACTCTTCAGAAATAGTTGCTTCAGCAAGAATATTCTTCATCACACTCATTGTGCGCAGTTTACTCCCTTGCTTAAAAAGAATAGATTGATTAATCGTCGAAAAGTTCTTAAGAACAGAAATAGTATTATCAGAAAGTTTCATAACCACGGGTCGTAATTTCATCGTTTGTTTGGCCACTGAAATAATATAACAGTAGGCAGTAATGCATTGCTTTTAGTATATCACGTTTTGCTTGTCCCTTCTTATCATACCGACTCAAATACTTAAGTGCATTAGAACGACAGAAAGACTCTGCATCTCCTACAGAATGGATAAGGTCAAGAGTTTGAACATCAGAGTTATCATTAGTATAATGTCCCTGATAAGTTGAAGAAACATAATCCTTCAAATCTTTAATACCTTTATCCTCTTGGTATTTCTGATTAGATGATCCCTTTAAATCTGGTTTGGGTTTTTCTATTCTTTCCCATTCTTCTGTACCTGGATAATGAAACTTATAAACATCATCCACGTCATCTTGTACAGGACTATTGGTACTATCAAAAATAGACCCTAATGTGGGATAGGGGTCATCTCCAAAATCACGAGCATAATACTTAGGATCATCATAAGCAGTACCAGCAAAACCACTAAAACTAATGTGATCTTCACCCATTCCACCAGGAAGACGAGTGGGTCCTAGATTAAGAGTATCTTGACTAGAACCCGCAGGATTTCCAGTTACACTAAATCCATCATCACTCCAACTATAACCACTAAATGATATGGTATCTGCAGCAAAAGCATTTCCCGTAGGAAAATTCACATTGAGAGTATCTTCATCAGATCCTCCTAAAATTGTTACTTCATCTTTTTTATTCATAATGGGATACTCCTTGTCCATATCTCCATAAAGTTCCTCATAAGCTAGCCACCATGCCATTTTGTTTCCTCCATTATATCAGGCAAATAAGTCAAAGTCAACATTTATAAATTCCTCCAGCCGCAACATATCTTTCCTTACCCTCAGTCTCGGCTTTATGTTCATATTCACTGGGGAAAAGGACGAGTTTTCCCCTCTTAGATTTCACAAAAACTTCCTTATCCCTTATCTTAAAAGATGTTCCTCCCACATCATCCATATAAAGAACATAAGATATTTTTTCAAATTCACAATGTGTATGCCAATCCAATTTACCTCCTGGAGGATATCTTAAGATGTGAAGCCAATGTATGTGCTTTTTCTCTTTATAAATTTGACTTTGAAAATTCTGGGGAACATAATTAAGCATATTCAAAGTCAGTTGACAGTTATTTTCTGTAATGTCATCAGAGGTCCACTCATCATTCCAATTAAAAAGATCATAAAGAAGATCAACAAATTCAGAATCTACAAAAGATATTCTAAGTTTATTTCTTTTATTTCTAATCCAATTTAATATCAAGTAATTCCCTCCCCATTGTCATTTTTAACTGTTGGGTCTACTTTATCATATAGTTCAAGGAATGCCTGTTTAGTCTCATCATCAAATCTGTTTACACAAACCTGAATTGCTTTCATCTTATCATTAAAAATAGAATAAGCACGTAAGATGTGAACTAAACGACGAGTGCTGATGATTTCTTCAATACCACCATCATAGAATGTCTTACGGATGATATCACCCCAATCAACTAATCTCTTACAGAAATCAGTATCAGTAACACCAAGAGTAGCAGCAACTCTTCCCAAAATCTTTGTCTCTATATTAGGTGCTGGATAGTCCTGCTCAAAGGTTACAGGGAATCTCTCAAGGAATGCTTCATTAAGAACATTAGTTCCTATAAATCTTCCATCATCAGATCCTTTACCTTTTGTATTAGCAGTAGCAACCACATTAAATCCCTTTGCAGGTTGCACAAACTTACCAATCTTCTTGAGAAAGATACCCTTACCCTCAAGGATAGGTTGTAAGCAAAGAATCTTATTAGATGCTAAATCTATCTCATCTAGAAGGAGGACAGCTCCCCTTTCCAGTGCTTCGATAACTGGTCCATTATGCCATACAGTGTTACCATCAATAAGGCGAAACCCACCAATAAGGTCATCTTCGTCGGTTTCGATTGTGATGTTGACACGGATCAGTTCTCGCTTGAGTTGAGCACAAGCTTGTTCGACTCCGAAGGTTTTTCCATTCCCAGAAAGACCCGTGATAAACGTAGGATAGAACAAAGAGGACTTGAGAATGGCCTTAAGATCGCTAAAAGGACCAAAGCGGACGAAGGTATCATCTGTTTCTGGGATGAGGTTCTGTTCTAATTTAGGCTCAACAGCAGGTGCAGCAAAAGATTTCTCTATATCTTCAACTACTTTAGATGTTACTTGCAAATTCCACTTACCACGACCCACTTTAAACTGTTCAATCTTTTTAGTAACAGTCTGATATGCAATGTCATTCATTGCACAAAACCCCTTCACATCAGCAGCAGTAAATTCAGTTCCGTAATTTGCTTTTAGACCTTCAATGATTTCTTCACGAGTCATTTTGATCTCAAACATAGTGTAATGTGTTTCAATGGTCTTATTATAAAGGACATAAAAACATTTTATTTATCTTAGTAGACACTTTTTTAAGTGTCTCCTTTAGAACCATTTGAGTATATGGTATCCTTTTGATACCTATAAGAAGAACTATAGTTCTTAACAAAAGAATTTAATCCTTTCAAATATTCTTCAAACTCATAACATTCCTTATCCATACCATCTGTATTAGAATCTTTTAAAATAAAAGGTTTTGACCAACAAGAATAATTCATTCCACCAATTAAAAACAAATCTCCACTAAATTGCGAATTTCCATACATGTCTTTAAAAGTGGACCTTCCAGGTTCTCTATGTATAATTACCTCATCTAAAAAGTACTTATATTCTTTACTATCATAATCAATGTCCTGTGTGACATATCTCCAATATTTACTATCGTCCCTACTAGACAAATAATAATGCATATCTACAAAAGCTCTATACTTGTCCACCCATATAGAAACATTGTGATTAAACGCATCTCTATCAATTTGAGCATAATACATATCCCTTTTAGAAATACATTCCATAAATCTAAGAATATTGTCTACAGTTGTTGCTATACCAGTAGCCTCTAATGGTTCAATGAAACCATAAGAAAGTCCTACTGCAACAACATTCTTTACCCACCCTCTATTATATCTTCCCGTTTTAAAATGAACTGTTCTATAATCAACCTTTCCTACATGCTCAAAGAACTCCTCTTCTATCTCTTCCTCAGTAGCAAACATATTTGTATGGACATATCCATATGCCATACAATCCCATAAGGGTGTTTCCCATATCCATCCATTCTTAAGAGCAACTGAATTAGTATAGTTCTTTAACTGCTTATCTTTATTTGTATAAGGAACCTTTGCTACCAAAGCTTTATTATTAATTAAGGTATTATTATATGGAATATATTCTTCCTCCATTACTCCACCAAGAAGTAATGAATTAAAACCACTACAATCTATAAACAAATCTGCTTCATATATGCCATTCTCGCATACTATACTTTCTATAGATCCATCATCCTTTAAATTTGCCTCTAAAAAGGTATCATCAATAACTTCAACACCTCTTTTTTCAGAATATTTTTTTAAAAATTCTCCCAATAAATGCGAATCAAAATGATACGCAGCACAATTTCTTAAGTAATTATTATCATCACATAACTTATTCTCTTCATTAAAGATAGTATGCGGATTCAAATATAAAGATATCCTTTCAGGAGTAAAATTTTCTGGATAAAATTCCTTTAGAGTAAACCATCTAGTAACTTGAGCATCTATACGACATGGACCAAAAGGATAATAAAAATACCTTCCCTTCTTATAAAAATTTTCAAACCTAACAGATGTTTTATAAGTTGCATTACAATATGGCATCCAATCAGAATCTTTCAATTCCAAATATTTAAATAAACTATTAATATTAAAGAATGTAGACTCTCCAACCCCAATAGATCCAATATTCTTACTATGAATTACTTTAATATCAAAATCTAAACCTAAATGTTCTCTACATTTTGCAAGTACAGATGATGTCATAAATCCTGAAGTGCCACCACCCAAAATACATACTTTATTAACTTTCATACTTTTTCACACTCTCCTCCCATTCTTTAAGTGATGATGAGCAATCAGGTGGCTCAGGATCTTTATAACCTTTCATCTTCTTCCACTTATTATGCAATGCACCCATCATCCATGACTGAGCAAGACTCTTGGGACCATTCTCCAAGAGATCTAACTCATATCTGGATGAAGTATAACCTTTATATTCTTCTCTCCAATTGGAATCATCATAAGATTTTTCTACCATTTACTCACCAGGACCATATCCTTCAAGAGTTTGTAAAAACATATTAGCATTAAAATCAGGATTTGCAACTAGGAATTCATCCAAATCAACCCAATTAACACACTTATCACAAACTGCAACAGGTTGATCAGTTCCTGTTCTTCCAACAGTTCCACACTTTGTTCCACCAATACATCCCTGAACCTTTCCATCCTTGCATCTAAATGCTGAACCATCTCTTGTCCACTCTGGGAAACTAGTAACAGGATTAGATCCTAATAAAACATTTTTAGGTGCCTCCTCCTTATTAAAAATAGAACATCCACTAACAGCAAGTAAAACTGCAGCACCAATCCCTAAACCAATTTTCTTATTCATTTTTTTATAGTATCTACCTTATTTATTCTTTCTCCTCAGACATTTTTTAATTTATACGCTAAAGAGATTCTTAATCCATTAAAAAATCTAGAAGGAGCATCTGCATAATGCGGTATCTTACCATTAAATATCACCGCTCTATTTGATCTATATTCTACTATTTTATTTATTGCTGTATTTCTATCCATGAATATTAAATGTCCTTGCCAATCATGACGCCAATCTAAACAAGGATAATATAAAAAAGTAAAATCACCATCATCATTATGAAGTGATCCACATTGTCCAGCAGTTTGACCATTAGCATATATTCTTAAAACTTTAAATTTTCCATTTAACTTAGAAGAAATCATTCTCCAAAGATACTTAGAAAAATAGTCTTGTTTTTCAAGATTATCATAATGCCAACCTATTTCAGGTTTATCTTGATTAGCACCACTCAATTCCCAATGAGCTCCAAACCACAATTTATCAAAAATTTCTTTCTGAATACCTTTACTAAAAAAATTATCATATATCCTAATATCTTCCATACTTAAACTACTAATCCAATAAATTCACCAAGAACTTTTTTATTTAACTTCTTGGTCTTAAGTGATTTAACAAATGCTCTTTTAATTTGTGCCTTTGTCGCATCTTCATCAACATCAAACTCTGCATTTTCCGCAAGACTAGTAGCAGACATGGCAAAGTATGCATCATAACCAGAATCCTTAACAATAAAAGCCTTGGTTTTTCTCCACTCTGCTGCCATTCTATCATATTCACGATAATCATACAATCTCATGAATGATTTTGCATCACGATTTTGAAGAACCCTAATACCAATAAAGTTTATAGATGGAAATCTATCTTTTAAATTAGTGATAAGCATACCAGTAAAATGATGATATCCATAACCAACCTTATAGGTCTTACCATTCTTTCGATCTCTTAAGAATGTACGATCTGGATGACAATTACGCATTCCAAGATAAGGTTCATCTTCCCAATGACGCTGAACACTTACACGATAAGGAAGTTGATGTGCTTCTCCATCTGTTAATACAACACACTGCACTTTCTCTACTCCCGTATCTTTTTGAAATTTTGGAAGAAGTTGATGAAGGCACACCAATGTTTCATTGAGAGGAGTCCCAGAAAGAACTAAACGTTGAGGGTAAGTATACAAAGAAGCAACTCTAAAGCACTGAGCAATACGCCAAATATTGATCATTTGATGTTCTAATGTTTTAGCATTTACTTTACTACTAAACAAATTCATCAAATGGAACTGCTCATCAATATGCAAAACTCCTTCTCTTTCTTCATACTTAACAGATAAACTTTCTTCATATTTACTATGACCATCCCATTCCATAGTAAAAGCATAAACCTCAAAAGGAATCTGAACTTTTCTACAAAACCACATCAAATTATAAAGTTGCTTAAGAGTATCCTGCAGAACATACTGCATAGATCCTGACCAATCAAGAATAAAAACTAATCCATGGTTCTTCCCATCAGGAAGAATAGTAACTCTCTTAAATAAGTCTTCATTGAATCGATATGTCTGAAGCTTCTTTGTATCGAGAACCCCAGTACGATCTGTAGAAGAACGAGCATATGCACTAGCTGATTTCCTACACTCAAACTCTTTGACAAGGTAACTGACTTCTTTTTGTGCATCTCTTTTGAATTGTATATAATCAAAATCTACTTCATCAAATTTAAGATTCATAGGAAGAGAACTTTCTTCCCACTTTTTATTTTGCTCTATCCAATCATTATCAATCTCTTTATGAACCTCCTCATTACTTACAATTATATCATCTAACTTAACTCCTGGAATCTCTACGTATACATTTTCTACTACATGCTTATTATCAATAAGATCCTTAAGTTTACTCTCTAAAGTATTAGCAGTCTCTACAACAGGATCAGAATCAACCATCCGATCATTGCTAAAAGTACTATCGCTCCTATCTTCCACATCAGAACTGCTATCAGTGTCAGGAATGGTAGGCTCACTATCAGGAGTGCTGCTAATGTCAAAATCCCCAGAACTTTCAAGGTCTTGCTTAAAATCCAAGGCAGCTTTCTGTTCCTCTTCTGGGGAATCTCTTCGGGAATCCTTCTCCTGCTTGCAGAAATTATATAACGCTTCTGCTGCGAATAGGGTTTCAGTAAACGTTTCGGCATTTTGAATTAAATTGATAATCGGTTTTTCAGTAGACGAAAAAGATACAGAAAGGATCGAACAAAGTTTAAAGTGTAAATTAGCCCGATCAGCAAGATTAAGGCTAT
>VTLG01013388.1_pt1 | contig 16568 bp, 24 predicted proteins | sample 4694571 | NCBI WGS metagenome assembly VTLG01 (sample SAMN12604809, study PRJNA352737) | marine metagenome | biome: ENVO:00000447; feature: ENVO:00000209|ENVO:00000569|ENVO:01000036; material: ENVO:00002151; isolation source: viral sequences binned using virsorter ...
TTCCATGTCCATAATGATAAGGCATATTATCTCCTAGTTTGAAAATTTACCACCTGACCATTTAGCATCAGGTAATCCATTTTTAAACTCCTTACCTGAATAAGTCAAAACTTGTTTTCTATTAGAGCCATCTTTATAAGAACAATGTACCCAACCACTATTAGGCTCTCCCTCTTTCCAAAACTCTAAAATAAGCTGGTCAAAATCACAGTTGTTTTCTATCCATATTGCAACTTGCAAATTAGATATACCAGCTATTTCAAAATCAACAGCTTCGCCTTTTGTATGTTGGCTAGATTTACTTGATTTCAAAATTTCGCACAAGGCTTCTGTACGATAACCTGAAGTAATAATTATTGGTTTTTCAAACTTTGCTCGTACAGGCTCTAAAACAGCATAACATAAATCAGTAAGATTTTTTATCTCTCCTGATCCAGCTTTATTTTCTATACCATGTCGAATGGCAGTAGATGATTTTTCAAATTCTTCTAATTTAAAATGTTTAGAAAGTTGCATTATTTATTCCATAGTTAAGAAAATAATTTATAACATATTTTTTTATATAAAAACATTATTATTAAATATACCTAAAATTAACTTTTAGCACCTTTAAACCAAGCTGGAAGCCCTATAAATGGTCGGTTATCAAATTTATTTTCTTTAGCCATCTTAGAGCCTTTTTTGTTATAATGTAAAAATACCTGACCACAATGGTTACCTTTAAATTCTTCTCTCCAATGTTCTAAATCACATCCTGAGTATATTAACATATCGCCAGGATTTAATTTAATTTCTATACCAGCTTGTTTTTCTTTACCTGTTGGATCTAAATAAATAGGCCAATCATCACCACCAAGATTTAGTGTTGTAGATATTTCACAACTAAATCTATCTTTATGTCTAGTTAATATATCTCCTTGTTTATAAATTCTAGCATAAGAGTATGTTTCTGATAGTTTTAAGGATGTGTGTTTTTCCATAATTGGTTTTATTCTTTGTAATAAAGTTTCCATAACTAAATCAGCATAATGTGAATAAGTATTTGGAACTTGATTATCTGTCCACACACCAAAATATTCTGTAAAAGGTGAAATATACTTTTGGTCAAATAAAAATCTAGCAACTTTTCTTTTATTTAAAAAATAAGCATAACAAAAATCTGCCATTTCTTTACTTATAGCTTTTTTTAAAACACTATATTTATTTTTTTTGAAAGACATTTAATACTCCTTTCGGTATTGCTTGACAATTCCAATGTATAAATCTAAATGGCTCATAACCCATATCAACAATATATTGATGTGGCATATACGATGGAAAAAATATCATTCTGCCTGGTTTTACTTTAAAATTTACTTGTGATGAGGCATATGTTAATTTTGTTTTATCTTTTTCAGGTAATAAGTTCATTACATTACCTGGTCTAGGATCATCAAATATAGGCATTGATGTTGAATCACTTGCTTTTAAAAAATAAAAACCTGACATATGTCCATTCCAATGTGTATGTAAAGCATGATGTCCACCTCCTTGTTTTGCAAACTCTTGAACCCACATTTCTGTAATAAAAACCTGATAATCAGTTAAGTCAAAACCCATTTCTGTTAATAAATTATGTGAAGTTGCACCAACATAATCTTGTAAATCTTTAAATTTAGGGTCATTAATTAAAGTAGTAGAATGAAATACCTGACCCATGTCTCCCTTATTACCAAAATTTTTATTACGTTTATTTATTTGTGGTTTTAATAATTTTTTAGACTCTTTAATATATTTATCAGAAGCTTTATTTAAACTATTTACAAAAGCTGGTTCGTCTGCAAACCATATAGGACATTTAAAATAATCTTCTCTTTGTAATTGTTTTGGGTAATTTTTCATTTAAATGGCAATCCTAAATTCCATATTACTAAACTATATCTTGATCCTTTTTTTACTGGGCATACTCTGTGCCATACATGAGAAGGAAAAACAACTAAAGATCCTTTTGGTAATATTTCTTTACATTTTCTTATGTTTGGTTTTTTATCAGGATCTAAATTTCTAAAATCAAATTCTAATTCACCACCTTTGTATTCTTTAGGATCAGACAAAGTAACTGTTACAGATAGTTTTCTAATTTTACCATGTGATGGTGTATTAGGTTGATTATAAACTTTATCCCAACTGTCACAATGCCAATCATAATACTGTCCTTTTTGATATTTTGTAAATTGACATGACTCGCTAAAATCCCATTCAAAATTCCAACCCGCACTTGCATTTGCTTGATGAACATAAGGTTGGATTTCTTTATAAATCCATCTATCATTCATCCAAACAATATTAGAGTCTCGTTTAGTTTTTAAATCTTTTATTTGTTTTTTGCTTAAATTTTTATCACCAAATCCACCAGTTACCGCCATCTGATCCGAAATAGATTTTCCATATTTAATTATATCATCACAAATTCTAAAAGGTACTGCTGATTGAAAATACCAATAATAGTTTGTTAAATTCATATATTTTTGAATATTTACTTATAATAATTTTTATTTACACTATCAATTTTAATATTAGCGGATATGGTAATTCTAGGTTCATTTGTTTTATTTAATGCCTTTACACTATGTAAAATGTGAGAGGGAAAAATAACATATTCCCCTTCTTCAGGGTAAATATCTTCGTGTCCTTTTAAATAATCTAAATTAGCATTATTAAATAAAGCTGGTCTTATCATGCCTATGTATAAACCAATATCCCCATAAGGTGCATATAATGTTAAAGGTGCATGTATTTTTTTATTATATTTTATAAAAAAAACTGATGTAAAATCTGTTGGTAAATGATGGTGAGAAGACATAAATTGATTTTTAGTTGTTACATGGTAAGTTGAAACACCCCATTCATATTTAATATCACCTTTTAAAGGAAGTGTTTTAATAAATTTTTTTATTTTTTTACCTATGGCTTTTTGTAATCCATATTTTTTATAATCAATATTAATAAAATTGGTGTTACAATCATCTCTATAAGAAAGATGAGTAATAGATGGAGTACCATTTTGATCGAAAGAATCCCATTTATTACGATACTTGTCTTTTTTGTAATTAGATAAAATATCTTTTATAAGTTTGTCTTTCTGTATTTCTTTAAAATTTATTTTTTCACTCCAAATAGGAGTGGCAAATAATTTTTTTATTGCCATATAGATTTAGTCAAAATTGTCAACTATCTTGATACCCAAGCAGATCCATTCCAATCATAAGTAGTTAATGGGTCTTCTTCATCATTTGATTTAAAAGCAATCCAACCTTTATTATTATTTGATTGATAAAGGTCTTCATCCCAATTAATATTGTAAAACCACTCAGGGTTTTCTTGTCCATCATCAATTATTGATGGAAACGAAATAGGTGCTTCCCAATCATTATCATTATTTAAAATCCAAGATTGAAATGTTTGAGGAGCAATAAATACATCTTTTTCTTCATTATAAACATAACCTAAACCCGCATATTGTTTTCTAAAATTACTATTGTAAGAGGTTTGTTTCCAAATTCCACCTTTAAAAAGAGTTTGACAATATGTTTCACCATCAACGTGCATATCATTTTCTCCTAATGATCCATCTGTTGTAGGCACATCATTATCTATAACTACTATGTTTTCTACAACTAAATGTGTATCAGATGTAAATCCTGTAGGATCTGTTTGTAATTTTAGTTTTGCAAAATGTGCCATATAATTATCTTTAACTTATTGTTAATGTACCACTAACTGTAAATACAGCAATTTTATCTCCACCTGGATGTGTTGCTGTCGCATTTGTTCCTGGACTTACACTTAAACTAGCTTTAGAAGGTGTCCTTACAATTACTACTCCTGAACCTCCACTTCTACCAGTTGAAAATCCTGGTACGCCACCAGGTGTATTTGATCTTCCACCAGCACCACCACCTGTATTTGCAGTTCCATTTGATGAACTTGTGCCACCATTTCCGCCACCGCCTGAACCACCTGATCCACCACCTGATCCAGTTGGGCTACCGCCACCGCCACCACCAGCAAAAGTTGTTATAGAAAATCCTGGTACACCACCACAGTTAATTAAATTTGGTGCTCCAGCACCTCCAGCTTGACTTGATGGATGACTACCTCCATCGGCAGTTGCTCCTCCACCACCTGAACCATGTCCACCTGATGACGCATTTGGGCCAGGTTGTGCTCCACCATCATTACCTTGTGGCGGACTAAAAGGCGGAGTATTTCCACACCCTTTGGTAGAGGCAAATAAACCACTTCCACCACCTGATCCACCAGGGCCTCCAGCCCCACTTTGACCTCCTGATCTTCCACCACCACTTCCTGTAATCATGTTACATCCTTCAACGCCACACGCACCAAAAATTGAATTACCTCCATTAGATGCTCCAGTACTATATCCAGGCCCTGGTGCACCCGCACCACCGCCACCAACAGTTATTGTAAAACAACCAGCACTAAGTTCTAAAGCTGTAGCTTGTAAAGGAGAAGGCCCAAAACCTGATGCTCTATAACCTCCAGCCCCAGCACCTCCAGCCCCACCTGTTCCAGCACCTCCGCCTCCAGCAACTACTAAAAAGTTAGTAGTAAATGTTGAAGCACCTCCGCCTGAACCAAATCCTAAAATTTGATAACCAAAAGATTTACGATTAGAAGATTGTTTTTTTTCTCCTTTTCCACCTAATGTTGGTTTAAAATCAATATTTTTCATAATTAAATCTTTTACGCATCATTTGCAGAATCAGTTGTATAAAATAATTTAATTCCTAAAAGTCTTGCATCTGCTGTTAAATCATCTGCTGATACATCTCTTGAAACTTGAAAAAAAACATATTCGTTATCTCCTGGAGAACCAGCTATTGTAACTGCACCACTTTCTGCTGATACATCTAAATCATTTGATGTACCACTATGTGCTTTAGCAGTTGCAACAACTTGTGTTCCAAATGCTGTGTTTAAATCTCCATTATCAGCTAATGCAACACCTGATAATCCCCATGCAGTAGTTCCTGTATTTGTTGATGTTGCTGTAAAAAAAGCTTGAAAAGTTACTGTTCCAGCGTTCCATGATTTAGGAAAAGCAACAGCGAATTGTGCAAATTCATCTGAATCTTTATCAAAATCTAAAGATTTTATTTCAGGCCCATTAGATAATTCTACTTGTGCCGCTTCTGCTCCATTTGTTGTGTTAGGGTACATAGCTAGTGCTGGAATCCAAATAGTTTCTTTACCAGCAATTTTTACTGCTGATGATCCTGATTTAAGAACACCTGTACCTTTAGGGTTTAAATTTAAATCAACATTTGTTTCTCCACTTGAACCTATAATTGGCCCATTACCAGTTGCCGCATTTGTTATTTCTACTTCATTAACTGCTGACCCTGTTGTTTGAAATATAATTTGTTCATTACCACTTTCATCTCCAATAAAATGAGCATCGTCTATTAAAATATTGTGTGAGTTAGTATCTAAATTTCCACCAAGTTGTGGAGAAGTATCATTTACTAATTCAGTAGATACTGTGCTATCTAAAAAATTAACAGTATTTGCAGAGTAATCTATTGTTGCAAAACTTATATCATCTGTTCCATCAAAAAACTTAATTGTTGGGCTTGAAGCTGAAGTGGTATCTAACCACATAGTTCCAGCCGAAGCACCACTTGGTCTTGATGACCCTGAGTGCATTGTATTAATAGCTGTAAGTGCATTATTTAAATCTGTTCTAAATGCTGGAAAGCCTTGATTGGCTATATTCATATCATGTTGTGCCATATTTTCTTATACTCCTTTTAAAAACCTTTTGCAATAAAATCAAATTTTCGGCTTACTGCTGACCCACTTGAATTTTTAAATATAACATCAAATCCACTTATACTTCTATTTGATATTTCGTAAAAATCTGAACTTTCCATATTTTCTGCTGTTATACCTATGGCATAATTAACAGAAAAAAATGGACTTGTAAATACAACAGATTTAGTTCCAGCACCTGATGTAATATCATTATTACTTATTATTCTATCAACCATATCAATAGTTACTGTAACTTCCTCAATAAGTGGTGTCGAAGAATTATCTAAACTTTCAATTAATAATCTAAAGTAAAAAAATCTTGCATTGTATTCGCCAATTACAAAATCTCTAAATGATGAAATAGTAATATTATCACTTGAAGTAGCAATTTGTAATACTGATCTTACATTTTCAGGTGTATTTCCATCAAATGAATCTTTTTGATCGTCAAAATTTCCCGATCTAGCATCAAATACATCATCAATATTATCTGCTGTTTGTATAATTGATGCTGTTAATCTAACTGTTGTAACAACTCCTATATCTATTGGCGTACCAAAAAAATATGTTGCACTAGATGGTAAACTATTTGCAGTAGGACTTGAGTCAAATAATTTATTACTGTCATCAAAATTACCTGATGCACTATCAAATTGAACTGTTGATTCTAGTCTTAATTTATTATCTGAAACTGCAAGATTAGTGCTAAATCCATCATCAAAATCACCTGTTAAATCATCAAAATCTCCTTGTGCAGAATCAAAAAAACTTACTCCATTAAAATTGGGATGTTCTGATTGTGTTTGCACAGCATTAAAATTTAAAGCACCAGCAACAGTAGAAGAAACAATAGTTTCATTAATACTTAAATTTCCAAGTTTATCAACAGCTTTGATGAGATAACTACCAATCCTAGCTGGAACTACAACAGATGTTCCAGGTCTTGAAACTTTTTGAACTAAATTAACTGAACTTGCCCACTCAGCATTTGAAGTTAAAGGAGAAAATCTTATAGAATAATATGCAAGATCAAGATCCGAAATACTTTTCCAACTAAGATGTGCTTCTTGACCAACTATATTACAACTAAAATCTGTAACATCTGATGGACTTGCAGTTCCACCTATAATAGTTCTTGAAGCTGATACATAGCTTGACGAAACTCCAAGAGTATTGACCGCTTTAACCCTTACATTGTACTGTTGTTGATCTATTACATTAAGAACTCTATGATTTAATCCTGAACCTTGTGCGTAAATAATAAAATTAGAATCTGAACTTAATTTATATTCTACTTGATAAAAATCTATAAAAGCATCAGGACTTGCACCAATAGCAACATCTAAAGCTACAATTACAGTTCCATCATTATATTCAATAAGTTGGTCAGATAATGTTACACTTGCTGGTGGTTGAACAGTAAATGGGTTAGGTAAAGTAGTTGATGGTGTGGAACTTACTTGTGCTTTACTTGCCCAAGTATAGTGACTAGCTTGATATTCAACAAGAGATAATCCTATTGTAAAATCTTCGTTAAATGTAATACCCATAACTCTAAATGCTTTTGCAGAAAAACCTAATGAACTATGTGTAATATTTACAATATCTCCTATGGCTAAATCATAAGCATCAAAGCTTACATTTAATCCTAGTGTAATTGCTTCTCTTGATCTTCTTAAAATAACTTCTGCCATCTCCTCAGCTTGGTATGGTGAAGTCAATGTCTTAAATGAAAATCTACCCTCTAAAAGAAATCCACCATCAGCAGTTTTCATAGTTGCGTGTTGATCTGCACTTGTAAGTCCACTATCGTCTATTGGTGGAAACTGAACTTCATCTACTTGGAAGTTTCTAGCTGGATTTACAAAACCAATAATAACTCTATTGTATCTTTCATTCTTTGTTGGAATAGATAAATTATATCCACCAATAATATCATCTTCTGTTAATGTGATTGATGCACTTCCTGTTGTCTCAATAATTAATTTATATTTTCCACCTGTATATGGAAGATAACCTCTGCAACCTTTTAATAATTCTCTAACATTATCTATAATATTTTGAGATGTATCTATAACTGAATTTGTATCAAATATATTAATATCACTCGCACCTGAATATGGTGTAACTTGAGTTTCGCAAACTACTGAAGCATCATAAAAAGATTGTAAGTCTATTTCTGAAACAGCAATACCTTTTCCATATCTTGCATTTGTTAAATAATCTAATAAACACCAAGCTGGATTTGTTTTGTGTGCCGCAGTTTGAGCCGCAAGACCTGAATTATAAAATACTACTTTTTTACCTTTAATTTTAGCTTGTACTTTTGGTATTCCTGTAAATGCGTCTTGATTCCATTTAAACCTTAATGCTAAATAACATAAACCTCTTAATCTGTGATTGCTACCCCAAGATGATAATGTAGAAAGTAAATCAGATGCAGATTGGTCATCTGTTCCAAAGTGAGGTTCTATTCTAATTAAACTTTCACTATTTTTATAAAAATTACTATCTCCACTTCCTACTTCAACTTCTGTACCATGAGATAACGAAGATGCAAATGTAACTACTTTGTCATCAACTCTTACTTCTTCTATTGAGTTTATTTCTCCCTCTGACATAACTATTGCCATATATAAATAAGTGTTATCTGTACCTGAAGTTTCCATAAAAACTCTAGTACCACCAACAAGTCTTTCTCCATATATTACAGGAATATTTGCATCATTAGATTGTTTGTTAAGTAATATACCTCGTTCAAAATCATCAAATTCATTTGTACCAAAATCTTCTATTTCAGGAACTTTTGGTCTCAATGCCCATGCAAGGAATAATGTAACTCCTAAAGATACAAGAGGATTAGCACTTTTAAAAAATGATACTGCTTTTGTTACTGCCTTTACTATTCCACCAAATCCACCAAAACCCATTATGCTCTACCCCATTTAATATCTTGAACTGTTTGTGATGAAAAGTCCATTCCAACATCTGCACTAAAAAATCTTTGTTGTGATGTGTTATTTGTTTTACGACCATTTTTTTTTTCAAAGTCTGCCCAATTAGAAACTATTGATAATCCAACAGCACTTGTATTATCGGTTTCAGATATTTCATAACTATCTATCTTTCCACGATATAATAAAAATGGGTCTGCAATCAAAGCATTAGAGTCATTTAAAAAACCTCTATAAATATCTACACTATCATTAACAACATTTTCATTTAAAACTGTTGATATAAATGTCTGATCTGCACCTGATAAATTAATATTAACACTTGATTTAGTTATATCTGTTTCTTCTGTGTGATTAGAAATACCTAATATAAAATCACTTGCACTATATGTAACCGATGAGCCTGATACTGATGATGTTAAAGAAAATGAACAATCTGTAAGATTAACAGGAGTACTAAAACCAATAGTGATAAGGTGTACTGGTCTAATATCATTTGTCGCTAGTTCGTTCTTTACTGCTGTCGTTAGTGATCTCGTCATAATCCTCTATAATTTTTCTTGTTACTTTCATTGAATCATAAATGATCCATTTAGCATTTTTACTAGGAAACTCATTATTATTCAATTTTAAATTTTTTATATCTATATCTTCAGCATTAACTATTTCTTCTGCTAATACATCAACATTTATATAATACTTAATTTTATAAAGTTTCTTCGACATCAAAATCAAATTGATACAATAAATTTCCATCTTTATCAGCACCTACTGTACCAAATTCTTGAATATCATTAGTTAAATGAACTGTAAAAGGAACATTATCATAAGTAACTGCTGAATCATCTGCTAAAGCAGTAATTAATGGTGGCTCTATTGTAACAGTAGCCGCATTTGAAGAACTTGTAACATCAGAAACAACCATATAAACTTTATCATGTGAAGCAAACTTTAAAAAATCTCCAGCTTTAAAACGACCAGCACCATCTCCAGCAAAAGCATCCATAGCAATAGTAGTATCTCCAACTGCGTGAACACCATTTACTAAAACACTTCCAGTTTCACTACCTCTAGCATCTTCTATTTCAGGTGGGATTATTGTAAAGTTTTCTTTACCTGATCTTTGTTTAATAATAAAAGCCATAAGTTCTCCATAAACATCTGATCTTTTTGCAGTAATTATTCTTGCAGTAAAACCAAATCTTTGGTTATCAATTTGTCTTGCAAGTTTTTTACCTGATTGAGATTTGGATATAATTGTATTTTGGATAGACTTAATACCCATTGTTTGAAATTTAGCATTAGATATTGGAAAAGCACCTGACATTAGATTAAGTTTTTACTCCCTCTTTCATTAACTGCATTATTAATTATTTGTGTAATAGTTCCTCTGTTTCTAACTAACAGATCATCAAAACCACTTGCATCTAAAGTATTTATATTAAAATTAACTGTTGTCTGTCCACCAACTGTACCTCTAGCGGCTTGTGTAATTTGTCCTGTTTGATTTGGTACAAACATTTCAGGCCCTCTTTCGCCAACTACAACTGGTTGTCCTTTTGATACCGCACCACCTTTAGCAAAACCAGTAAAAAAAGATGCTATTGCTAAAGGATTGCCACTAGCGGCTGATAAATTTCTTTGTTTTTCTTTTTCTTTTGTAATTAATTTCTCAATCGCAAGTTCTACAGTTTTTCTTGCAACAATTTCTATTAACGCACTTAACACATTAACTAATAATGTTCTTGCCATATTTTTAAATGTATCAGATAATTTTTCTCCAAATACTAATGCTCTTGCTAATCCTTGTGACATTTTTGTGATTCCACTATCAATACCCTCAACAATAATCATTCTTATATTTTTAAAATTATCTTCTAAATTTTTAATTGCACCACTATTTAATTCTCTAAATTTAGCTATAGCTTTTTCTGTTGCACTTGGAACACCAACAGATAATTCATGTTCAAAATCATGTATAATTTGTAAAGATGATTCTAATGGCTCTACAAAACCATCATTAGCATCTGCACCTGAAAGTATATCTGATAATTTTTGTACTTCTTCTGTTGTTTCTTTTGTTGCACCTGTAAATGCTTTAATTCTTTCAATAAGATTGTTTATAACTATACCAGTTCCGATAAGCACTTTAATAGTGCTACCAAACGCAACCAATAATATACCCAAAACATCTGTTAATTCTCTAAAGTTATCTGCTAACAATTTAATTCCTTTAGCGGCTGTAACTGTTGCTTGTGCTAAATTTGTTCCAATAACTATTGCTATTCTTTCTAATTCCTCTGCATTTTTTTCTAAAAATTTATCTAAGTCTCCAAATTGATTTTTTAACTCTGTAAAGAATCCAGCATCTAGTAAATTCTTTTTAAATGCAAAAACTTTATCTCCAAGCATTGACATTGTACCACCAAATGTTCTTGCTAAATCATCTGTTGCTTTCCCAAATCTTCCATTTCTACCAAAAACATCTTCAAATGCTTGTACTGTTGATTGTATTGAAACTGTTGCACCAGCTTGAAAACCAAGCATATTTCTAACACCTTTTTCTCTAAATAAATCTGCCGCACCAATACCAGCACTAAATGATCTTTGTATTTGTTCAGCAGTTGTCCTAAAATCTAATCCTGTTACTGCCGCTACATTACCTGTTATCTCTAACATTTTTTGTAGGTCATTGGCATTGTCTGTTACAGTTGCTAGAATACCTGACCCAGCTTGTATTTCTTCTAGAGAAAATGGAACTTTAGATGCAAACTTGACCATGTTTTCAAAAGCTTTTGCACCCTCGTTAGTATCTTTAAGTAAAAATTTTAATCTGACTTGTAAATTTTCTAATTCTCTACCTGTATTAACTAAATTTCTAATTACTAACCCAGCACCTAATCCGACAAATGCACTCTGTAAATTAAAAACAGCACCTTTAACTTTTGATAAAGCACCTTGCACTCTGCCTAGAGCCTGTTTAGTTTTATCTCGTGCTACTATATCTATATTGAGTCTTTGATTTGCCATTACTTATATTTCCTTGCTTGTGCTAGATTCTTTTCTTTATTATACTCATCTTGTTCTTTTTTCAAGTAAGCTATCCAAAGATTATAATGGCTTAAAGGCATATCTAATACCTTTTGGATTGGTATTTTAAGTCTATCAGCAACCACTAACAAAGATTGTATGTCAGGGTCGCTATTTACTTTTTTACAGATTCTTCTATTGATGTATCTACAAGTATTTTATTTGCTATTGATGCAATAATATTTGAGTCTGCTTTTTTTTGTAAAGCAAATTTATCTAATGGGTCAAAAGCTTTAACTAAATCGCCTTTGTCATTTTTAACCATAAGCTTCATCATTAATAAATCAACAAGAACTGTCAAATCTTGAAAGTTGCTTGACTTTTTAAAAATAATATTTTTTTGTTCAAGTGTTAAAGGCTCTGAATAAAAAACAGATGGATTACCATGTTCGTCTTTCCATTCAGGAACTTCAATAGTAATAGTTTGCAGAGTCTCAAAATGAGTTTTTACTCTATCTATAACTGACATAAATTATTTATTAAGCAGTTCCTCTTGTTAATGCTCCTGTGCCTTGAAAAGTAACTGATCTAGTAGTTATTGCATCTAATCCAACATTAACACTCATTCCTGTAACAATTCCTGAGCCTGAAAAAATCTCATCTCCTGAACCATCACCTTCAGGGCCTAATACAAAAGATATAGAAGTTCCAGCAGTTAATGTTTGTTGTGGAGAGTCAGTTTCATCATAACTCATTTCTAAAGTTCCTGAAAATGATGTTCTTCCAGCTACAAAGGTTTTTGTACTATCAGATAGTTGTGTGTCCTCTACTACATCAGCAGTAGTTTCAAGTGTGTAGCCAGTAAGTTCACCTATACCAGTTCCACCAGCTTTTACTACTCCTTCTTTTCCGAAGTGTGTTGCCATTTTTTATTTTCCTTTTTGCTTGTTTGTTTTTCTTGTTTTTCTTGTTTCCAACCTAAATCTAAAAAATTATCAAGTTGAGTTTCGTTAATAATAATCTCATTCCCATCCTTATATAATTTAATGTCTTTAGCCATAAAGTCTTTTACTATTTATCTTCTTCTTCGTCAATATCTTCGTCATCATTATCTTCTTCAAAATCTTCTTCTGAGTCATCTTCCCATTTCTCATCTTCTACATCATCTCTTAAATCAGCAAGTAAGTCTTTGACTTCTTCACACATTATAGATTCTTTGTCGTGTAATTTTTCAATGCTGTCTATTTTTTTTTCTATTTTGTCTATTATTTTATCTTTAGTTGCCATAGTTTCTCCTTTTTTATGGTGTTCCAGCTTGGAACTCGTAAGTACATCTAACAACCATTCTTATACCACCAATAGGAAATAATGTACCTTCGTCTGTTTCAACACTTGTGACTTCTGTATCAAGTGCATTACTGCTTCTTGTAATATCAGATTCTAAAGCAGTTTCAATAGCAGTAATTAACTGATTTCTTAATGTATCTATATTAGATTCAGCACCTTTTACAAATCCAAGTATAACAAAATCAATCATACCTATTCTTGTTCTTGCACCATTTCCTAATTCTTGATCTTCTCTAGTTTCTTCAGATGTTTGTACTATTACTGCTGGATATTGTTTATCTGATAATTCGTCTAATTGAAAAGGTTGTCTAGTAGCTTTTTTAATTGTTATTGGACTACTAATACCTGAAATGGTAGATAGCAAATTTGATGCAATATTTTCTCGTACACTCATAATCTTTGTTTTTTAAATTCTTTTGCAATAAATCTATTGAATTGCTTACTTATAATCTTTTCTGTTCTATCATTAAAGCCAAAAAATTCTCTTTTTGGCTCATTTAAAACTTGATTGAATAATGCTCTTTGTCTCATTTGTGAATTACTAAATCCAATAGAAATTTTATTTTTACCTGTTTTTCTTACTGTTCTTGGGCTAGGAGTTAAAGCACCTAACATTCTACCTGAATAAAATAAATCTACTTTTAATGGCTTACCCTCTCTTTGTAATTGTTTTCTATAAGATTCAGAATATGTTGCAAATGGTACATTTCTAAAATCAATACCTTTAGCTGTTTTAGTTCTAATAATATCTAATAATTGAAAACCGCCTTGTAAAATTCCTTTGTCTATAATTGATGGGAATTTTCTTTCTATTCTATTAAATCTTTTTTTTATAGCTTCTGAATTTGTTTTAATCTTTAAATCTAAAGCCATTATCTATTCAATCTTCTAAATCCATGTAAAGGCTCTCTTTCATTAACCTGGATAGTACCATCGGCTGTTGCATCGTATTCAACACCATCTTCTAAAATTGTTCTCCATTCTTTGTTATATTCTGACATATAATATTCTGCCATTCTTTCAAATCTATCTTTTTCTGTTTCAGGTCTAAACTTAGTTAATGCTGGACAAAAGAATCTACCTAAAAATAAATATACTCCAGCCCTTTCAAATTGATCTAAATTAACTTTTGTGTTTGACATTTCAGCAGTATTTAAAACTGTAATGTCAGTATATACATTCTGTTTATATACAGGCCACCATTCAGTTCTTAATTGTCTTAAAATATCGTTTGTTGTTTGTGCAAAGAAATTAGTTGTTTCAGTATCTCCTGAAGCAATACCAAAACCAAAAGCATCAGGTTGATACTTGGTGACATCACTTGCAGTTATAACATTTGCACCTGTATAATTAGCCATATTAGAATACCCAATTCAATAAAATAACAGCAACAATAATAACACCAGCAGTTACTTTAGGATTATCTTTTGCCATATTCCAATATTTTTTTATATCATTCATTTCTTTTTCCTTGTTTTTCTTTTCTTTGTTTTCAATTTGACTACATTATCAGAAATGTCTTTTACTGTCGCTTTTTTAATTTCTTTTTTAACTTCATCAAAAGGAACAAAACCTCTCATTTTAAAATGTTTTACATTAGCTTCGTATTGTATTTTTGATCTTATAATGGTTTTTTTTCCATTTGTTAATTTTATCATTTCTTCCATATATTCTCCTATTTAATATAAGGGCGATTTCTCGCCCTTATAAATATCCTATTATTGGATTGATGAGTCTGATTCGATTTCACAACCATAAGAGTCATGTAATTCGCCAACTCCATATACTGCTGTTGCAACAATCTCGTCTGCTCTAAGAGAAGCATCTCTTTGAGTTTCGATTTTCAAATCTTGCATCATAGCTAGACCTAAAGCGTCTGAATGGAATACTGCACCTTTGTAATCTCCAGTTGTGCCTGGATTATTACCTGATGAGTCTGCCATGTTAGAAGTTTCGTAAACACTAACACCAGCGATTTGACCAGCAAATCCTGTTCTTAAAGCTTCATTACCAGCACCTTGATTAGGGTTAGCAAATGTATTTGTTAAACCTGATTTTAAATCAAAAGCTACTTGTGGATGTAATACACAAGCAAGATTATCACTTGGTACACCTGTTGCTCTTAATTTTGCTACTGCTTGAAAAATCAATGCCGCAGACATAGCTGTTGATGCTGATCCAACTGTAGTTGAAAAACCACCGAATAAAGCTGTTAAGTCTGTATCGATTTTTTTTGCTATTGCTTCTCCAAAAAGTTTACCAATGTCCGCCGCAACATTTCTTGGTGCAGAGTTTCTTGCTAAATCTGTTAGAGTTGTCATTATTCCATTTTCTGATGCTGTAATAGTTACAGAAGATGGATTGATAGCTGTGTTAGATAGATCAGATGCTTCCGATACCGCCGCCGCAGAAACTGCCGCATAGATTGGAACTTCAACTGACTTTCCACCACCAGCTATTGCATAATTCTTTACAAGTGGTCTCATAATTGATCTTTCACTTGCTACGAATAATGCTTCAGCTACAATCTCAGTATATAATTCCGAGAGTGTAGAACTTGTGCTTTCGTTTGCCATTTTATTTGTCCTTTATTATTTATTTGTTAAGTTTATTTGAGTCGGTTTAGAATCTCGTTCTTTTCGATATTCAGCATATCTTTTACGATCTTCTACCTTACTCATATCTAGTTCCTGAATATTAAATGGTTTTACAGTTTTCCCCTCGATGCTACTCTGACTACCTGTGCCTGACAAAGACCCTTTTCGGAAATGTGGGTTAGCATCTAAAAATTCATTAACTCTATCTTCTAATGTTAATAATTCCCCTTTTGAGTTATAACGAATATTTTTATTATTATCAAGTATTTCAACTCTGCCATCGTCATTATAATTAACTTCGTTTTTTAATAATGATACTACTTGGTCAGGAGCAATAGCATTGTTTTTAGAAGCAATAGATAATAGAGAATTATCTACATTTATTGTTTTTACTTTAGACTTCCAATCAGCTAACTCTTTGTCTTTATCAGCTATTCTTGCTTTCATAAGATTTTCAAGATCAGCTTTAGTCTTTGCTTCCTGTATTTGTTTTTCTTTTGCTATTTCTTCTTCTTGCTTTTTAGCATCATCCAATATTCTTTGATGTTTAGACTTCTCAGCTTCTAGTCTTTGCTTGACAATTCTATCTACATCTTCTTGATTAAATGTTGGTGTTGGTTTCTCGTCAGTTTTAGTTTCTTTAACTTCAGCTTCCTGAACATCATTTTTCGGTTGATTAACCTGTTTGTCATCTGACATTTTTTCTCCTATTTGTTAATACTATTGATGTATCACTACTTTTTTATTAAATCAATATGCCTTTCTTATCAGGGTTGAATCCATATAATTTTTCAAGTTGTTTTTTAGAAATTGGCTCATTGTT
>VTLG01016826.1_pt1 | contig 16568 bp, 21 predicted proteins | sample 4694571 | NCBI WGS metagenome assembly VTLG01 (sample SAMN12604809, study PRJNA352737) | marine metagenome | biome: ENVO:00000447; feature: ENVO:00000209|ENVO:00000569|ENVO:01000036; material: ENVO:00002151; isolation source: viral sequences binned using virsorter ...
AGTAACAGGCACACCTATGCCCCTGAGAAATGGCACAATCATCTGTGTTTGTATGTAACTCGCTATTATTTGTTTCATGGTGTTTTTAAATATATCTGCAAACGAATTTAAACTAAGTTTTCCCTCAACTAACATATCTGCTAAACTATCAGAAATGCTTGCACCTGTTTGAACCATGAGTTCTTGCATTTTGTTAAATTTATCTATGACAACTTTTGTTTCATCACCAAATTCTCCCAGACCTTCCTTACCTTTTTTAGCCGCTTCTCTAAGTTCTTCGACTTTTTCTGACAGTTTTAAAACACTTCCTGCCGCAATCTCTGCCACTCTTTCTTTATTTTCTAAACTTACTGCAAGTCCGTCAAGAAATACTGCGGCATCTTTATTACCTGCGTTTGCAAGTGCTTGAACTCTTGCTTGTTCTGCTAAAACTTTGTTTACATTTGCTTCAGCTATTGTCAAATCTGCCGCCGCTTGTGCTAACATTTCTTCAGCTTCAGCTAAATCCGTAATCTTATCAATATCTACACCTATTATTGCGTTTAGAAAACTTTGCAATACTTGTACACCTCTTGTAATCATAGCTATAAATTCTGCCATTTTATCTAAAAATGGTGAAATAGCTGTAACTACTAAATTATTTAGTGCCGCACCCAATGCCTTCATTCTATTGGTAAAACTACCTGCTGTTTTTAAGGCATCTCCCTGTGCGTCTGTAGTGCCTTTCATAATTAAGTTTAATCGTGCTTGCACCTTTTCCTGATTTGTAATTTCATTTACGGATTTATTTATACCCATATTTAAAAGTTCTTGTTTTAAAGACGCTTCTGTAATTACTATGCCAAACCTTCTAACTGTTTCATGATTTCCAACTAAAGCACTTTGAAACGCCTTCATTGTTTCTGTGTCTGACGCATTATTAAAAGATGCAACATCTGTTGCTAGTTTAGTTAATTCAACTGATAGCTTTGCGGCCTCACCTCTTGCAAACCCCATAGGCACAAAAGTATCCTGTATGCTTGATGCCATGCCTTCTAACTCAAATGCAGACCTGCCTACCTCTTGTCCAAATGCCGACAACTCTTTTCTTACTTGACCCACAAATGACCCAAAAACGGCTTCGGATTTGCTTTGCATTTCCTCTACACTAGCCGCCATGTTTATCATAGCCATACCTGCCCTAGCCGCCTGTTGAACAATAACAGCCCCTAAAGCAACTTTTGCAACGCTTGCAATACGATTTAAACCCTTACCAACAGACTGTGTTTTTTGCTGTACCTGCTTGTCTAAAGTATTTAATTGCCGCCTAACACTAGAAAGGTCGGCTTCAATCCTTATCAGTAGTTTATCAATTTCAGTAGCCATTAGTCTGGGTACAACTCCATCAATTCATTTAGTTCATCCTTTGTGAGTGGTGGTGGCTTACCACCAGAATGAAACTCTGCAAATCCCTCTATAGCTAAATATAGTTCCTCAAAACTCATTTGCCAGAATATGTCTGGGGTAAACCCCATTTTTCCTACAACTGTTTTAATCCATTCGTCATAGGGGAATCTGTCTATTTTTACTCCACCACCTCTTGTACGTTTCCCTCATCTTGTCCTGCTGACATAACAATAGTAACTACATCTCCAATAGCTTTTAGGGTGTCGGCTATTCCTGCCTGATATACCATTTCACCTACTTCTTTTTCTGATACATCATTTGCTCCTGCTCGTATTACAGGTAAAAGAATTGCCACCTGCTCAGTAACTTTTAAATGACCATTTGATAAACTTTGGGCAATTTGCATAATTGATTTATCCAATGCAGTTTCCATAGTGTATATGGTGTCAAGTGTCACTCTCGCTTTGAGGTTCTTCTGACCCAACTTCAGCGTCAGTTCCCCCCTCTTCGGATTTGTCATTTTTCTTTGCTCCTTTATTAGTTTCTACTAAATATACTTCACCCCTTTGGGCAAAGTCCTCAATCTTGACAACCTTATGTTTGGCTCTGCCAAGATGAAATTCTGTCAGTTCACTTATCTCCATTTTGCATGGGATTGTGAATAAATTTATCTGACTTGTATTCTGGAACGCATCAAACTCCATTTCACCGATTTTTATTTTAACTTCATTCCAAGCCATGTATCACCTATGCCGCACTAAATGTTACTGAACCTGCTGACTCCAAAGTAACCGAATAAGTTGCTTCTCCGTTGTATTCACCTGCATACTCTAAAGAGGTAATTTGAAATGTTCCTGCATACGTTCCTAAATCTGGAACAATTACATTGTAGCTTTCAAATGTGGAAGTAGCGAATTTTGACCTTAATGTTGTTTCGGCTGTTGTATCTGTAAATACACCTGATGCTGAAATGCTCATACTATGAACACCACCTGCCGCTAACAGATTTCTTTGTGACCCACTATCTTTGTTAGTAATATCAACCATCTCATCATTTAATGTCATTGATGTGGAACGCATACCACCAACAGTAGTCATTGACCCACTTACATTTATTTTTAATAACAGGCTTTTTCCTAATTGTGCCGCCATATCTTTCTCCTTTAGTTATCTGATACAACAACACGGAATCGCATGATGCCATGTCGAGTAATTCCATCATCTTCAAGCAATACTGTCTGAAACTCATGTCTCAAAGTAATTGCTGAAGCACCACTTACAGTTATACCAAAATCATTTAATAAAGTATATATCTGTTCCATAATTTCTTTCACATCTCTCATACCCCTGTACTGTGACCATACATGAATTGTTTGAGTGTATTCGTGCATATCTTTATCTTTTGTGCCAATATTGGTGGCTGTTTCTTCTCCTATAACAACATAAGGATACGCTGTACCTTCTGGCACATCATCAAAAACCCCTGTAATAGATTGATTGTTTTCGTCTACAATACTGCCACCATTCAAGCGACTGAATAACGATTTTTGTAATTCAAAGGTATGTATTGCCATTATAACTTCAACTCACTTAGTTTGCGTCTAATTTTAGGTCTGTTTTCTTCTAGGGCAGGTTGCATAAAAGGTCTTGCTGACATTTTACTAGTGCCAAACTCTAAAGCCGCACTATAGTCTGCATTGCTTTCCACACTTGCACCTAACTTATCAACATCTATTTTTAGATTAATATTCTGCACTAAAAACCCTGTATCCGTTGCAGGGGGTTGACCTGATGCTGATGCAGTATGTGTTCTTCTTGGTGTGTATTTTTGATATACTCTGCCATTCTTTGACCCTTGTTGGATACTATTGACTGCTGTATTCCTGACCATGTTTCCTGCCTGACCTATAAGCCTAATAGCTTTTTTCCTGTAAGCGTCTGTTACTTTGTTAAAGTTAGTTTCTCGCCTTTTTACTGATACCGAAACTCTGGTCATGGGGTCGCTACACCTTCTTCACATAACATTTGTAAATATCTATCTCTTGTGCCTACATTCATAATTCTATTAATTTTAAATATTCTACTGTCTGCTGAATAATTTATTCTGTGCTTTGTGGTAACGTCACTTCTATAGCGTATTGTAATCTTGTGGGTGGTTGTTCCTTCTATTTGGTCACCATACAGTCTTACATTGCCCCCTACAGGCTCTATACTGCCCATCACAGTAGCTAAAGTGCTATAAGTACGTCTTGCACCCCCTGCACTATCGTTTGACCGACTCTGGGCTTGTATTGTTAAACTGTGACGCATTTTCCCAACTGGCATCAATAAGTCTTTCCGTACATACTAACTCCAAACCTATCTATCTTATATGGTTGAAGTAATGATTTAAGCATTGCCGGTGGTTCTACTGTCTTTGCTTCCGTATCTCCCCTATGCTCATATAGATGTGCTACATATTGCAAAACTGCCATTCTAATTGGCTCTGGTATATCTGACCTATTTGACCCATAACCTGCCACATACTGAACTTCAACTCCGTTAGATGCCCTCAAGTCTGTAGGCCAAGTGCCACCATCTCTCAAAACAATTCTTGCAGGGTTTCTTACAGTATCCACATAATAATTAGATGTAGCCCATACTGTAGCTGTATCAGCATCATCATAATATTTTACATGGGTCACAGAACTTGTTGGAGGTCTGGGCAATTCTATAAAGTTATTTCTGTATATTTTAAAAGGGGCAGTATACAAACCCTCTTTTATTGGTACGTCTGATTCATTAACATTGTCTAAAAATAACTGATAGGTGGTGTTTATAAGTGTCCTGTTTAAATATTCTTCAATCCATTCCCTTGCTGATATAACTAGGTTTTGAATAAGTGTGGTGTCTACCCCTGAGTCAGTTCTAAGATATGCAATAGTTTCTGCATCCGTTGTTGGCTCGACACTTGGTGCTGTGTGTACTTTTAAACCACTCATGCCACCTCCTTTGGAAAATCATAGATTGGAGCGTTGCCAGTAGGATTTTCCTTTCCATCAACTGGAGTATCAAATAATTTTTTAAACGCTGTTAAATCAGAGCAAGCATTAATTTTATCTTCTATTGTCTTTGATGCTGTTCTCACTGCTGTTCTATAGGTTGTAATATCGCTAGGGATTGCCGTTCCTGCTTCTGATTTTCTGGTAACATACCAATCTGTTGATTTAAGTTTGCCGTTTGCTGACTCTTTGGTTTTACGCACCCAGATAGTTTTTAATCCTTCGTTAATAGCTTGGTTGCCATCATCATCTTTTATTTTATTTCCGTCCTCATCTACGGCATCTTCGTCTGCTATTTTTCTTTCAATAAGAGTTTTGCCATCTGCCTTATAACCCCAATAAAATTTATTATCATAAGGCTCTGGCTCATCCCACCAAACGACACCCATTTTTGCTTTCGTATCTTTATCCCACATCATCCAATTTGCAGGATGGGTTATACCACTATCATCTGTCCACCCCTTTCCTGCTTGTATTGTTTTAGTTCCATGTTTCCAAGCCATTTTTATCTCCTATTAGACTCCGTTTGCATACTTGAAGGGCATTTCAGCGAAAGCCAAAAAAATGTGAGCATCGCCATCACCATTAAAATTTCCTGATGTACTTCTAAGTTTAAATCCGTTTGACAATAAATCTATGCCACCACCTCCTGCACTATATTCTGCATTGCTATCATTAGGAGAAAGAATTGCGTTATTTTCATTAATTGGACTTCTTTTAATGTCAAAAAGTGACCACCATTCAGCATCTGCCGTATTTTTTATAAGAACCCAAGCAGGACGAAACCCAGTATAAATATACGTTCCGTCTGTTCCTCCATTGCCAGTAAATTTGCCCATCATTGAGTAGCCCTCAACACTATGGAAGCAATAAGCTAATATATTATTTGTTGTACTTGTAATACTTTGTGTAAAAACTGATGAAGTTGGTGTTGTATTTCCCCACACACTACTTGTTGCTTGTGCCACATTCGACTCTAATCGCAATCTTTTATCATTTCCCATTCCTTCGTGATAAATACTCCACGCACTTCCTGCTCGTTGTACTGCTATAATCATTTCTGGTGCTTGAGTTAAGCCGTGACCAACTGTGGCTGTAGAACCAGTTGACGCATAAGTTACAATGCTAAATCCTGCCTCTGTGTTTGCTTGCACTGTACTTGTTATGTCACCATCTGAATTACTTGAAGTTGTGCCACCATTTGCTTTCCATAACCAAGCAACAAAAGTATTAGCACTCTTATTTAATCCACCAGAACTATTAAGAGTGAAACCATCAGCATCAAAACTTGCTAATATTGTCGTTACTGTTCCTTCTGCGTCTGTTGTATTTGTTTTCATATTTTTAGTAACGCCTCTAGTGCTATCAAATACTTGATAGCTGTTACTGCCACTCCTATGTTTACCCCAAAGCCAATCTGGTTGAAATGACGTTCCATCTATTTCGTGACCATCCGTTGCATTACCAGTATATAAAAGAATATCAAAATAATTTGCAGGCTTTTCTCCATTTAAAGGACTAATTGACGGTTCTGGATAATTTGCTGTAGATAATGTTGTGTATCCGTCTGGAATGGAATATGCAAAATCTCTTGAGTCTGTTCTTAATTCTACATAAGCATTAGCACGACACATAAATGTATAGTCACCTTGATTATCAAGTGTTGTTAATGTTACTGCTGATCCATAGTTTGAATTTTGAAGTTTAAACTGAACTGTCCCTGCATCCATGTCAGCAAGAATACCAATGGTATTTCCTGCCGTATAACTTGTTAAACCTGACTGAACTTGTGAATTGTCTTGGTCAATAGTTCCGTCTGTTTCAAATAAAACACTTCTGTGAATTGACGGAGATGATTGCATAAGTCCACCAGAAAAAGAATTAAGACTTGAAACTCTCATTTCAGCATAATATTTTCCTGATGATGGTAATGTTTGTGAACAAAAAGCATTTGTTGCTGATCCAACAGAGGACAATTCTAATGCTCCATTGACTATTGTTCCATGTGTTCCATACGTTCCTGCTCCTGCCCATCCTTGATTCCATGTTGCAAAATTATTTGTTGGACTATCTGTTCTATTGCTATCAATAGATGCAAATCCTGATGTTGTATAATGATTATTATTTCCAGAACTGTCTGCTCCAATCGTTGATGCTGATGCTGTGCCAGTCCCAGTTTGGTCAAACTTTAAATAGTAGCCATTAGTTCCATGTGACCCAGTATAGGCTTTTGGAATCCAGACACCCTCTTTAGTTTCACCAAAAGCACTAGGGGCATTTGAAACCCCATCTGTAAAATGAACCTCTGCTAAATACCCATTTAACAAATTTCCATTGACTTGGTTACAGCCAACATAGTGAGCCACAGTATCATTAATGCCTGTTTCAAAATCTTCAGCAAATGAACTTGACCTGTTATCAGTTTGATATGCTGTTTCAGTTCCATTAACATAAAATTTTAATCTATCTGAAGCCGTACTTTGAGTCGTGTCGCACCTACAAATTATATGATACCATGAGGCAGTATCACGCAAATCTGCTGATGCTTTTAAAACAGTTCCATTATTACTATAGAGTTGTAAGTGCTGTTCATCTCCAGACACCATAAAAGCTGTAAGTTCTGCACCAGACCCATTGGCTGTAAAAAAATCAAAATCTGATGTCATATCTCCAGTATTTTTGAACCACCCACTCCATGTCCAAGTTCTCTGATTTGTTGCTGAACTAGGGGTTTTGGTAAGGTACGCTGACCCTGATTTATCAAAACGAGCAGATTGGTTTATTTCATGGCCATAAAAACCAGTATCGCCAAAAAGGTACTGAGATGAACCAAATATTCCTGACATTAGCTAAATGCTTTCTGTGGTGTCCCTAATAAAATTCTTGATGCGGCGGCTACGACATAAGGAACAATATCCGTTGCTGATGCCGCACTTGATAACGTCAACCCTGCACCCCCTGCCGTTTCATAATCTCCATGTAACGAAACAGTCCTTCCTCCAGTGCCATCTTGAATAAACACAATAAACCCTGATTGCCCTACTTGTTCATTTGATGCCGTAAGAGATGTGATATTTCCAGTGAGGGTAAGAACAAAGTTTTGATTTGTAGTAAAGTTCAAATCCACTGTTCCTGAGTTGCTTGTATCTGTGTCTGTGGTTGCTATTGCTGTTCCAGTAACTGTCACACCACTTGCAGAGGTTGCAATCTTTGCTACGTTATTATGATAAAGAGTAACAGCACCATCATCAACAAAGGTTGCCATTGTTTCGCTTGTACCCTCAATGTCAATTTGAGTACCACCAATTTTTAGGTTTCCAGTTCCGTTGTCTGTTACATAACTATGAGAACCATCATGGTAAATTAATAAGTCCTGAGATGCTCCAAACTGTAATCTATCATCTGTTGCACCCCCACTATCACCAAACTGCACAAGCTGACCATTAACATCTAATGTTCCCCCTAGTTGAGGCGTTGTATCCAAAACTACATCAAGATTTGTTGGCACTCCAGTGTCAGCAGTTTGGTTTAAAGTCCACAAGCTAATCCATGCGTCATCATCTTCGTTGCGTACTTTTATTATGTTATTAGCCGTATCATACCAAATCATGTTAGCGGCTGTTGTTGATGGAGCAGTCGCTTTACTGTTTTGGGTTAGTATTGCTTGAAGAACTAGATTTATATCTGCCCTTGTTGCAGGGAAAGCCTGATTTGCTATTACATAGTCATGTTCTGCCATTTTTTACTCCTTATTAAGCCGCTACTTCACCATATCCTTGTGCCACATAATCAAATGTCCTATTTACATCCGTTCCACTTGAATTTTTAAACGTAATTGTAAATCCACTAACTGATTTGCTCGTTATAACATAGAAGTCACCAGTGGACAAGTTTTGTGCTGAGATACCTATACCCCCTATTTCCTTGAACGCAGGACTAAATGTTATCGCTTTTGACCCTGCTCCACTTGCCACATCACCCTCTGAAACAACCCTATCAGCCATATCAATTTTTACAGAAAGGGCTGATACCTCTGGTGTGGATTGTGTATCTGTCGTTGTCAGTATGGCTTTAAACTTCAATCCCCTTGCTTTAAAATCCCCTGCTACGAATTTTCTAAATGCTGTATATGTTGGGCTACCACTTGGGTCACCTTCTGTTGTTGCTACATATACCTCAACATTTGTGTCATCAAATGCTTGCTCATCTCCATCAAAATTACCCACACGACTATCAAAGTTTCCAGATGCAGAATCAAAAAGGTTTACATAATCCGTTCTTAGATTTGTCACATTAGCAACGACCCTACTTGTGTAAACAGCAGTTAAATCAACAACTGCATTAAATTCATACGTTCCACTTGTCACGATTGTTCCTGCACCCCCATCAAACAACCCTGCGGCATCATCAAAGTTTCCTGACGCATCATCAAAATTTCCGCTAGTATTTAAAACTAGGTTGCCTTCTGAATTAACAGCACAATTTGTTTTTGACCCTGCAAATGATGGGTTTTGTGTTGATGTAACAACTGCATTATAGCCTTTTATTTCTTCAATGATTGCTACTGAGCTTGTTGCATTTTGTGATGATAACCCTGATTTATCTACTGACTTAATAAAATATGTTCCAGTTAATGCAGGAACAACTACTGAATTTGCAGGGCGTGATACCTTATCAACTAAGGTTGTGGAATTAGAATAAGTATTTTCTCCACCACTTGTTCTTGAGTTGTGTTTCACAATATAATGTGACAAATCAATGTCTGATACTGGTGTCCAACTTAAATGAGCTTCCGTTCCTATAATATTTACATCAAAATTTGTAACATCAGCAGGAAGTGCTGTTTGCCCTACAATTTGATGGCTTACTGTTGTAAAAGCACCCCTCACCCCTATAGATGAAACCATTCTTGCTCTTACATCATAGGTAACTTCGTCTTTTGCGTTTCTAAATTCAAATATCTCACTATTTGATACTCCAAGACTTATATATTCTGATGCCCCTGATTCTCTCACTTGCACTTCAAATTGATTGGCATAAACAGATGATGATGTTGGCTTTGCTATTAACACAGAAATAATTTGCTCATTATTTAATTGTATTTCATCAGATACCTCTAAACCAACGGCAGGAAGGTTAAATGGGTCTGGAAGGTTTGTGTTATCATTTGCAAATGCTTTCTCCTCTGCACTCCAATCGTAAACACTTGATGCCAATTCCATACAGCCTAATTTTATTATTAACCCATCAACCCCAGAATTTATATTCCAACTTATGACCTCAAATACCTTGCTTGAGAATCCATATTTTGCTGATGTGAAATTAAACGTATCTCCAACTGCCAACTGAAACCCTTTCATATTGACACTAATTTCTAACCCTACTTCTTGCCTTGACCTGTATAGTGCAATCTTTGCCAACCTTTGAGCCATTGGAGCAGATGTTGTAAATGGTAAATCATAAGACGCATAAATACGTTCTCCATCTTCTGTTTCAAATGTTGTTGATGTAATAGGTGGATATTCTGTAGCTACATAATTTGTTTCTGTTGCAGAAAAAACTCCTTTTACAGCATTGAACCTTTCTGCCCTTGACCTTTTTGTTACTACACTCACATCACCTACTAACTCGTCATCTGTAATTGTTACTGATGGAGAAACATATTTAGCTACCTTTAAATCAAATTTTCCGTTTGTATAGGTAACTGTTCCCCCACAACTTGTAAGCAGTTTTGCCAAAGCATCTTTGACTGCCATTGAACTATATATAACCCCATGTGCTTCATATTTTTCTTCTGTACCCCCTGCGGCTAGAGTGACGTTTTCATCACAAATATTAGCGGCTGTGGTTATTGCTGTGTCATTAACCTCTGATGAAGCCGCACCCATACCAAAATCTTCATTTGTTATAAAATCCCTGATTACAAGGGCGGCATTTGGCTTATATGATGTTGAAGCATCTCTGGTATCATAAACCTTCTTTCCTTGAACCAAAGCAGTTATTTCTGGTATTCCTGATGTAAAGGCATCTTGGTCATATTCCAACCTTACATATAAATAAGCAATACCTCGTAATCTGTGTGCATTTGTCCAACTGCTAGACGCAGAAACAAGGTTACTATCTGCCGCCTGTGCATCTGTTCCCAAATGTGTGTATACTTTTGCTTTGCCATTGTATCGACTTGGGCTTGTCACATTGTTAGTCGAAATCGTTAACTCCTCACCATCAAAATAAACCTTACTGACAGCGTTTACTTCATGGGAAGCTAAAAGGATAACAAGATGTAGGTATTGGTCGCTGTTGGTGGCTTCAGCGTGGGCTATGACCCCTCCCACCCTTACTGTTCCATAAATAAGATTTCTGGGGGCTGTTGAGTCTTTAATATTTATTAATCGCCCTTTTGCATCTTGTTCAAAACTTGACCAGTTTGGAGTGTTAGGACTTGCCAATGCAGACATAGCCGCATTTGTGACTGCATACACTGCCACTTTGACCCAAGTTGCTTTGTTAGCTAGAAAAGCAAAGGGAGCAGGGAGTATAGCACTAACCACAGCCAGAAGTATGTTTGCAGGGTCAGTTAATGCTTTAAAGAATCTTTTAAAAAAACTCATTAAGACCTACCTCCACCCCATTCAATTTTTTTATCTCTTAATTTTGCAATATTATTTAATCCCAAATCATCTGGAAACTCTATTTGTTGGTCTTCTTTAGTGAATCTTCTAGTTTTTGACCTTTCCAATGTAACCAACCGGCTTTCTAATTGAACGCTTACAATATGATTTTCTGCTGATTCTGTAATAGTTAATACATCCATATTACCTGAGAATATAGCATATGGGTCTGCAACGACTGCCCTGTTTGCATCTAATGCTCCCAAATAAACTGTTCCAGTTCTGCCTTGATAGTCACTACTTAACGCTAGGCTTATTAAATCAGCAGGAATACCTGACATATTTACAGTACAAGTTGTTGCTTTTACTTCATGGGTTTCTTCAATAGGCGTAATATTAAGCATATTTCCAAGCCCAAAATAATCCACCCCACCAAACGTAATGATGCCGTTTCCTACCCACGCATTAACTGGGTCACTTTCAAAATCTAAATTTACTGCAATAAAAGGATTTAGACTTGATGCTATAAATTGATTGTTAAGGGCTGTGGTTAGACCTCTAGCCATTCCTTACCCCTTTTTCTTTTTTTTGACTTTCTTTATTTCTGTCGGAGCAACTACTTTTGTTTCCTGTGCTAATCCTGCTTCGATAAGTTGTCTTGCTATTTTGTCCTGCCACTCCTCACCTGTAGGGAGTTCATCACCTGCATTATATTGTTTTCCTGACCCTATCCCTTGAGGGTTGTCTGATACTTTTACTGGTACAATTATTTTTACAGGCATTTCTTGTAAGTCCTTGTTTTTACTAGGTTAATCCCAGGAGTTACCACCCCCCCTTTTTGCCTTAACATATATCTCCTGTAGGTCGAATATATAAAAAGGGGAGGCAGTATTCTTAATTAAGCGTTGTGTGCAGTTATATCATTTGATGAAGAATGAATTGCATTACTCTTAATCACAAACATTGACAGAATTGTGCCAGTCGAATGTGTTCCAGTTTTTGCAATCACGCCTCTGATATATCTTTTTCCACCGACATATCCAACTAACGATACAAGACCTGCACTATCCGGATTACCACCTGCTGTACCGTCCATTTTCAACCAAATACCACCTGCGGCTATTGTGCCGTTAGTGATGTCTGCTTGAGCACAGTCAGTATAAGTTGAATCGTCATCTGAATGCTCTAGGCTTATTTCAAAGTAAACAGAGCCTGATAATGTATCGCCCTCTGCACCTGTGATAATTCCTAAAGCCGCACTCTCATACCCTTGTAAATCAACTCCTGTGCCATTAGCCGCCGCAGTTGTTGTTGTACCTTTGTAAGAAAGCCCTATTGCGATATTATTTGCTAAATCGTACATATTTTGCCTCCTTTAAGCTGATACGGTTTGGATTCTAAGTGCTTCAGCGAGGACAACTTGTCCACCCACTCTTTTACGAGCTACGTAGCGAATATTTCCACTAGTTGCCTGTGTAAATGGGTCACGCAGAACACTCAAGTTCACTCGGTCTACAACTGTATAGCCTTTTGACCAATCTCCGAAAGCTATAGGCTTATTACCTGCACCTACGTCTGCCATATCTGGCATTTCAACGTATGGGTAGCCTAAAACAGTATTCGGAACTCCTGATGTTAGCATCATTCCTGCTTGAAACACATACTGACCTGCTGAATCCTTCAGTTGACGGATTTCCCCAAGTGTACTTCTGTTAAAGCAAAATGTAGCATTTTGTCCGTATGGAGATTTTATTGCATGAACCAAATCAATCAGACCATCACCTTGAAGCGTTGATGCGTGTCCTGTCACTGTTGTGCCAACAGATGAATTTGTTATAAACCCTTCTGGTTGTCCAACTGATGAACCTGTCACAAACGCAGTTCCTTCTGCTTTACCTAACTGGTCAGCAAATTCAGTCTGCATTTCTGATTCAAGATTGAATGCTGAGTCCTCTAGCATCTGCTCAGAAATATCTACCAAAGCATACACTTCATGAGTTGGGATTTGCTCCAACTTTGTTGTATATCCAGTTGTTTCTGATCTTGTGCCTTGCTCCGATACCCACTGTGCAGAAAATGTTGCAGTTCTGCTTGGTATTTCGATTGCCTTTGATGTAGTGGTACGAACTCTAGCAATGCTTCTCATTGGCGAAATTTCGGTCAATGTCTTGATAAGTTCACGCACATACTCGTTAGGTGCTAGATAACCGGCCGCAGAACTATCACCCACAGTAAGGGCTTTCACTTCGTCTGCTTCCATTGCATCTTTACCTTTTCTAAGGTAGCTATCAAAAGCCTTAGTAGTTATGTCAACAGACTTTGCTTCCATTCCTGCTTCTGGTCTTTTAAGCATTGTTTCTAAATGCTCTAGCTTTTCATTAACCTGCTCCATGCTTTTCTTTTGCAACGTCACTTCTTGGTTAATGTCTTCATGGTTGTCGAGGGTTGCTTCAATTTTCTTGATTTTGTCCTCAACGAGAGGGTCTACCGAACCCTTTTTTTCTAGTTCTGCTATTTTAAGGTCATTGGTGGCTTTGAACTCCTCAAAAGCCTTTGCCATACCCTCAACAGCAGATTTGACTTCTTCAGTCATATCTAGTTCTCCTTGATAATTGAGGTTAAGTTTTTAATTGCGTTAATCGCACTCTGCTCCTCGCCAACATCTCGCTGAGATAAAGCCTTATAAACGGCACTTGCCGCCATTTTTGATTCCTTCCTAGATAAGCCGCTTTCATCTCGAAAGAAACCTTCCCATTCACGAACCGTTCTTTCGTCACTTTTCACCGCAGATATTCTTGCTCTTTGGTTCATAGGAAAAGTAACTGCCGAAATTTCCATTAAATCTACTTCTTTTAATAAACGCCTTCTGCGTCTATCATCATATTCTTGTCCTTTTGGGTTTACCCTATAACCTATAGACAAACCATCTATAGCACCCATCTTCATTAATTCATAAACTTCTCGGCCTCGCTGAGTTCCCATAGCTAAACGGCCTTTTACTTTTAAACCTTTTGGGTCTTCTATTATTTCCTCAAACACACCTATTGGCTCATCTGCCTTGTGCTGATACAGAAGTTTTACACCTTTTGCCCCTTTTGATGCGATTGATTTGGCAAACGCACCCTCAACCATTACATCATTTCCTAAATCTTTATTGCCAAATATTGACCCATAACCTGAGAAATACCCTTTTTCATCTTCCTCATAGGCTTTTATCTCTGCTTTGATGTCGATAGAACTTGTTTCAAATTCTTCTGTCACCTGTATCTCCTTCTTATCATTGTAACTGCTAAGACATACGGCAACCCTCTGGTCACTATCTGGGTACTCAGCCAACATGGTCGTATTGTCCATGCATCTTGCCATGAAATTTGACTCGGTTTCATTGGCATTAGGTTTAGGTATTGGCATTATTACCTCTATATTTTGTACACCATAATATTTTTTTTATCAATACACAACTATTTTCCTTTTACCTGTTGACAGATGTAAACAACATCTATAAAGTGATTCGTATAACGCAAATTAACAAGGAAACAAAAATGAGAAATTTTATATCAAACGCAGAATATCAAGGTTCAAACATAGAAGAACTTATTAACGCAGGTTTTGAAGAAGGTTCAGAATTTTGCACATTTAAGCAAGCTAAGACTTTTTATAACCTTACAGGAAAAGAACTAAAAGGTGCAAAAGGATGTGCAAGGTTAATGAAAATTGTAACTAAAAAGGTTATCAACAAAATAACTAAAAAAGAAGAAACCAAAAAAGTTCCTACTTACTTTACAGTTTTTGAAAGAAGCCACATTGAATCAATATTAACAGCAAATGGGGTGGGGGTTTAACCCCACTCCGAAAGGAGAATAATTATGCAAACACAAATATCTCAAGAAATAAGATTAACATCTTTCTTATATAAAGGAAACATTATGTATTCATGTAAAACCATTGGATATTTTAAAGATGGTGGTGGTCATGTTAGGGAAAAAACTTTGGTTAACAAAGGATATAAAACCAAATCTGCTGTACTGAAATTTGTAGATAGACATTCAATTACATCGGCAGTTTTAACTAAAAGGGGAAAAGAATAATGACTAATCCTACTGTAATCAAATGGCCTGTTAAAAATACACCACCTAATTTAAAGCAATTACAGGAGGCCGTTGGAGGGCTTTTTGAAATTATGCCTGATTGCTATGTAACTAAACCTAACATTCAAGTGATTATAAATGAAGAAGGTTTAATACATGGCCTCGCTCAAAATCTTCAAGCCTTAGAATATTGCTCATATCCGATATTTGGTAATGTTCTTATTCTAACAGGTAAGCAAAGATTAACTTAAATTAGGGGGTACTTATACCCCATAGAAACTATTTAGCCCCCCTGTATGGCAAAATTTGGGGGGCTTTTTTTATAAATCAACGTCATTTGGTGCTGTTTCGCCCTCATATTTTTGATTTGTGTAAATTGCCTCCATTAACAGCGTAGTATATATGTTTGGGTTTCTGGTGTAGAGCATAGGAAACTCAACTCCAAACACTTCTTTATATAAATCTTCTAAATCGCCCAGACTTCCTTTTGCTGTTTTTTGTAGTTTTTTCAGTCTTTCTTCTTCTGATAGAGCCATATTTAATCCCTTTCCAATTCATCCAATCTTTTTTCAAATTCTTTGACAGTATTGGGTATTATGGTTTTAGCTAACGCATAGGCTTTTGGGTTGTGCCGTAATGAAAACAGGTTAGCAAATATTTCTTTTTCCACTGCACCAAATCGTTTCCAATATTTTAGCTTATGCCCCCACATCCTGTAATTTTTTCTAAATCTACCTCTAGCCAAAGCATCTACAATATCACTCACCTCTCCATATCCATCTCCTCTTAACACAATCTCATTAACTTTTCCGTATGGACGAACTATTTCTGTTTTATAAGCAAGTTTATCAAACAAGCTATCCAGTTCTTTTTTATCTATTGTATATTTTCCTCTGAGCGTCTTACCCTTGAATGATTTTAAATCTTTGTCTATCGCATTGCGAAACTCTTCATTTGTTTCTGACCATGCTAAGTTCCTACCACTTGTTTCATAATCAAGATGGTGTCCGTATTCGTGAGCGATAACAAAACTTTTAATTTCTTTTCCTTTAACAAAACCATCTTTTGCATTAAGTTCTGCTGACAATAATTTATCCCATGACTGATAATACCCATCTTTGCTATTTCTTATTGCAGATGGCTTATTATATTTTGCTACAATCCTTTTCTGTTGGTCGGTAAGTTGAGAATTAAAATCAAAATCATATGCTTCTCTTGTCTTTTCTGAACCTGTTTTAAGAAGAAACCCTATGGCAACATTTGGGGCTTTTGGTGGCTCTACAGGTTTAACCGGTTGCTCTACTATTGTTTCTGCTTGGTCAACTATCACATCATCTGGGTCTAGGTATAGGGTGACACATCTACAGTTTATGGTGTTTACTGCTCCCCCTTTTGGGTCACCTGTGTAATCCATTTTATAGCTAATGCCCTTTACTGTAACT
>VTLG01001189.1_pt1 | contig 16567 bp, 30 predicted proteins | sample 4694571 | NCBI WGS metagenome assembly VTLG01 (sample SAMN12604809, study PRJNA352737) | marine metagenome | biome: ENVO:00000447; feature: ENVO:00000209|ENVO:00000569|ENVO:01000036; material: ENVO:00002151; isolation source: viral sequences binned using virsorter ...
TTTCTACCATTAGAGCATTAATTTATTCAGGTTTAATATCTTATGACCAAGAAGAAGGAAATAATATTGATTATACTATTTATGATATTGGCAATTGGCTTGAAGATTTTGATACAAATCAACTTACAAAAGTTATGAATACATTATCACAATCTCGTATTTTAGGTAATAATCTTAATATGGGATTAGAACGTAATCCTAAAGGACAAAAAAAAAAGTAGATAAAGACGCTTGGGAATTATTGCTCGATTACTACATAGGTCAATGTGGTATAAACCCTGACACATTTTGGAAAAACACTTTCAATGAAAACATCAGATTATCAGAGTCTTTTCAGATTAAACAAAACTTAGAATGGGAAAGATTAAGATATTTAGCTACGATGATGATAAATTTGAAAGCAACTAAATCTTCACAAAGAATACAACCAACTAAATTATTTAAATTACCACAGGATAAAAAACAAAATACAACTTCAAAACCATTATCAAAAAAAGATTTAGACATTTTATTAGATAAATGGGACAATATTAAAAATTGGAAAAAAACGTAAGTTGTAAAATATTTATATTTGTTTTTAAATATTTCATATGTTAGGACAAGAACAATTACACTATCGAATTACTGGAGATGCTAAAGGTTTTAAAGGAGCTATTAATCAATCACAAAAATCTTTAAGTGGTTTTCAATCACAATTAAAAGGTGTAGCCTCATCTTTGAAACTTGTAATGACAGGTGCATTAGTTGCAGCAGGTGGACAATCTGTTAAATTAGCCAAAAATTTTACTAAGTCAATGACACAAATCAAGGCACTCGTAGGAGTTGCTAGTGATGAGGTCGATGCTATGGGTATAGCTGCTAGAAAAATGGCAATAGGTACTGGTAAAAGTGCTAATGAGGCAGCTGAAGCACTTTTCTTTATAACTTCTGCAGGTTTACGTGGAAGTGATGCAATGGATGTATTAGAGGCTTCATTAAAAGCAGCCTCAGTAGGTTTAGGTGAAACGAAATCTGTAGCAGATTTAGCAACCTCTGCACTAAATGCATATGGTACAGAAAATTTATCTGCAATGGAGGCAACTGATGTTTTGACCGCATCTGTTAGAGAAGGTAAATTAGAAGCTAGTGAGTTGGCACAATCAATGGGAAGTGTTTTACCAATTGCATCTAATATGGGTGTACAATTTCACGAAGTTGGTGCAGCCTTCGCTGCAATGTCAAGAACAGGTACAAATGCAGCAGAGGCATCGACTGCATTAAATGCAATATTATCAGGTCTTTTAAAACCTACACAACAGGCAGAGCAGGCACTAGGCGAGATGGGTCTTTCTAGTAAAGGACTAAAAACACAAATAAAAGAAGAGGGACTATTATCTGTTTTAAAAACTCTTAAAACAGAGTTTGATAAAAATAGTGATGCAGCAGGTAGGGTATTCCCAAATATACGTGCATTAAAAGGTGTTTTAGATTTAGTTGGAGCAGGTGCAGAAACTAATGCTAAAATATTTGAATCATTATCAGAATCACTAGGTGCAACTGACGAAGCGTTTGCATTAAGTAAAGACGCATCTAAAACTTTTGACATAGAATTTGCAAAATTACAAGATAGATTATTAACAGTTGGTGAAACACTATTACCATTAGTCAACAATGGTTTGAAAGCATTGAATTTGTTATTAGGTGGTAAAACAGATACAAGGTCGCAAATAGAAATTGCAGAGGAAAAATTAGGCAAATTAGAACAAAAAGTAGAAGATACAACTGCAGCATTAGAATATTGGCAAAATAAAGGATTAGAGGGTGATGATATACAAAGATTTACTGATGCGGTGAAAGAAGCAGAAGATAATTTACAAAAACAAAAAGATGTCGTTGCAGCACTTACAGAAGAATTAGAAAATTTAGATAAACAAACTGATAATAATACAGATTCAAATAACGATAATAATACTAGCGTTGAAGAATTAAATACAATATACCAAACTTATAAAAAAACAATTAAAGAATTAGGACATCAACAACGTATATTAGGTTCTGATTTTGATTTAGTAGGTGAAAGCATCAAAGAAACAGAAAAGTCTTTAATTGAATTATTAAATGTAGGACAAGAAAATACAAAAGCATTTGATGATTTAAGTAAAAAATTACAAGAACTTAAAAATTTACAAGCTACTAATTTTGCTGAATTGTTTGGTGAGGACGAGGATATAGAATTAGACATGTCACATATTGACGAATTTGTCAAACAATATGATAAAAATTTTGCACAAAAACTTGCAGAAATTAACAAAGAAATGTCTGATGATATAAATAATCAGACAGACGAAATGTTAAATAATCAAGTAACTAAAATATTTGATTCGTTTAAGTTGCAAGAGGAACAAGCTAAACAAGTTGCACAAAATGTTATGCAAGTCGGTGCTATCGTCCAACAACATCTAGTAGCAATGTCTGATGGTCTAATTAATAGTTTAGGTTTAGCCAATGAAGGCATACAAGGTTTTATCAAAAATATAATTAAAATATTAGTTCAATTAGGAATACAACAATTAATAAATGCTATGGTATCTAAAGCTACTTCAAAAATACAAGTAGCAACACAATTTAGCGTAGCACAAGCAGGAGCTATCGCCTCTGCTACAAATACTGCAGCTATGTTACCATTTGGATTTGCATTACTTCCGGGAATGATTGCGGCAGCGACTTCGCAAGTAGGTGCAGCATTCGGTGGATTAACTGCTTTTGCAGAGGGTGGTATTGTGACTGGTCCAGTCATGGGTCTAGTCGGTGAAGCAGGTTCAGAAGCTATTATACCTTTAGATAGATTACCACAACTGATGCAACAAAGTCAAGGTAATCAGACTGGTGAATTTACTTTAAGAGGTCAAGACTTGATTCTAGCATTAGAAAGGTCAGGAGATTTCAGGTCTAGAATAACTGGTTGATATGTCATACGGATTACAATATTTCACTAATTTCTTTGACACAGACGAAAATAAATATCGTTTGCATATATCACAATGGCAATTTACAGGTAGTGCTAAATCTAATATCACATTAGCTGATAATGGTGTAGTAATTAATTATCGACAGAATGATGATTATTTCAGACCAATAATTGGTTCGACTTGTAAAATGAGATTCTATGTTGAGGTTGGTACAGGTGGTGATAATTGGGAAAACGAAAACACGCTATGGAATGAAGCAGACTTTTTTTGGGACAGAAGTGAATATACCTTTTTATTACCTGAGAATGACAGACAATATAGGACAAATGTATTAAGGAGATTCGCAAGTGGTGAGTCTGACACAGGTGAGGCATCACAAAATAAATTAAAAGATGCAACTGCTACATTTAGTTCGAAAGTTGAAGTTGGTGATTTAGTTGTTAATACGACAACTGGTAATTATGCTAATGTTACAACTGTAGATTCCAATACATTATTAACTTTAGATGATACAATAATTTCTACAAGCACCGCACAGAATTACGAAATATATAGAAAACATTGGACTGGTTTTATTATGCAGGATAGCTATACATTACCAATAGCATCAAGACCATATGCAGTAGAGGTTGTAGCTTCTGATTTAATTGGTACAATCAATGGTTTCAATATGGATATTACAACTGCAAGACCTGAAACCTTTAGTGTAATACAAAATTGTTTAAAGAATATTAATTTACAAAGTGGCGACGGAACAAGCGGCAGAGGTTTAGACTTTTCATACAAAGTATTGTGTAGAATTAATCAAACGAGTTCTGCAGGTACATCTTCTAATGACAATCCTTATACACAAACTTATTTAAATAGCGTTGATTCTTTACAAGACGAAAATGGCAATTATCTTGATTGTAAGCATGTATTAGAATCAATACTCAGAATGTTTAATTGTAGAATATTTCAACATGAAAACACTTGGACTATCATTGACAATGCCTCTTTAGCATTAACTTCATTTAATGATAGTGGTTCTTATTCTAAAGAATTTAAAAAATATACAAAAAATGGTGTAGCTGATGGTACATTATCTATCACAAATCCTGTATTAAATATTAATAGTACTGCAGGCAATGATACAATACAACCATTAAATCAAGATTTAGTAAAAGTCATAAGGCGACCTGCAATACGTCAGCGTACACAAGTAAGAATTAAAGACACTTTAAAATCTAGATTCAATAATGGTGGCTATGAAACTAATACTTCACCAAGTGGTGGCACACCAAGTTATGGTAGAAACCCAACAGACTGGACAATACCTGATAGGTCTATTGCGTATGCAGTTGATTCAAATGCAATAGAATTTCCGTCTGGCGGAGGTCAACCTATAGAATTTGGCATCACACCATATGCAGGAGACTTTTCTTTAATTACCATTGGTAGTACCTCTTCTAATACTGTAGTTGCCTCTAATGATACTGGTTCTGTAGGTACAACTGCTGAACCTATAAAGTTAGTTTTTGCTGATTATTTTCTTGACCCTGATAATACTGGTGCTTTATCATACCAAACTAAATTTAGAATATCAATTACACCAGTAACTGGTAGTACAGTTTATTGGTCTATTACAGATAATAGTTGGGTGACAAGTGCATCTCAAGGAATTAATCAGATTGTTGGTACTGTACAAGAACAATGGAGATTTAATGAAATATCTATGGAAGCACCACCTAAAGTTGGAACTGCTAAAATAGAGTTTTTTATTGGTAAGGAAGATATATACAACAATTCTAATTTTAGGGTTTATTATGATGATGTTGTTTTACAATCTATTTCAGATTTAGAATTATATGACACACAAACAAAAATTATTGATGGTTCATTTAAAGATAATAGTGGTGTATTGAAAGCTATTGAGAATAGATTCGGTATGCTTGACGACAGTAAATATTCTAATTGTTTAGTAGATAGTGCAGGTAATACAATAACTGCTTACAAAACATTTGATGCATCTAGTGGTGCGACATTAGAAACATTAATGAATTTCCAAAGACTGAATGAGTACGCTACTAATAATTTTAAATATGAAGGAACTTTTAGAAAGCTACCATCAAGCGATAATTTTACAAAACCTATTGACATGCTTACATTTCCAAAAATAGCATTCAGCACTTTGACTGACGACAATCACCAAGCAATAGATTCTTTAGAATTTAATGTAGCAAAAAATAGATATAAACTTACTACACATATTCCAACACAAAATAATTTATCTAATTTCGGACAGATAGCTAGTTTTACTGATTTTTATAAACATAAACCTGAAGATTAAAAAAAGGCTGCCCGAAAGCAGCCCAAAAATGAAAAATCAAATATAGCTATTTTTAGCTATTATTTTTTTTATATCATACTCCTCGCCAATTTCCCAAAAAAAGTCTTTTAAACCACGATTAAAAGCTATGTATTCACCCTTATGATAGTATCCTGACACTATAGTATTTTCTGCTGGTATATTTTCATCACTTTTAGTATCGTGATAAATATAAGCAACAAACCCTTCTTTATCTTTACAAGACTGCCATGAATCTACAATTCTTTTCAACATTATGTTTTGACCATCATTATTAAAGTCATTTATATTTTTTGGTTTAACATTTTGATGTTTAAACTCTAATAAAAAAAGATATTTATTATCAAATTCTAAAACACCATCTATGTCAGATGGGTGTATATTTGCAAATTCTATCCCAGTATAGTCAATTATTTGTTTTAATCTTTTTTGATACTTTATCAATCCCATTTTCTAATCGTTTCAAACTATCATCCTCAATATTAATAAATTGTTTGAGTAGTTTAAATTGTTCTTTATATGTCTCAATAATTTCCCTTCTATGTTTCAAATCATGCATATTATTAGAACAACTGTCTAGAAAATGATTCTTTATGAATTCATAGATTTCCATACTTTGAGTTTAGCTTTAAGTTGTTTTTGTTCTTGGTTTAATCTTCTTTTTTCTAATGTAATATACTCAATTCTTCTTTGAATTATATAATCTAAATTATCTGTTATTTCATGTGCAGGTATGCTGACACTATATAATTCATCAGCAAATGTCATACCCTCGAAGACCATATCATTTTCGTGATTCCAAAAAGCATCAACGCTTCTTATTGATATACATTTAGGACTACTCATGATACTAAAACTAAAGCTATCCAAGTGAGTGCAGTAAGCACCACTAAAAATAAAAATTCTGTTATCGTTTTTTTCATTTTATTTACAATTTATGCAGACACCATTTTTTCTAGATACAACTCTGTAACATTTGTTTCGTGTACAGAGCCATACACCTAGAAATTTTTTTACTAAGAACCTAACTACAAGGTGCATCGTACAATGGGTCGTGTTCAACATATGCAACTACTTTCAAAGTAACCACATTACAATCTGCTTCTATACCAAGATAATCTAGTTGTGATTGCCACATATTAGAATCTTGTAAGTAATCATCTTTTCGTATTTCAAACCATACTGGTTTGAAGTATTTTTTACTTCTAACTTCATATATTTCTTCTGCTAAAGTCTTTATTGATTTAACATTTTCCACAATTGAAGTTTCTTTTTTTCTTTTTTCTAACGACTTATATGCGTCAGACTTTGGTATTATATCACTTATCTTTTTCATAGTATTTAATTAAGTTATTTATTTTTGATTCTACTGCATCCCACATATCTGCTTCAAACTCACTTGTTGACCATTCGATATATTGTCTGCAAGTTTCTTTCATTACTTGTAAATCTTTTTTTTGATTTATGAATTTGCTATACTGTTTCATTTAATTTTTTTAATTTTTTATATGCCTCATCATAAGTATCAAAGAAAAATTCTTCGCCATTATTGTAATCTGTAACTATATAATCTACAGGTTGTCCAAAACAAGATGCTATACTAACACCATTTTCTAATGCTATATAAACATAACCTGAACTAAGATTAAATCCTATTTCAAATATTTCCTCATTTAATCTAGTATCATTATATGCTTTCCAAACTAACTCTAAACTTTTCTTGTCTAGACTACCCATGTTTTCGTAATTGTGTATTTTCATTTTAATAATTATTTATATATTGTTTAACAATTTTTTCTAACTGGTTATTTCTTTTGCTTGGGTTAGCTCTTAAATGATACAAGTAAGAGAACACATCTTGAATGTCCCAGTTTTCTAATTTTAATTTGATTTCGTTATTTATTTTGAATTTTTCCATTTTTTTATTTTTTAACTATACTCTAATTTAAAAAATATTTTAATAAATACCTGATAATTTTTAAAAAAAAATTTAATTTTTTTTAGTAAGGTTTTATGATATTATTTTCGGTAAGCATCTCTAAAATCTCTAGCCAATCGTTCTTCTCCATAATTACGTACTCTCTACCTCCTTGCCTTTTGTGATAGATTAATTTGTACATAGGTTTATTTGGTTTCATTTGGTCTAGTATCTTATGATAGCTAGGATTGTTTGTAGTAGATTTGCATTGTATAGCAAATGGGTCAGTACCAACTAAATCTATTTTTGCGTTGTCAATCATCTTAGAAGCATAGCGAGAAGTTTCACAAAACTTCCAACCATAGTTTCTAAATTCTTTCCGTATCGCTCTTTCGTAGTCGTGTCCCTTTCTTCGTGATTTGTTCCCTGACATAAAATAAAGATAAGATACTTACTAGGATAATTGCAACAATTTTAATTATTCTTTTTTTTACCATCTCTTTCTACAAACAATGCATAACCTAAATAACAATAATTGATTATATCTGAAAATCGAGAATGTATTGGCTCTGACTTTTTAAGATTAGCATTCTTCAAATGTGCATAAATGCTTTGTATTTGTTTCTCAAAAAATGTTGCCCACACTTTAAGTTCTGAAGTGTTTAATCTATCTGCAGTAGATTTGAAATTATTTAATACGTCATCGTCCTCATTCGTATATTCAGGTCTTTTATTTTGCATAATATCAAAACTATAATCATTTAATTGTTTAACTAATTTGTCAAATTCTTTCTGTGTCATAATACTTTTTTTAATATATCGTACTTTAATGGGTCAAGGTCTTTAATCTTACTCAATAATATTAATTGTTCGTTTTTAGCTTTTTCTCTTTCTTTGTCTGTACTATCTATACCTAGATTACATTCGATTATTTGACACCTGTGCATAAGTGCATCAATTTTAGATTTGACAAATTTATTCGTTTGATATGCACCAAATAATTGTCTTTTCTCGTGTTTGCTTAAATCGTCTGTTGTTGTCATAATATTAAACTTCCGTCATTGTTATAGTGTTCCCAGTAGAAACTACGCATATTGTTAGTTTCTATATATTCTTTCCAGTTTTCAAATGCTATTCGCCAAGCATCACGACCATATTCAATCATATCTTCTGACATGCCAAACACCTCTACTGAAAACGGATATTTATTTTCTATTGTTATGAATCTAAATTTAGCAGGGTCATAGCCTAGTGCTTCACTATAGAAACATCCTTGAAGATGATATGCATAGTTGTACATCTGACTTTTAAAAATTCTAGGACTAGCATCGCTAGTTGTTTTAATGTCTATGATGTAATCATTCTTCTTGATTCCGTCAGGTCTTACTCTTACAGGTATATTATCTATCTTACCATAATATGAAACTTCTGTTTCAGTAAGTCGTTTTACCAAACTTCTAGCCAAACTATGATTATTGAAATTCTTTTTTATTTTTTCTATAGCTTCTTGTTCTTCTTGTTTAATTATAATTTTTCCTTGATTATCATTAAGGAAATCTTGCTTTATCTTTTTGCCTTCTTTTGTTCTTGCATTAAACTCAGGTAATACTGCAATGTCGTTAGAATCTTCTAGCAATGCTGAATGAACTGCACTACCGAAGTTCATAGCATCTGTCATTTTAAAAACACTATTGAGGTGATGATAAACAGATTTCTTGTAAATCATTTTTAAACCACTCGCACTTATAGATTTGTGCGAATGGTATTCATCATTTGTGTCTTTTATTTTTTTCATTCAACAGTAGGACAATTTTTTATTGATTTTAAATAATGTGCGATAACAATTCTTTGCTCACTTGGATAAATCATATTAAAAGTTATATCCATATCGTAATCTTCGTAATTGAATAAAATTTTATAATAGTTTGTTATTTTATTTAATTGGTCTTTCATGCTATATGACACTTTATAAGCAGCTTGAAATTCTTTTAATTTTTCGTTTGATATTCTCATTTTTTTATATTTAATTTTTAATTATACTCTAATTTAAAAATTTTTTTAAAATCAGACAAGTTTTTTTAAAGTTTTTTTTAAAAAAATATATAAAATGCCATCTAGGTAGTATAAAGCATATAAAATAAAAGGTGATGTGTAAAAAATAGTCCATATATTAGGGTGCCAATGTTCACCACAGAACCCAAAAAAATGTTTTGTAAACTCAATCATACTGTAATATAAAAAAAAAGTGCCTTTGACTGAGGTGCTTCCAAACATCCTATCAATCTCAGGCACTCACCAAACTATAAAATGTGTGATAATTAAAAAGGCATATCACTTGCCTTGTCTTCTACTGTCTTTGCAGGTGTGAAGTCATTCCAAGCTACGTATAAATCTTGTCCAGCTTTTAATTTATTTCTCAATTTACCAATAGTCAAATTCAAAAATTTTCTGTCACCGACCTTTTGAATACAGTCAGGATTCTCTGCAAGTTTATTTAAATCTACTTGTATGTTAGAAAAATCTCCGTATTTACCACTCTTTGTCCACCCACTACCTAAATATAATTTATTGCTCATTATTTTAAAAGTTTATTGTTATTGTTATACTTCTTACCAGTTGCACAATAGTATGCAATCTCACTTGCAGTATCTATTATTGTATCGACTGATATGTCTTCGTTACCTTGCTCAGCTTTCATCTTCCAAAAGTCTATAGATGCCTTTATGGAACTTTGTCTTATAATACTCTTTTGTACATCTTCCATCATAAATCAATTCTAAAGTTTTTGATAAATCCAACTCGTGCAAGTTTTTTAAGTTCTGATATTTTAAAGCTATCAGGATTATTAAATTTATTATACATTGTCATCAACGTAACATCAATCTTGTTAGCTAACTTCTGTTTGTCTAGCTTCATCTCCTTGAGACGTCCTTCTAGCATTTCTTTATCTAACATAAGGCTAATTTATAAAATTATTTTTAAATATTAAAATTTTTTTTTAAATTTAATTTTATTATTGATAAATTACTGATTACAATGTAATTACTATTATTTTTTATATATAAAAAATAATTATTACAATGTAATTAATTACTATGTAATTAGAAAATACAAAAAAAATGCAACTTACGAAAGAGAAAATACAAAAATTTATAAATGATTTTGAGACAAACCCAGTAACTGTAAAATGGATTGAATCAGTTGAGAATAGGGGGAAGTATCAGAGGGAAATGGATAAGGAATTTTTTGATTTAGCAAAAGATACAATCAATAGGTTAGTAAAATTGATAATTCTTATGAACGCTTTGAATGATGGCACAACACATATAACAGATGCCATAAAAGACCAACAAGATAAATATCTTGGTATTATAGACGATTTAGAAAACACATTATTAAAAATAAAAAATGCCAATTAAAGTAAAAGATTTTGACGACATACTAAAAAAAGATTATAATAAAAATGCATGTAAAGAAGTATTTGTAGATGACATAAAAGATAAACTATTTACATATTATCAAGAGGGTTATCCTATGGGAGAGACCTCACACATAAAAGGACTTGATGAAAATTTTAGATGGCGAAAAGGATTCTTATATTGCTTTAGTGGATATCCACAAAGTGGTAAATCTGAAATACTAAATTATCTAAGCATACTAAGAGCCTATCACTATAAGGATAAGATTATGATGTACTCACCTGAAACAAATACTGCTGAACTTGTATTAAATCTATGTCAAGCGTATTTAGGCAAAAACGTAAACCCAAACTATGCTGAGGTATGTAGCGAAGAAGAAATGAACAAAGCATTAGAATTTATTGGTAATCATTTTGCATTTTTAGAAAACAATGATGAGATGCCTACAATCAATTCATTAGTAGATAAGTTTGAGGAATACACTAAGATAGGCTACAATAATTTTATAATTGACCCATTAAATTGGGTTGTAGAATCTAATGCAGGCGACAGTAATATGTATCAATACTTAAAACTTACATTGACGATACTAAAACAATTTGCAAAAAAAACAGATAGCATAATGACTTATGTTGAGCACCCTAAGACACCAACAGCAATACGTGGTGTAATACCGAAAGCAACATCTTTTTCTCTTGCAGGCGGAACCATGCATTTCAATAAGTGCGACTGCATGGTAGTGATGCATAGAATTAACGATGATGAAGTACAAGACAGAGTGAAAGGAAGCAATTTAGTTGAAGGTTTACTTTTAAATGTAGAAAAACATATTAAATTTGTAGAGTTCGAAACTGTTAAAATGAAATCACAGAGACTGAATGGTACTTTAGGAAGTTGTTTTATACAGTATGATTTGAAAACAGGTAGATATAAATAAATAATTATGACACAAGAGCAAAGTATACAAATAATAGTTCAAGTTTGTGAGAAAGCAAATAAGAACGGATTATTCACTTTATCAGAATCTTCATTAGTTTTACAGGCTTTAGAGCAGTTTGGAGTTACACCTCCTTCTGTCGAAGAAGTAAAACAAGATGAAGAAACTAAATCAGAAACCAAAGAAGTCAAAGAGTAATTACTTTTATTCTGATAACGAAAACGAAATACTAGGCAAGACCGATAACCCTTGCCGAACAATGATAAACCTCTTTACTGTGTTTAGAAATAATCACAATAGGGAGGTTTTTTTTGATATTGACAACCCAAAAAAAATAATAATTGATAAAAGAAACTCTTTATTATACATAGAAAAAGATAATAAAAAAGTCTATAAATATAAACAGAATGTTATCACAAGAAATGATTTTATCATACTTTTGGGATGTGAGGAAAAATAAAGACCAACTATTTGACATATTCGAAAAATACATTAGGCACTATAAAAATAAAGCAAAAGCAGGGAAGTTTGATTTTAAAGATGATATTGAAACATATAAAATGATATACGCATTAGCAGAATTATTTCCTGTTGATAGTAAATATTATAGAAATGAACCTAAAGTAGAATTGTATATGAAAGAATTATGGTACTTGTATTTTTTTTTTAAAGAGAATATAGAAGGAAATCAAGTAAAATATTCTAATATTGTAGCAAAATATTGTTAAAATGAGAAAGACTGTTAATATAAAAGATATAAAATCAAATAAAAATAATCCAAGAATCATAAGTGATTACAAATTTAATAACCTTGTAAAATCTATTAAAGAGTTTCCTGAAATGTTAGAAAGAAGACCTTTAGTAGTTGACGAAGATATGGTCGTGCTTGGTGGTAATATGCGATTAAAAGCACTACAGAAAGCAAAGATTAAAGATGTACCTGTAGATATTGTAGAAGGTTGGACAGAAAAACAAAAACAACAATTTATTATAAAAGACAATATCAGTTTTGGTGAATGGGATTGGGATATATTAGGTAATGATTGGGAAAATAAAGATTTAAATGAATGGGGATTAAATGTGCCTGACTGGGATGAAGAAATAGAATTTGAAGAAGAAGAAGAAATTGATGACGATTATTCTTACCCTGATGACGTAGAAAAAAGCCATGTAAGAATGGTACAATTATTTATGAATGACCAAACCGAGCCTATATTCAAAAAACACGAAATCAAATTAAGAGAAAAATATGGCACTGATAATGTTACAGATACAGTCTTCGAATGTTTAAAAGAATTATATTTGCAGTATGGCAAAAATAATTAATGTAGCACCAATATTATCAGACGAACAAGCAGACAAACTTCAGGGAACTCTACTCCCTGATACATCTTACAATATATTAATTGATTATGATGCAGATGTGTATTGTTCAGTAACTGGTAAATGCATAGCAAAATTTAGAAAAAAAACTATACCTAAAAATATAGCAAACAATGCATATTTAAGTTTATTGAAAGCATCAAAATCATCTAGCAATAGAGGTATTGCATCAGGTTCAAAACGTAAATTTAAAATGCTGAAAGATGGTACAGTGTCAAACACAGGACATGCTGACCCTGTGAACTCTAGTATTATAGGTTATTTTGATAAGAATCCAAGATTCCCTTATTGCAGACAAACTGCATTCAATCAACATGAGTTTGATAAATTTAAAAAAGCGTATCCAATTATAAAATATGTAGATAACAAGTATGCTGAACTTATGCCTAAACACTATAAGAAACAAAAAGAGATTGCTGATAAAACCACACAAGACTTTGTAATTAAAAATACTGCATTCACTACAGTTACTGTGAACAAAAATTGGCAAACTGCAGTACATAAAGATGCAGGAGATTTTGACGAGGGGTTTGGTAATCTTGTAGTCTTACGCAAAGGTTTGTATACTGGTGGATATTTTGTAGTACCAAAATGGGGTGTTGCTTTCGATATGCAAAATTTAGATTTGTTACTTGTTGATGTGCACCAATGGCATGGGAATACACAAATTACTAAAATCGATAAAGATGCTACACGAATAAGTTTAGTAATGTATTACAGAAAAAAAATGATAGAATGTGGTACAGTAAATGAAGAATTAAAAAAGGCAAAAGCAAGAGTAATAGAACGATAATGTGTGGTATTGTAGGTTTCGCAACCGAAAAACTAAATAATAATAATTATAATTTATTAAATAAAATTATTTTACAATCGCAAATTAGGGGTTTGCATAGTTTTGGATATACATACTACGATGCTAAGTTAATCACCAAAAAACACCATAATATAAAAGATGTACAATTACCTAAAACAAATAAATTAATTTATCATAACAGATATTCGACCTCTGGAGATTATACAGACCATAGAAACAATCAACCTATTCATGTAAATGATGTTTCTTTGGTGTTTAATGGTGTTGTAAATATGTCAACAAAAGATGAGATGCAAAGAAAATACAAAATTGAAATGCAGACTTATAATGATGGTGAGATTATTATACAAAAATGTTCATTTGACAAAAACAAAATACAAAACTTTATCAAAAATATGCATGGCAGTTTCGCAGGATTAGTGATGTTTGGAGATAAAATATATGTAATACGAAACGAAAGAAGACCTGCATGGATTGTGGAAAAATTTAATTCAACTTATATTGCTTCTACAAAAGACATATTTCTAAGAGCAGATAGCAGTCTCGAACCCAAAGAATTAGAACCTAATAAAATATATGAATTATAAAATTATAGCAGCACAAAAAAGGCATGAAGAATTAATCAAGTCTATTTATAAACAAGAAAAAAAACATTTAGGAAGTTTTAACTTGTATCAATGTTGGGATAAATATTTATCTAAAGAAAACAATAATAAATTTTGGGTAATAGATAATGTAGGTTTTGTAAGGTTTGCCTTCTCAAAAAAATATAATAGCTTCATATTGCATGACATAGGTATAATAGCACAGCAAAAAAGAAAAGGCTACGGAAAAATATTTTTAGACAAATTACCTAGACCATTGATACTCAAATGCAATGCAGATAATGATAAGGGTAATGCATTCTATAAAAATTACGGAATGAATAAAATGGGCAACACACAAACTAAAAAAGGTGAGCCACAAATAGTATGGAGCATATAGGGTACATAGATTATCATATAAAATCATCAAACGCAAAAGATATTGACCCTTCAAATGATTGTCTATCTTATGTGTGCAACAGGTTCGAATTAAACATCGAGCAGAGATATTGGCTTGCTTTTTTATTTGCTACCTGTTATTCATCAACTACAGTTTATTACATATACAATGAGTTTCCTGATTATGAAAATGTGAATGTAGATAGATTAAGACGTTGGTGGAATGCAAACAGAGACAAAACTATTTTCCAAACAGACAGACTTAGAGTTAAAACGCAAAACAAATTTGTTGATTGTTTTGTAAGCTATAAAAAACTATTAAACGGAATGACACAATCAATGTTCTTTGATTCTTTAAAACAACCAACACAACAAATGACTTACGATAATGTGTACAATGTTACCGCAAACATAAATTATTTTGGCAGGTTTACTTTGTTTTTGTATTTAGAAATGATTCATGTGCTGACTAAATATCCATTGATACCAACTCATTTGAATTTAAAAGAGGCAGAAAGTTGTCGTAATGGTCTTGTTTATTATCTCAATAAACCACAACTCAATACACATAAAACTAAAAAAAAACTATTGCCTAAACATTATAATTACCTACAATATCAAATGAGTTTACTGATTGATAAAATACAAGAATATGACATAACACATAAAAACATTTGGAACATTGAGACTACATTATGTGCATATAAAAAATATAATTTAGGTAAACGATACATAGGATACTACATTGAACGACAAAAAAAAGAAATAGACAAAATGCAATATTTAGTAGATAATGGTGTAGATTGGTCGGTGCTTTGGGATTTCAGACAAGAAACATATGACAAAAAATGGCTAACAGAATAATTGCAATTGGTGGAGAACCAGCAAGTGGTAAAACAACTTTAATGAAAAGCATATTGAAGAATTTTTCTCTTAAAAAATTCAAATATGGTTTTGTCAGAGGTTACTATAATGACAATATATATTTTATAGGTATATATAATAATGATGTTTTCTCTGGTACAGATAAATTGTCAATGGCAGTACAACCACATTTTGTAAAGTTTTGTAATTCACGAGATGATGCGACTATAATATTTGAGGGAGATAGATTATTCAATCAAAGTCTATTTGATAAATTACATTGCGAAATAATAATTATCAAAGCTGATGACAACATAAAGAAACAGAGACACATAGATAGAAACGATACACAGACTGAAAAATTTATCAAAGCAAAAAAAACTAAGATTCAAAACATAAAAGACAAAAACAAATATGTATTGATGCGTAATAATAACAAAGATGATTTGATAAGAAACAAAAAACATATTATTGAGTTGATTAAAAATACATAAGTTTGTAAAATGAAAAGCAACAAAATACAACACACTAAAAAAGCATTAATAGAATCTTTAGAAAAATCTTTAGGTGTCGTTACGACTGCGTGTAAACAAGTAGGTATTGACAGAACTACTTTTTATAGATACTACAAAGAAGATAAAGTATTCGCATCACAAGTAGATGATTTGAGTAATGTAGCTAAAGATTTTGCTGAAAGTCAGTTGTTTAAGCAAATACAAGATGGCAATCCAACTGCAACTATATTTTACCTCAAAACAAAAGCAAAAGATAGAGGCTACGTTGAGAGACAAGAGCTAAATGTAAATGGTTCTGTAGAAAGTAAATTAATTGAATGGAAACCAGTAGAAAAAAAGAAACAGTAGAATGTAATATACAATTCTACCAAACCCTCAACTGCGACAAAAGAATAGTAATACATCAAGGTTCATCAAGAAGTGGTAAGACATACGCTTT
>VTLG01004639.1_pt1 | contig 16567 bp, 20 predicted proteins | sample 4694571 | NCBI WGS metagenome assembly VTLG01 (sample SAMN12604809, study PRJNA352737) | marine metagenome | biome: ENVO:00000447; feature: ENVO:00000209|ENVO:00000569|ENVO:01000036; material: ENVO:00002151; isolation source: viral sequences binned using virsorter ...
CTTACATTTCTTAATCAAGTTTTAACCCCTTACACACCCCTTACTTATTCTCGAGGACATCTGTTGGGAAATAAACTTCAGGGACAGTAGTTGGTTGAAGCAGGGAGTACTTGCCTACAACTCTCGGCATTTGTTGGTAAGGTTTAATGCCAAGCAATCCTTTGTAGTTTTGGAGATCTAATTGCTTCTTATAATTATCAAGATCCTTGATCATTTTCTTTAGCTTCGAAGCATCAACTGTTTCACCCTTAGTGAATAGTATTTCTGCAAGTTCACTACCGTATTTCTCCCGAACAAGTTGTCTTCGTTTCTCCTCAGAAAATTTGCTACCAATCCACTGGCTACCCTTTGAAAATAATCCTGCAGTTGGAACACCAGATCTGATTAATGCTTCTGGACCTAAGTCCGCAACTGTGTCAACTACGTCAGACATTTTATTCGTTACTCTTTTAACATCTGACAAGTTCCTTGCAGTAGATGATCCGCCAAAAAGATCTCTGTAGGTTTTCAAGAATCTTCCTTCTCTTTTCAAAACGTCTGCAAATTCTTTAGAAAGCTGCTTGCCAGTTTTTGGGAGTACTTCTCCAGTAAGAGGTCTTGGAGCATCTTGGAAAACATAATGAAATTTTCTTTCCAAGTGATTTGGTTTTGCACCTCCAAGAATTAACTTTCGGACGTTAGGAGTTAGCTCAGTCATATCACTTTCAAGTGCTTCCCGAATTGCCTGACCAAACCCTAACCTGGCAAATCCTTTTTCAGATTCATTTAGCTTATCCCAGAGAACCTCAAATTCATCTGCAGAATAGTTAGAACCCTTGTGGGATTTAACTGCCCCTGTTCCTAATTCAAAAGCAGCATCTGAAGCATGAGATCCTGAATAAATATTTCTTGCTCTCTGGTAGACACCTTGTCCAGATTTGACACCTGTTGCTTGCTCAACAATTGTATCCACAAACTCAATCATTTCATTCTTAACCTTTATCAGATCTTTTGCTTCTTGAGTATTCCCTTTTGTAAGTAACTCTCCTATCTGACCGTCAAGCTTTTTCTTGAATGCGTCAAAACGTTGACCAGTTAAAAGACCTTCATCAGCAGTGTGTGAAAAGTTGGGATCATTCCAAGCAACTTTACCCTTTGCCTGAGTCCACGCTTTTTTAACTCCTGTATCATATTCCATTAAATTAAACAGACGTTGTGACAACTGTTCACCAAGTTGACTCGGATTATTTGGATCATATAAAACAATCTCATCAAACTGCTCATAAAGTGGTTTGGCATTTGCCTGTCTTGTCTCTTTTGATTTATTCAACCACCTGAAAATGTTATTATCAACAGTTTTCATTTTTCCTTCAGGATCAAATAAAGAGAATATTTTAGGGAGGGTTCTTTTCTTTGCTTCGATCTGACGCTTTAGATAATCTTTCTTTGAGGCAGAGGCTTTTGGATTATCAAGTGTCAACCCCCGAATAGTTCTTGAGATATCACCTCCCTCATCTACAATGTCTGCCATTGTTGTGTGCTTGCCTAGATTTGCTTTTACATAATCATCCAAACGCATAAGGAGTTTTTCAAATGTAACTCCCTCGTCATCTGCTGCTTGTATAATTTCTCTCATTGCAGCTTCATGAAAGCTTTGACTACCTGCCTCACCTAACTCACCGGGAGGTCTACCTGGAGGTCCACCGGGAGCAGCGGGAACGTTTGGAAGCTTGCTTTTTAATTTGGTCATTAGTGGAATAGTTTTTTGTGCTTCCACCCCGCCCGGACCTGATACCTGTGTCTGGAATCCTTGTTCAAAATCTGCAATATCTGCATCTGCCTGTCTTCTAACCTCTCCTGTCTTGGTTAGTGCTCTCGATAATGCTGCAGTTGATCCTCCTGCAATAAGAGGATCTAGCGGACTAACATTCCTGTCCTTTGCGTAAGAATAAAATGTCCCTAAACCTGCACCAACAATTCCCTGTGCTCCTGCTTCTTTTCCTCCCGGCCCAAGTCTAGAAATCCCTTTTGTTAAACCTCGTGCTCCTCTAACAAGTCCTGAGTAGTAAGGGAAGTAAAGCCCACCAATAATTTCAGAAGTTAATGAGACACCGGGATTCGCTTTTTCAAATGCTGAGATACCTGCCTGAATATCTGCAAGCACTTCCATATATGTCTGGTCAGGATCACCCCTATTATCGAATAGCTTATTCTTAATCATGTGAGTAACGAATGCTTCAAGTTCGTCACCTGCACCAAGGAACAAACCTTGACCAAGTGATCTTGCTATGCCTTTTACATATGTATGTGGACTGTCATTGAAAGGAAGGGAATACTGCTTGGCAGTTTGAAGTGCTTCACGATAAGACTCTTTAGATACACCTGCATCTGCCAGAACTGAATCAATCTGATCGTCTGCCATTCTTTTAATTGCTTCTTCTTGACCGGGATATAATTTTACTATTTCCCGCCTTTGAGCAATGATTGCATTTATCTCTGAACTGATAGAATCAAAAGTATTACTGAAAGGTGCAAGAAACCCCTCTACGTTTGACATCTTATTTTCTGCTTCTGCCATTATTTAATCTATGTATTCAAGTGAGTCTTGTTCTTTAAAAATGTTTTCTTGTTGACCTTGCTGTCCTGCATAAGGATCGTACCTGTGAATTTTGAAATCTATTTCTGGAACATTCCAATGTGCCATAAATGCCCTGAGTCTACTTGCTTTTGTTTCTCCTTCTTTCTTAAGTGCTCCAAGTACACCCTCAACAAATCTTTCAGGTTTTAACCCTAAAACTTTCCCTGCAACAATATTGAAAAAGGAATTTGGATCAGGAACTGACTTAGCAATTGTGTCAATCTCAGAAGGTGAAAGAACACCAAAGTCACGCAGTGTCTGAACGTTGTTGATCAATCTCCAGCGAAGACCTTCTATCAAACCCCGGGCAGGATGACCAGTTTTCAAAAGTGAAATAGCGTTTGGATCTTTCATTAACTCAACCACCTCATCGACATTACTTTGCAACGTCTTCATATCTGCCAAATCATTATTTAACTTATACTGGAAAGGAACAGTCGTTGTGTTGAAGTTTGTATATGTCCCTGAACCTCTAATAACTGTTGTGTCATGTCTTGGATCTTCATTAGAACGATGCGCTGCATTAATATCAGTTTCACTTAGTTGACCTCCTCCTACAGGAATCAGCATTTCTGCTCCTCCAACTTGTGTAGAAGTTTTCATTTTATTTTCATCCCCCTCTGGGAAGAAGTGTCTATTTGCAGCAATGACCTGTGACTTATTTACTGTGATATTTTGTTTTTTAAATCTTTCAACGATTTCATCCAGTGTGTCACCTTGGTTAACAGGCGTTGACTTTGGTGCTGATGCGGTGCTTCGTTTTTGTCCTTTTGGTCCGGGCCTAAAAGGTTCTGGAATAAAGATACCATTCCTGCCCATTTTAGTTCTCTTTTGCTTAAGATCATACTGCGCCCTTCGTGAAACTTCGTGGTCAGCAGGTAAAGTTTGTATCGCAAATAGTCTCTGAGCATCAAGACTCGTCCCCGCAACGTCTGCGAGATCTGCGTAAGATCGTATGTTTGCATATTGATTTTGTGAATGTTTTGTTTGAAATAGTTGAGTTGGAGTTGGAGCAGTTTGCGCTATTCGCCTTTGTTGGAGTTCCTTGTTAATTTCCTCAAACCCGGGAGGCATTACTATTGTACCGGGTTGACCTTCTTTTGCATAAGTCCTGTCTTCTTTTAAGTAAGGCAGCATTTTATTAACCCAATCTTCCCCAAAGGTATTCTTCAATTGTCCTATCAGTGGATTATCTCCTTGAATTGGTACAATATTCTTTGGCCTAGAGGTTCCCTCATGTGCAATTTTTCTTTTTGATCTTAGGTCATAAAGTTGATCTCTAGCACTGTTATTTGTACTTCCGTCAGGGAATTTTTCTCCCGGTCTAACAGTAATGAAATCCTGAATTGGTGGTTTTTCTAAAGGATAACTCAAGCTATTGTCAGAAGGGTCAATTTCAACAGTAACACCAGATTCATTTCTTATATCTGTCCCCGGGAAGAGTTGATCGGGGAATACATTTATTTTTGGTGGAGAAACAGCAGCTTTAATTATTGTACCGTCAGGTTTTTCCTGTACGTTCATTCTTCGTACAACACCCCTACTATCTGGTTGACCTGCCTTTATAAATTTTGTTCTAGGCTTGAACTGGTGAGCATAATAAGTCTGGAGAAACTTATTCCCTTGTTCAGGAGTTTGAGTTAGCAGGTATGATTTTATTTCATCTGAAACTTTAAGACCCTTTACCATTTGAGGGTAATTCTCACGCATCTTCATTTGTCGTTCAAGAAGCTGCTGACTTGCTTCTGCTTGCTTGAGTTCAAAAGGACGAAGCTTCGCTTGGTGTGCATCTGCTACACGTTGTCTTGCGAGTTGTTCCCTCTGTAGTGCAAATGCTCTTTTCTGCTGTTGCCACTGGGGATACATTGCAAAGAACTGATCTATAGACTCGTTCAATGCCCTTCCCCAATCTCCTCGAGCGTCTCGTCTATAAGGAGTCATTTGGGACTGATACTGGTATCCTCTTGGAATTGTCTGACCTAATGCCAGAAGAGGCATATAAGGGAAATTTTCTGCGCTCCAAAATCCGGGTTGTTCAGCCATACATTGACCCCCCACCTAATAGTCCACCTCGCATACCACCTCCTCGTTTAATTCTTGTCATATTCATAATAGGTGCAGACGTTGAATCAAAGTAGCCTTGTGAACCTCCAATAAGTCCTGCAGCACCTCCAACTACTCCACCTATTAATGTCCCTTTTGGACCAAAATAACTTCCTATAGTAGCACCAGTTAAAGCACCTTTTCCTGCCCCCTTTAAAATTCCACTTGCGCTACCCTCATCACCAAAAGGAGTACTAACCTTTTTCCTGTCTCGAGTTGGGATCATATTCAGTGCCATATTTGCAGCAAAAGCTTGAGGTCCACTTAAACCTGTTGCTGAATCTGCTGCTGTTTGTGCTGCTAAAGATTCAGATACTCCTTCTCCTGAATAAGGTAATGACGTTCCTGCTGCTGCATCAAGAGAAAGAAGACCACTTGAACCAGTAGGAACAGAAACAGGGGGGGGATAAGAAGAGGCCAACTCAGTACCAGACATTCTCCCGGGGAATGTTGAAAGAAACTTAGGACTAACAGGATCAGTATCCAGAGAGTCTTTATACATTTGTACTGCACCCTCATGCGAACCCGGACCACCGTGAGATGCTCCTGAACCTATAGTCCAACGTCCCTCATCACCAGTAACTGTATTGACACTAGGCCGAGTAAGACCGGGGATATCACTCCAACCATTTTCTGGTGGAGAGAAACCAAAGTTTTTTAAAGGGACATGATCCACACCAGACTTTAAGTTAAACGTTTGCTCAAAAGCTTGCCTTGCCTCTGGAGAATCTTCAAATTGGAAATCTGTTAAGAAATCATCGTATGTCATAGATGTTGGTAGATAACTAGGCCAATTATTCATTATTTACCTCCGCTTGCAGGTTGCTGAGTCACACCCTTTTCTTCGATAGGCATACCGTGAAACAAATTTGAACCAAAGGTAAGTTTCTTCCAAGGGAATTCTTTTTCAGATTTCCAATCTTTATATGCAACATCTAAATCCCGATCTTGGTATGCTCTATCATCTCTAAATGCTCCAAGCCGAGATCCAAACTTATCTTTTCCAATTCCAAGATTTGTGAGTGCTGTCTGCCCAAACTTTCCTGCTGCACCTAACCTGTCCTGTTGCAATAACCTTGCACGATCTTGTGCGTCCTTATATGCACCATAGTGCAACTTTGTGAGAGCATCACCTGCTTGTTGGTGATAACCAAGATTACTCTGTAACCGTGTAGTTCCACCTGTCCCACCACGAGAATGTGTTCCACCTGCACCAGAACCCCAAGCTGAACCAGTAATGTCCATTCCAGACATAGACGCACCACGATTCATATTCCGAAGAATCATATCTGAAACTTCATTCCTATAAGTATCACCTTCCATTAGAGCAGCAGTATCTGCATCAAGTTCGTCTACACCATACCCTGCTGCGTCCTTATATGCTTGTTGAGTGAAACCTAAATCCTGAGAGGCTGCGTCAAACATTGGGTGACCCTCCTGTGCCTGTTTGAGCAGGGCAAGTTCTTCAGGAGAACGATCTGCATACCTGTCACCAGTGTAAGCTTCAAATTCGTCAGGTAATTCTCCAAACTGGTCATAAAGCATCTTTTTAAATGCCTTGTCTTCGGGACTCAGTCCACCGAATTCTTCTGGGGGGGGACTACTTCCACCTGATCTAAACCAAGCGTTCCACTGATCACCTAAGTCATCCCACCGATCACTTAACCAATTTGACATATTACCTCTTTAATTTATATTTTTACTGATTACAGTATACTGTTTTTTCCAGCCTTTAATTTTGGACGTAACTTTTTCAAAACCCAATCTTCCCCGGATTTCGATGCTATCACACTCCTTTGATTTCCCGATTGATATTACATCACTTTCTGCCTTTATTATTTCCTCAAGCTTTCCTCCTGCTGCCAAGACATATAAAATCCGCTTTCTTGGATACTCTAAAAACTCAATCAACAAAGCTGAATTTGGCAGTGCTAATAAATACCAACGTCCTTGTCTTACATTCTCAACAACGTCTTCCCAGTTGTAAGTATCAAATTTATCAAATACCGGGAGCAGATATTTTTTGCAGCGTTCAAGTTCTTGCTGCCACTTAGGTAACATAAGGGTTAGAGGTTTGATCCTTCGAGACAGCAGTTCCTGATATTGCTCCTCCGTTTGCCACTGTCAATTTGTAAAAAGTTCCGTCCGGGGACTGCAACACAATTGCACCTGTATTATCTATGTTCCCGCTGCTATCTGTTCTTGAAGTTAAGTAGTTTGCCTGATCCAGCTTTAACATACTCTCTTCAATTTCAGTAATAATCGTGTTTAACTCAGTCTGGTAAGTCTGGTCATACCCTTCTGGTGCAATTGGAATACTCTTCATCTTCGCCCGCTTGCTGATACCTGTGCTCTCAAGGGAGCAATTTCAAAGTCCTGGTCAAAGGGTGCTTGAATCTTCAGTCGAAGATACCTACCGTTCTCCCGGAGGTGAGTATAACCGTCTGTTCCTATTGCGTAACTGGAAGATACTGTTTCTGCTGAGTCAGAATTTAGAGCAGAGTAAACCTTAAAGGAGAGTGCATTATCACCTGCAGTTGTGTCTGTGATCATAGTCTTAACGTTTGCAAACCTGTCACCTATGCCAACCTCAAACGCACCTGTCTCTGCATAGCACATTTCATTTGAAGAAGAGGAATCAAGTCCAAAGGAAAGTGTCCTGTCACCTTCACTTAACTGATTAGTATTTGTAGGTTCACCCACACCTGATGCCCTGACTGCAGAACCAGATCTTGCTTTTTCATGCTCATATATATGACCGTTTAATGCTATGCCTAAAGGATTCTTAAACACACCAACATCACAAAATGTTGTTCTCTCCAGAGTTCCTACACTCCACCAGTTTTCAACATAATTCCAGATCACATACCTGTCTATATCTGAGCCGGAAGAAGAAACATAGAACCACCAGACTTCATTATTAAGCGAGTTTGGAACTGCATAAATTAAATCACTTTGTACAGTGTTCAAATCATCCGAAATATATTTTGTAACATCACAAGGTAATGCCCTTACTGAACCGTCATAAATAAAGAAGTTACCGTTGTAGGACATCCACGCAGCAAAGCCTGAAACTGATGCAACTGACTGTCTTGAAATAATTCCACAACTGTCTGCAAGTTTCCTTCGGTTGTAGATAAAAGGAGGTCCAATATACCTCATCTCGTGAACGTCAACATCTGTGTTAATCAAGATCACGTTACCAACTTTAGTTGCTGTCTTTATCTTCCCGGTTGTGTCGATTTCAAAAGATCCTGAGTCATTAGTTGCTTTTGCTGTCCAAGCATTATTTGCTGAATCTGTTGCGAGTTCATAATCTTCTGAAGTGCTCCAGTGTACTTTTTTTGGATTACCTGAAGCACCAAACGCAATCAGGTGTCTCTCTTTACTAACTAGGATACAAGTGTTCTGTGTGGGAGCATAAGTTGTATTAACAAGGGCAGCTTTTGTACTTAGTGGATTAGCAGCAGAAGGTTTCCAATCCCAGATCCTTCCGTCTGAATCTGAGCAAGCGATTAGATCCTCACCCCACATATCGAAGGACCAAACTGCTGCAGTGGTAACAAGGGAAGTTGCAGAGGCAGTATAATCATCACCGAAGTTTCTTGCTTTTGAGATTGTAATAGTTGCTGCACCGCTGTTTGCATCTGTTGTAAGGTTGCTTGCTGCAACTGTAATCTTGGACGCAGTTATAGCAGTTATCCTGTGAGAGTTTGCATATGTTTTGTTATTTGCAGCAGCAGATCCACCTGTAAATCCACTCACCTGAATCAGATCACCAACTCCAAAATCTGTAGTAGAGAAACCGTTAGCAGAATCATTAAAACTATCATCAGTAGTAGACGCAGAAATAGTACCAGCAGCGTAGCTTTTATAAACTGCTGAACCGTTATAAGGTCCGCTGCCAAATCCTGTGCCAACTGCAGAGACTTCATTCCCTGCAGTAAATGCAGGAGAAGTAGGTGTGATATCAGAAGGTGTGCTTGTTTGACCTGTGTAAATATAAAGCTTTGAAGAAGTACCAACTGCGATATAGCTATTACCGTTATTATCCAGGAAAGGAAGCATAGTTCTTCCCTTGCCTGTCATTGCAGAAGAAGTTGTCTTTGTCCACCCGCCAATAGGTTTCAACTTGCCGTTCTTCCACCTGACAAGATTAGCGTCATAGTACCTGCCCTTTGCTTCTCGGACAGATCCGTTGCGATAAACTCCCGGTCTTAAATTAAGCTCGACTAGCATTAGCCAATAAGTCCTTCCTTATAAACTGTTTTGCCTTTTACCTTTAGTGCGGTAAGTTGCTTGTTTCTGTTACTTCCGTCTACCTTGTAAGAGACATGAACCCAACCTGAATCTGGGACACCCTTTGTATAGAATTCAAGGAGGACCATATCGAAATCAAGGTGTGAAGCAATCCACCACGCTAAGTCATAATTGTCAATTGCAGGGCACTCAATATCTGCAGCTTCCCCCTTTACATGCTGTGACTTATCTGAAGATTTAATTGCCCGGTTTAAGTCAAGGCAGCGATAAGAAGAATTAACTGTTGTTCTACCGTGAGTGTCTCGAACTCTCTGGAGAATGTTGTGCGTCAGTGCACAGAGGTTAACAAGAGTTTGCTGATCCTTAACAGAATTATCTATACCAAGTCTCTCACCTGTTGAACTCTTAGTCAGTTCCTTCAAGGTGAAATTTTTGCTGATCTTCATCCAAACAGATCCTTCACATTCTTGAAAGAATTCTCAGGCATTGCATCAACAACTGCATCCAAGGCATGAAGCTGCTCTGCATTAAGGTTATCTTTCAGTGCCTCTTCAACATGATCTGTCACAAGGTTTTGTGCCTTGCTTACTACTAAGCTTTTAATTGTATTCAGTAACATTACTTCCAGCATTACTTTCCTCCTGTTTTAAAGTTGTCTCCTTTATTTCGTCAGACTTATCACTGCCCCACATATATTGTCCTATTTGGGACAACACAACTGTCAGTGCACCTACCATAACTTGAGATAATGATGCGCTTTTATCATCAAGTCCCTCAACGTGGTAAAGCAGCGAGTAAATTGTTCCTGCATAAATTAACAAAATAATTAAGGCAAGTATTAACCTGCCCCAAAATCTGTATATTTGTATTTTTCCGTTAGTACCCACTAATTATTTCTGTATCTTATAAACTCTCTCATCGCTTGAGTGTTTGCCTCAAGTGCAACCTTAACCTGAAGCAAAGCGTCTGAGCTTGCCGTTGCTAAATTTAAAACTCTCTGATCACTCTCCTCGTCTCTTCTCTGCCAAGCTTCACGTTCCTTCTGTGCGGATTTTGTTAAGTATAAAATAAACCAGAAACTACAAAGTACAGTGAAAAGAGAGACACCATAACGATCTATAATTCCAAAGACCTGATCAAAAACTCCTGTGTCTGTCATAGGCACTTGTTGTATATGTGGGGTTGGGAAAAATAAAACATCTGCTGGATTTGGCTTCATTTTTTACAGTCCAAAATATTTTTATGAGAATTAGAAACACATTGCCAATAGGGTCTTTTGTTATTTTTATTTGCGGGGATAGTACCCCGGTAAGGTTTTTCATTAATCCAATATCCTTGTTCTGATTCGCTTTCGACTGCAGCGCAACTAAGGAGAAAAAAGCAAATAGGTATTAAAGCTTTCATTCATGCAGATTCAAGTGCTGTTACTCTTGCTTCAAGAGCATCGTTCTTAGCTGTTAGTTCTTGGATTGCTTTAATACATAATCCTGTCATAGTTAAAGGATCAATTGTCTTCGATCCATAAGCATCTTCGTAAACAAGTTCTGGTATAATTTTTTCTAATTCTTGTGCTATAATTCCCCAATGTTCCTCATCCCTTCCTGCTTCATTTTCATTTGGATCGAAATTCTTTCTCCATTTAAATCTTTTAAGAGGTAATTTATTTAACTCTGCGAGACAGTTAGGCATATCACCAAGAATGAGTTTTTTTCTTTCATCTGATGAATGAGAAGTAAAAGTTGCAGCACCAGCACCAGTAATTTGACAATTATTTACCCCATCTGTGCCTTTAACCATAAAGCAAACTTCACCTTCTGCTGCTGTATTCTGTACTGACATTACAGTAGAAGTTCCAGTTTCGACAACAGTTAATTTAACACTCGGACTTGTAGTACCGATTCCTACGTTGCCAGAGGTGTTAATTTGCATTCTTTCTGTGTTGGAAGTCGCAAATGACATAGCACCATTATTCTGGTCAAAATCAATCCTACCTTTACCTATATCCCCTGTTTTACCGAACCAGATTGCTCCGTTGGATGTATCACCACTAAGAATCGTCATTCCGGCATTACCACTTCCTTCTACAACTAATTCATCAACTCCTGCATTTACAGAACCACCAGAATCTCCTGAAGCCACATGAAACTTCCCTAAAGGAGTAGATGCATCACTACCAATTCCCACGTTGCCATTTTCCACTATGGTCATTGCAGTAGTACTAGCATCAGTTTTAAACTGCATAGTCTCACCACCAGCATTTGTACTATTTGAATCCATTGTAAACGTAATAGAATCTTCTGCTTGGACTGTTCCATTTTCGTCAAAAAGAATGTTACCAGTCATTGTGCCACCAGTAAGAGATAGTTTCCCTGCTAATTGGGTATTAATATCACTGGCAACATTATCTAAATAATCTGCCTTTGCTCCTGCATCTGCTAACTGTCTTGCTCGTGTCATGTAATTACTCCGTTGGTTTTGGATTATCAGATTTTACTTTTGCTAATGCCTTATACCATTCACCTGTCTTATCTCCTTTGCCAACAGTCATATCGTGGAAGAGCATATCTAACTGTTCTCCTAATTGTGGATAAAGTCTATCACGTTGGTATGCGTTTTTATCAAATTCTTCCTGTTGCTTTACTAAGGCATCCGTTAGTTCTTTTTCAGTAGGTTTAGCTTTAGTGTCATCATGTATTATTAAATTTGCATAGGTTTTATTTAATGGATCGGAAAACCCAAACCAACCACCAGTATGAAGCCTGATTAGAACATCTTCTATGTGATTATATCTACCATTCATGTCCATTATGTATCTCCTATTCTCATAAATATAAAACCAGTACGAAAGTTGCCTTGCTCACCAACCAAGGACACACCTCCTTGTGTAGTAGTAAATTCAAACTTTACTTTATGTGTACTGGTATCTGCTACATCAAAAAGTGCGGAACAATAACCATTTCCGTAATGATAAAGAGAACTATCTTGTGACGTTAACTCTGTTGCCCAACGAGAGAATGCAGTCCAATTTGATCCATTATCAGAAGTTACATGAATAGTCCCGATGTTATATCTTGCATTTCCATTATAATAACACTCCCCTTGGAAATTTATTTGCCACAACCCAGTAGCAGGGAATGTAAAAACACCTGAAGATTGAGTCATTGCATCACCAAGTCTTGTGTAACCAGTGTCAACATATTCAGCAAGATTATTTTCTATTGGATCGTCTGACCCGGACAAACCTGTGGTTATAACCCATTGGGAGTAGTGTTTAATCCCACCATGAGTTTTTCCAATAACACCTGACTTTGATCCTGCTCCTCCAACGATTCCACTCATGCTAACTCCTATGCGTTGTTCTGGTCAATGAAGGTAACTCCACAATTCACTGTTAACCCTGAAGCAGAAGTATCAATAATTAAAGATTGAGATGTTGTTTGTGCTTGATCTGCAAGTGCATTCTGATCGTCTGCACCATCCATTGCTCCTGACCAATCTGTTGGCTCCGTACCATTGAAGCTAAACTTATCATTCCATACAAAGGTTTGATCTGCTGCACTAGGAACCCACTTATTAAGAAATATTGTCCTATTACTGCTACTTCCTTTTGCATCATATCCTTTGAAGTAAATATAAACACTTCCTGCCGTATATGTTATTGACATTAAGACAATACTAAGCACAGTATAAATATGATGTTGCTCACCGATAATTATTTTTTGATCCCCATTAGCTATTTCCTCAAAATATGCTGTCCGGATTATCTCTGTTCCTGCTGTTCGTACTATTGCCATAAGCCTATCCTCCTAAAACCCAAGATTGGTGAGAGGAGTGCATATATGCTTCTCCTTTCTGTTTAATTTTCTTATTTGTTGCCATGATAATATTTCCGTTGTGAGTTGCATCACCAGTGGTTGTAGTTGTCCCAGAAAAACTTACGTTCCCGCTGAAGGTTCCTCCGGTTGCTGGTACTGTATCCCAGATAGTTATCGATTCGTAAATATCAATTTTTAGAAGGTCTCCGTCTGCTGGGGCAGTTCCCACAATCGTAACTGCAGATGTGGTTTTGGTGTAATCATTTGAAGCACCTTCCTGCAAAAGGACTCCGTTAAGAAATACCCGGACATAGTCACCACCACTACTGGCTACTGTAAAGGCAGAGGTCCCAGTTGAGGTGTCAGTACCCTGAAGGAACTCGTGTGTCCTTATTAAAGCACCACCCTCTTCTGCTTGTTTTCCTAAGTAAGGCATTTTAAGTTATTTCCATATATGTGATAACAATATCAAGTGCGCTTGCTGTGTCACTCTGCGATTTTAGAATATCCCCGGTTTGAAGTACCACCTTGTTACCCGCCATTATCTCTAAAGAAGACGCACTGCTAATAGGTGCATCTTTAATGAGGTATGTTGTTTCATTAGCATTTGATGCTCCTGAGTTTACTGATGTTGCAGTTGTGCTTACTAGCTGAACTGACCCCTTAATTGTACCTGTGCTTGTGTTAGACATCATAATGCCTAAGATCACACTTGTTGTAGACGAGGGCACAGTGTATAGCGTTTCGATTGTCGTGCTGACATTCGTCTCGTTTGTCATTCTAAAGGTATTTGCCATTTATTCCTTTCACCCGAGTGCCACACTAAGGGCAATTATATCGTCTATAGTTGCACTATTATTCCAGGAAGAAGCACTGGCAATATAAGCATCTGCTACTGCAGTCCCTTGCCAAGTTCCTGTTCCAATTGTTCCAACTGAAGTAATTTGAGTCTGTGCAGCATCTACATTTAAAGTGTTTGTACTAAGGGTAAGTCCTGTTCCACCAACCAAAGCAGTTTTGGAAATTGCTATAGCAGCATCAGATTTAATATCAGCATTGACAATTACGTCACTTGCTATTGAAGTGGCATTGCCAGAGGAGGTTACATCACCTGTCAGGTTTGCATTCGTTGTTACTGTTGCAGCATTCCCAGAGATATTAGTTTGGTCACCTGTGTTATTCCCTGAGATAGTAGCATCTGATAAAGCTGAACTTAACTGAGCTACAGTAAATGATCCCAAAGTTGCTGCATTCCCCGAAGAAGTAACATGCCCTGTTAGATTTGCATTTGTAGTTACTGTAGATGCATTCCCTGTTAATGCGCCTGTAAACCCGGTAGCAGTTAACATTCCTGTACTAGGATTGTAAGTTAACCCTGTATCTGTTTCGATTCCTTGAGTTCCAGTTGCTCCGTCTACAAAGGTTGGATATGTTGTCTCGTCAGTTGAATTATTCGCTACTGCAGTTATATTTGTTGCAGTGGTTGCAGTGGTTGCAGTAGAAGCATTCCCGGTAACTGCACCAGTTAGATCACCTGTTACGTCTCCAGTGAGATCACCAGTGACATCCCCGGTAACATCTCCAGTAACATTTCCAGTAACATTTCCTGTTAAATTCCCGGTGACATTGCCTGTAACGTTCCCAGTTAAATTGGAAGTTACTGCAACAAAAGTGGGAGAGTTACCTGTTCCAACTCCCTGTGCTGCTGTTGTTGCTGTCCCAACTCGAGCAGCTAGTCCTGCCTCGGTTGCAAGTCCTGCTTCTGCTGCTGTTTGGTTAATAAACCTGGAGGAGCTATTGTCATATGCAATCACTTCATTATCTGCTACTGAGGTGATAGTAACATCGTTCAACTCAGCTAAAGTGTCTCCTGTAGCTAGTTGTGCATCAACGTATGCAGTTGTTGCGATCTTGGTTGAGTTGTCTGAGGCAGATTGGGTATTTGCTAGACAGTCAGTTAGAGTCTTGTTTGTTAAAGTCTGCGTATTGGTTAACATAACTGAACTGTCGAGAACATCAAAATTCGCGTTCAGCTTTGTGCCCCAAGTCCCTTTGCTCCCTGCAACAGCAGGTTTGGTTAAGGATAAATTAGTTGTTGTTGTATCTGACATTAAGTTGCAATTATATAGTTAACGCAGAGGAAGGGCATTGCTCTCTGCTGGAATGTCATTGCTGTACCTGAACCAGTGTTTCCTGTATTACCCTGCATAGTGTGAACGTGATCGGCATGAGTAGCGACTGATATATCAGTTGTATTAGTTGCAGCTTGCATTTCCCCTCCCCCGGAACTGGTATTAACATGAGCGTGAGAACTTCCGCTTGATCCTCCACCCCAACGATACCCGGTCATAGGGTGTATGTGACCGGGGTCAGTAACAGTGTGGGTAAGATCTGATGTTTCTGCAGTAGTATTCCCCTGCTGTGCGTGTGCGTGGGCAGGTAAGTTTGCTTCTGCTATTGCAAAGGTTTCCTGTCCTCCCCACTCTCCTAACTCTCTTGCAGTAAGTGCAGATCCTCCTGAAGGTTCTGATCCTCCGTCTGTATCAGAAGCAGTATTACCTGTTCCTGTTCCTGTTCCTAAAGGTGCTCTTCCCCTGAAGTCTGGGACATTAAAAGTAGTGGAACTGTTACCGTCTCCGAAGCTTGTTCCTATTACGTCAAATAAGTCATCATACAAAGTCCTTGAATAAGCAGATCCGTCACAGGGTAACCAGAAGTATCTTGTTCCTCCTGCATAAGTTATAGACCCTAAAGCTTGAATTACAGAAGTGGAAACGCTTGCATAAAGTTTTATCTCCCCAGCAAGCTGAGTTAAGCCTTGCCTTGTGAACTTAGGCATAGTCACAAGATAGACAACAGAACTTATTGACTCTGAAGTGAAACCTGCGTCTGTACTTCCGTCTGCCTTTTTAAGATCAAGCTCAGTATCGGAGACAACATTGTCTATTTTAAATTCACCAAGGTTAGCAGCATTACTTGAAGCATTTGCAATGTAGATTCTATCTCCCGCCACATAGTTATTAAAACCGTTGGAAGTTGCAGTTGTAATGTTGTTGCCTGAGAAAGTTAAGGTGTGAGTAACTCCTTTTTGATCAGTCTTGTCAACCTTCCTGAACGCTTGTGAGTCCAAGTCATCGAAATTGGAATTTACAAGATTTCCCCACGTGTCATTGGCTCCGCCAACTTCAGGCTTGGTCAAACTGTAGTTGGTTGTAAAAGTGTTTGCCATTACTCTTTCCTCCCTATAATTAACTTTCTGGCAGCATAGTACCAAAAAGAATATTCATCTTCTCCATAGAGTGATCCGTCAACTCTCTCTTGAGGATCATAAGTCAGTGAAGTTCCTGTTTGCCCTGAAAAAGAACTTTCAGCAGTGCTGACAGAACTATACGTTATTGTTGGTGCTGTTTGCTCAGTATAAGTTGCACTTGTTGCAGCTTGGTTATCAAAGGTTACTGTTGTCTTTGGTTGATCAGTGTAAGTCTGAATTGTAAGAACAAGAGTCACTTCCAACCACCATAATCAAGATTCCTTTTTGCTCTCATTACTATTGTTCCGCTTTCTGTCTGTGCACGTTGATCACTAATCCTGAGTTCCTCTATCCCTTTGCCTAGTAATGCACCCCACACCCCTATTCTCTCATCATTCATTAGCCAAGGTTCAGCTTGAACCAAAGTTCCAAAAAGATAAATATCAACTTGGTTTGTTAGCAAAAAGTTGTCGGTGTTTGAGTCTGAAAGAGGAGCAATAGTTTTATAATATATTACCTCGA